>Ga0209946_1000062_pt1 | contig 39485 bp, 34 predicted proteins | sample SalPon2_A_H2O_MG_FD_185704 | JGI IMG/M metagenome (GOLD analysis project Ga0209946, IMG submission 185704) | Salt pond water microbial communities from South San Francisco under conditions of wetland restoration - Salt Pond MetaG R2_A_H2O_MG... | ecosystem: Environmental > Aquatic > Non-marine... | reverse complement strand
GAGGCCGGGCTGTCCTGGAAGACAGCCCGGCCAGAGTACTACAAATCCGACGAAAGAGCCCAAGAAGCCTGGCAGGAAGGGTTCAAAAAAAGCGCGACAACTTGGACGATGAATACACGATCCTGACTATCGATCAGACACGTCAGGTACTCTCGACGCTCATCTATGCATGGTTTCCGGAAGGCGAGCGCCCGTCACTGCCGGTGACGGGCGCGTGGGATAGCATCAAGCTGCTCGGTGCGGTCAGCGATTCCGGCGAGACGTTCTTTCTGCCGTGTGCGGAGAACTTCAACAGCGACACGACGATCCGGTTACTCGACGCACTCCAGACAGAGTTCGGCGAGAAAATCTGCGTCGTCTTGGACAACGCCTCGTATTTCACGGCTAATGCAGTCCAAGAGTTCGCCAAAGACACGCCGATCGAACTGTGCTACCTTCCGCGGGGTTCACCGGAGCTGAACCCCGCGGAAGAGTGCTGGCGACAACTCGATCAAGAACTTGGCAACCGTCTGTTCGATACACTCGACGAACTTCGTGATGCTGCGCTCTCTGCACTCAACCGAATTAACGTTCCAGATGTCTTTACGTACTTATGTCCGTGAGTATCAGACGCGCTCCCGGGAAGGTTCCGTCACGCTAACCGGGAATTGGATGCCGTCTGGTGATATGGCGTCGCTCAGACGGCTTGCCTGGATGTGTCGATACCTTGCCAAACAGTACGTTGATGACCCAGGCGTACCCGCCGCGCCGAACGGCGCGGACGGGTACGCCGAATGGACACAGATCGCGTTGATTCTGTTCCGCGTCGAACTAGAAAAATGTCTCCGTGAGACGGAAGATTACCTCAACGAAATGCCCGGTGTTCTCGCTGTGTTTGATTTTCACGAAGCACCGCACTACAGTTCGTTTTATCGGTGGGAAAACGAGTACCGGATGCGTGAACTCCGCCGCCTGCTTCGCCGAAGCGCGGAGCAGGCGGGCTGGAGTGGTGAAGTCGCAATTGACGCGAGTGGCTTCCAGCGCGACTAAACGAGCTACCACTACCGCGACTATCGAGATGAGCGGGTCTTTATTCGCCTTGATCTCCTCGTCAACCAGTTCGTGGTACCGTTCGAGCGTGTCACTCAACGCCGCCATCCACCCGTCCAGCTCCACGGCATACGCCTCCCCAAACACAAACCAGTACTGAGAGGCTTGCGCCGTCTTGGCCTCAGTCCCGACTGGTAACTCCCCGGCAGGCATCCGCTGCATCGACTCCGACGAGTGCGCTAACGCATCCGCCGGGATCGACGGCCCCTCACTTTCGTCTTCAGTTTCGTCTTCTGTGTTGTCTTCCGTCGCGTCCTCCGTGGCGTCTGTTTCGCCGTCGCCGCCGTCGCCGGACGTGTCGGCGGCGGTCTCCTCGCCCGTCGACGAGCTAGCGTCACTCTGGCCGTCCATACCGTCAGTATCGGCTCTGCGTCCCCTGTCGGGACAAACCACCCATTCATCCCCGCATTGATCGGACCGCGTCTACACCTGGGATGCGTTCGCTGTCGCTGTTATCAATCACCTCCCGCGGTTTGAGGTCGATTTTCTTGTCTTTATCCCATTAACCGATATTGGATTTAATTTACTGAGAGTCATTGAAATAAAAATACACATAACGGTTCGCCAGCAGATTGTTGGCAAGTGCCGATCCTCACATCAGTCGCTGAGTGGAGCACCTGCAAAGCGAAAGTTTAGTTACCACAAGGTGTTATGTTTCCGTATGGAATTTGGACAACTCAATCACCCTAGGGGTACGATTTCTGCAAAGAATATCGGTGGCATTCAAAACACGACAGTTGAGTTCTCGTCAGGAGTTACGATCCTTGTTGGACGAAATGCAACTAATCGAACATCTTTTCTACAGGCCATTATGGCTGCACTCGGTAGCGAGAACATCACAGTCAAAGGCGATGCTGACAAGGCAAGTGTCGAATTGACGCTTGGTGACGAAACTTATACGCGCACACTAAGCCGACGTGCTGGTGGGGTTGTGGCTGGTGGGGATCCATATCTAGACGATCCTACTCTTGCAGACCTGTTTGTATTTTTGCTTGAGTCGAACGAAGCACGACAAGCCGTTGCCGCTAATGATGACCTGCGCGAACTTATCATGCGGCCGGTCGATACAGAAGCTATTCAGTCTGAAATCGATCAACTTGTTCAGAAGCGACAGTCTATTGAACGTGAACTTGAAGAAATCGAGAACATCAGGAGTAAACTTCCAAAACTAGAGGAAAAAGGTTCACAAATCCAACAAGAAATCAACGAAAAGAAAATCGAACTCGAAGCCAAGGAACAAGAACTGGAGGCAGCTGATGCAGATGTCGAGGAAACTCGCGAAGAGAAATCGGAACTTGAAGACAGACTTACCGAGTTGCGTTCAAAACGATCGAAACTAGACGACGTTCGATATGATCTTGAAACCGAACGTGAAAGCCTTACAGCGCTTGAACAGGAGAAACAGGAAGTCGAAGATGAGATAGAAGAACTTCCCGAGACGCCAGTTGGAGAGGTCACTGATATCGAGTCCGAAATCACTCGACTCCGTGATCGAAAGCAGAATATCGAGAAGGAGGTGAACGAAATCCAGAGTGTTATTGATTTTAATGATAAGATGCTTGACGACGCAGATCTGAGTGCAGTCAAGGGACTCAATAAGAGTTCATCTAGAGATACGACGGATGAGTTACTGCCAGACAACGAGGTAACGTGCTGGACATGTGGAAGTGACGTTGAAAAAGAACAAATAGAAACCACTGTTGACACTCTACGCCAACTCACTCAAACGAAATTCGGTGAACTGAGTGATATTAACGACAAAATATCTGAGCTGAATGAGAAGAAACAACATATCCAGCAGGCGCAGAGAGAACGCGAACAGATTGAGAGCCAGCTGAGAACGCTTAAAACCCAAATAGAAAGTAGCGAGAGCAACATCGAGAACCTACAAACGCGACGCGAGGACTTGACAGCGGAAATAGAAACAATTGAAGCCGAGGTCGAGGAACTAGAAGACGAAGACTACAGCGGCATACTCGATTTACACAAGGAAGCAAATCAATTAGAATACGAACTTGGGAAGCTCGAGGGCGAACTCGAACGAGTCGAGGAAGACATCGGTGACATCGAGAGCCGTCTTACTGAAGAAGACAATATCAAGAAAAAACACGGTGAAATAAAGACTGAAATCAAAAATTACCGGACAAAAATCGAACAGATTGAGGCAAATGCTATTGAGAAATTCAACGAACATATGAAAACTATCTTAGACTTACTCGATTACGCGAACCTAGACCGAATCTGGATCGAGCGCGTTGAGCGCGAAGTACGTGAAGGCCGACGCAAGGTGACAAAACAAGTATTTAAACTACACGTCATCCGCAGCTCCGAGTCAGGGGCGGTGTACGAGGATACAGTAGACCATCTTTCTGAGAGCGAACGGGAAGTTACGGGGCTGGTGTTTGCACTCGCCGGCTATCTTGCTCATGAAGTATACGAAGACGTCCCGTTCATGCTGCTAGATTCGCTGGAGGCAATCGACTCTGAACGGATTGCAACATTGGTGGACTATCTTAATGAGTATACTGGCTTCTTGATTGTCGCATTGCTGCCCGAGGATGCAGATGCCCTATCTGACGAGTATGCGCGCGTGACTGAAATCTGATTTCTAAACTTTTTCGATCCAGATGAGCATGCGACAAAAGAATCATGACTCATTGAATCAGCTCAGACAAATCGAAAGCCGTTGTACACTTGATGTAACTATTCTAAATCATCTTAGCTATGGCGAAAGAGAAGTTGGGTGTCGGTGTTTGACAAAGAACTTGTACAAGAAGTGGACGAATCGGCTGGGTATGATGATCTCGGAGCGGCTGGCTCCGGAGTCGCTGAGGCGATCCTCACAGTGTTCGTTCAATTAGATATGAACTACGGTGGGCGGGAGAGGAAAAATAATTATTTGAGGGTAGAATGGGTATTATCTGACAAAATTTTAACTACTCAAACTGAATAGATACTAAGCTAATAAGCTATATTGACTGAAATATAAAGGGCTGTATAACGTGCTATCTGTATTCTTGATCAACTTCTCAAAACTGTGCCATTACAACTATAGTACTGTAATGGAAGGTGCTCAGATAAGGATGAAGAGTGAGGCGGTGCGTTTTTTGAGTGTCTATGTCAGAAAACGCCCGCCTCAACGGTTGTTTGGACGAGATTGAATTAGGTATTGTGGAACGAGAGGCGACTCCGAAATTGTTGATGAAGCTCGGTATTCAGTTCCATCTTGCTGGCCTATCACTTTCAAATACCGTGTCTATTCTTTAGATATTTGGTGTCCGTCAAGCTTGATCTACCGTTCAAAACTAGGTTCACAAAGCTGAGTTACAGCCGAGGTCAGGACAGGAGCTGGATCACGTCGCGGTTGACGAAACCGTGATCCAACCCAATAATGAGCAGTATTAGCTGTACGCCGCTGTCGATCCTGAGACAAACAAATTTCTCTATACAGAGCTTAAAACGACGATAAACAAGGTAATTGCTCACGCGTTCTTTGCCGAGCTTCGTGAGAAATACGACGTCAACGACGCCGTGTTTCTCATCGACGGCTCGCACTCACTGAAAGACACCTGTCGCCGTCACAGCCTCGATTTCAGATATGAAGAGCATGGAAATCGGAACAGTGTCGAACGTGTCTTTCGAGAGATAAAATGTAGAACTACCAGTTTCTCAAACTGTTTCAGCAACGCCGACGCAGACACCGCCGACAATTGGCTGAGATCCTTCACCTTCGCATGGAATCAGCTTATCTGAACATACCTTAATATACCTTCAGCGCTGGATGGTTAAGCCTTCGTGCTCAATAGCGGAGCGCTCGCTCGCCGACGCCTTGCGAGCACTGGGATGGTATCGACAGTTCCGTGAAAGTCGTTCTGATGGTCCCCATCTCGAATATAGAACCGCTCTATGAACCACTCTAACCGTAATTCAGCAGCTGTTCAACAGCGGACAAAACAGACCTGTTGTTTCAAACAGGTGATACTGGAACGACATAAGAGGCGTTGTGAGCAGATTTGTTTCGATTCGCTCCAGTAGGCTGCCGGAGGGTTCTTGATGTCCGGTACCCCGAGTCGTCGCATTACGTCTTGGTCTCTAAGTCAGACCTTCGTTCGTCGGTTGTGGCCTTTTCAAAAGCAATGTGTAGGTTATCGCGGTCGGGCGACTGCTATCGAGCGTTCTCAACTTCTTCGAGAGCGTCGGGATTCTCGATACTGGACATGTCGCCCAGTTCCTCATCTGTGTAGGTAGCTTCGACGGCCCGGCGGATGATCTTGCCCGATTGGGTCTTGGGGAACTCGTCGACAAACAATACTTCCCGCGGTTGGAACGGTTTTCCGTGTTCTTCCCCGACGATGCGCCTGATTTCCGCGCGCAGCTCGTCGGTCTCCTTGATACCTGTCTCCGTGATGACGTAGAGCACGACGGCTGTCCCGGTCGTGTCGTCAGGAACTCCAACTGCTGCAGCCTGATTTACGTCCTCATGTTCCATGGCTGCACCCTCGATCTCGGCGGGGCCGACCTTCCGGCCAGCGACGTTCAGCGCGTCGTCAGCCCGCCCGTGGAGGAACCAGAGATTGTCCTCGTCTTTCTGAGCCCAGTCACCGTGATCCCACAGTGGCGGGTCCTCGAAAGACGACCAGTACTCTTTGAGGTAGCGCTCGTCGCCGCTCCAGAGCGATTTCGTCATCGACGGACAGGAGTCACGCGCGACGAGGAAGCCGCGTTCGTGCGTGTTGGCGATGGACTCGCCATCGTGATTCACGATATCGATGTTCATACCGAGACCGGGGCCGCCAAGTGTGCAGGGCTTGAGCGACTGGATAGGCATTGGCATGAGGAAACAGCCACAGATCTCAGTGCCACCGCTGATGTTGATGATCGGTATGTCGCTGCCGCCAACCGTCTCGTAGAACCACTGCCAGGACTCGGGGTCCCAGGGTTCGCCGGTTGACCCCAACAGACGCAGCGAGGAGAGGTCATGTCCCTCAACCCAGTCGTCGCCTTGCTTGCGAAGCGCGCGGATCGCCGTCGGGGAGATTCCAAACTGGGTGATACTGTGGCGGTCGATTATCTCCCAGAATCGGTCGGGATCGGGGTGGTCGGGTGCGCCCTCATACATGAAGATTGTCCCGCCGAAAGTGTGATTTCCAATTAAGCTCCAGGGGCCCATCATCCAGCCGATATCGCTGACCCAGAAGAACCGATCCGAGGGTTGCAGATCGAACCCGAAGTATACCTCTTTCGCACACTGCATCTGAACGCCAGCATGTGTATGGACGATCCCCTTGGGCTTGCCGGTAGTGCCTGACGAATACAGCAGCATCGACTCTTGATTGGCAGGTAGGGATTTCGTCTCATATTCGTCGCTCTGGGTCTCGACAGCGTCAGCCCACCACTCGTCGCGCCCGTCGGACATCGGGATTGAGAGAGGACTTTCGGGGTCGCTTGCGCCCAGTCGGTCGAAGACAATGACCGATTCGACATCGGTGTCGGCCTGTTCGATGGCATCGTCGGCAGTTCTTTTCAGCGTCACCTCGCCGCCGCGGCGCTGGAACCCATCGCCGGTGAACAGTACCGAACACTCTGGATCCTCAATGCGGGTCGCCGTAGCTTCTACGCCGAACCCGGAAAAGATGGGCACAGCGATTGCGCCGATCTTGAAACACCCGTAAAGAATCGAAATGACTTCCGGCACCATCGGCATATACAGTGCCACGGTATCGCCGGTGTCGATGCCGCGTGCTTCCAAGGCGTTAGCGACCGCGTTCGACTGGCGGTACAGTTCATGGTATGTGACCTCCCGGACGTCACCGTCTTCTCCTTCCCAGATACAGGCAACCTTGTTTCGCGTCTCGCTGCCGACTGCGGCGTGTCGATCCAACACATTATGACCGATGTTGAGTTCGCCGCCGGGGTACCAGTCGGAAAACTGCGGGTCGTCGCGACTCACTGTTTCACCACTCGCGTTGGCCGTGGCGCTGCGCGCCCCGCTGTCGTCGCGCACTTGGTCGTAGTCCCCGAAAAAGTCGATACCTAGGTAGTCGACTAATTCATCCCAGAACCAGTCGACGCCGGATTGATCGACGCCGTCAATCTCGGTTGTCGTGCGCTCTACGAGTTCTTCGTAGTCGTCGATACCGTAGGTCTGCATGAACTCCCAGATGTTCGTTGACTCGACGAACTCTTGGCTCGGTTCGTGAACAATCTTGTCTATCCCTGATGGTTTCTCTGTCATAACTACTTCGTGTCTGTAGGGCCGTGGTTAGCGAGCGATACGTCCGGGTCGGAGAGGATTTCCAACAGGAACGTCTATGTGCCCGCTGGCAATGCTGGTGAGTATGAAGGATGTTGTTCGAGCGAACTTCGACGCCAGCGTCGAAGCCTACAATAGATATGAGCGGCAAACCGGCCGGTTCACTGCACTGGCTCGCCTGTTGGTGGCCGAGATGAGTAATTACGGCAAAGGTGCGTTCGACGCCGTCCTCGACGCGGGAGCGGGAACGGGTGTGAGTACGCAGGCGGTCGCCGAACGAGCCGACAGGCCCGTTGCACTCGATATCAGCCACGAGATGCTGGCCCAAGTCGCGTCGGCCCCGCGTGTCGAAGGTGACTTTGACTATCTGCCCTTCACCGACGACACGTTCGATGCCATCGCTTTTACCGCATCGCTCTTCATAGTTCCCGACCCGACTGTCGCTACTCAGGAAGCCGCTCGCGCCCTCCGGTCCGGCGGCGTCGTCGGTGCTGTGGCTCCGATCGGCTGGGTTACTGCGAACGGAACCGATGTCTTCGCCGACCTCGACCGCGAGTCGCGCTCGCCAACGGGCACCGAGGACGTCGAGCGTGCCCTCGCAGACGAGTTCGTGGTCACCACGGGCACCTGGCGTTTTGCGACAACCGCCGACGACATCAGGCTCTTCCATAGTATTCCGGCCATGGCTGCGCGTCTCTATCCGCGGCTTGAAACCGAAGACCGTGTCCAGAAGGCCCGCGATCTGCTCGACACCCTCAACGGTACTTTCGAACAGCGCTGGCGATGGATTGTCGGCGTCGTCGAGTAGGCCGCCGCACGTCTCGGTTCGCCAGCAGTAGGGTACCATCGTTACTCCGCGTGTTCCTGTTTCAACGAGAGTGCGGTCCGGTCGAACTCACAGACGACCGGCTCCTCCTGGTCGTTCACTTTGAACACTTCGACGTGCAGCGTGACGATACCGCGCTCACCGTCGCTGGTCTCATGCTTGTCGGTTACCGTCGACTGGACCCGGATCGTGTCGCCGTGGAAGACCGGGATTGGGTGCTCAACATTGTCGTAAGAGAGATTTGCGACGATGGTGCCGTCCGTGGTATCCGGTATGGTTAATCCGACCGCCAGGCTCATTGTGTACAGTCCGTTGACCAGTTGCTCATCGAACTGCGTGTCTGCCGCGAATTCCGCATCCAGATGGAGCGGTTGTTGGTTCATCGTCATGTCGCAGAACGCCTGATTGTCGCTTTCGCTGATGGTGCGTCGCTTGCCGTGCTCAATGGTCTCGCCGACCTCGAACTCTTCGTAGTAGCGTCCTGTCATGGTTCTAAATGATCGTTCCGTGTTTCTTGCTGGGCAGGTCCTTTTCAACGGTTTCGTAGAACGCAAATCGATTTGTCAACTCTTCCCGGAGCGAGGATGGTGGGACAATCTCATCAATGACGACTTCGCTGGCCATTCGATGAATATCGATGTCTTCCCGGTACTCCTCGCGGAGTTCCTGCTCTTTTTCGGCGCGCTCCTCGGGGTCGTCAATCTCAGAAAGCTTGCGGGCGTAGACGGCGTTGATCGCCGCTTCCGGGCCCATAATAGCGATCTCTCCGCTCGGGAGCCCAATAACAGACTCGGGATCGTAGGCGGGACCGGACATCGCGTAGATACCCGCACCGTAGGCTTTTCGGACGACGACGGACTGCTTGGGGACCGTCGCCGATGACGTGGCGTAGATCATCTTTTTGCCCTGTTCGAGGATCCCCTCTTTTTCGACTGACGACCCGGCCATGAAGCCCGGCGTATCACAGAGATACAACAGCGGGATATTGTAGGCGTCGCAGGTCCAAATGAACTCCGCGGCCTTCTCGGCGGCGTCCGGGAAGATCGCCCCAGCACGGTGGTTGGGCTGGTTGGCAACGATGCCAACCGGTCGGCCGTCGATGCGGGCAAACGAGGTAATAATCTCTTTGCCGTACTCCGGTCGTAATTCAAGCGTGGATCCGGCGTCAACGACCCGGTCGATCACGTCGAACATGTCGTAGCCCTTGTTCGGTTCCTGTGGGACGATCGAGTCGATCCCCTCCGGCGAGAACTCCGGTGCCTTGCCGTTGGTCTGTGGCGGGTCCTCGTCTGAGTTATCAGGCAGGTAACTGATCAATTTGGCAACCAGTTCGCGTGCGTGTTCCTCGCTGTCTGCGACGAGATCCGCGCTCCCGGAGTACTGTGCGTGGACATCTGGTCCACCTAATTCCTGCAGGTCGATCTTTTCCCCGGTGACCATCTCGACCATCCGAGGACTGGCGATAGCCATCGCGCTCATGTCCCGGACCATGACGGTGAAGTCCGCGAAGACCGGCGTGTACGCCGCCCCAGCGATACAAGGCCCGTACAGGACACAGATCTGTGGCACCCGCCCGGAGAGCATCGAGTGGTTGTAATAATACTTCCCGATACCCTGTCGATTGGCAAAAAATCCCGACTGTTGATCGATACGACCACCCGAGGAGTCCATCAGATAGAGGACCGGTCGCCCGGTTTTGAGTGCCCGTTCCTGCATCCTGAGGAACTTCTCGACGCCTTTGGCCGCCATACTCCCGCGTTTGACCGTGTAGTCGTTGGCCATGTAGTGCAGGTCACGGCCCTCGAACTCCGCTGCTCCCGTGATGAGACCGTCTGCAGGTAACTTGTCTTCGGCGTCGAACTCTGCGAACTTACCGTCCTCAAACAGGCAATCCTCGCCAAACCACAGGTCAATCCGGTCGCGGACGAACAATTTGCCTTTTTCGGGCAGTTGTTTCTTGTACTTCTCCGGCCCACCTTCGAGGATCTCCTCGATCTCGTTGATCAATTCCTCCTCGCGAGCCGTCGGCCCGAGGTCGTCATCCACTGGTTCCTCTGTCGATTGTTGAGACCCGCCTCCACCATCGTACGATGCGCTACCGATTTCCTCGCCGCTGTCGACGACGAGTATCACGTCGTTCTTGAAGTGTGTTGCCAGTGCATCGGCGATTGCTTGGGCTTCCGTTTCTGTCGTGTCGTCTGAAATTTTGATTCGCATGTGTATTTATTCTAGCATAACGAGCGTGTCACCCATATCGACGCTCTCACCCTCCCCAATCGAAACAGATTGCACGGTCCCGCTCGTGGACGCAACCACGTCGTTTTCCATCTTCATCGCCTCCAGTACGCAAACGACATCGCCTTGTGCGATCTCGTCGCCTTCCCCAACCTCGACCGAGAGGATGGTTCCCTGCATCTCGGCCGTGACCGCACCGGTCGCTGCCACGTCTGGACTACCACTGCTGGAGGCACCGCCGGAACTCCCGGTCGCGTCGGTCCCACTGGTCGGGGCTTTCGGGAGTCCGTCTTCGACGACAACGTCGAATCGCTTGCCGTCAACCTCGACCGCGAGTTCGGCTGTCGAAGATCCACCCCCAGCACTGCCAGCTTCCGACTCGGATCCCCACTGCTCGACGGCGTCGTCGAGTTCCGCGTCGTCAAGTTCCTGATCAAGGTACTTCGTAGTGTGTTTCCCGCTCACGAACGTCTCGTCGTCAAGCATCAGCCGGTGGAAGGGAATCGTCGTATGGACACCCTTGACTTCGAAGTGCTCAAGTGCGCGCTTGGACCGTGCGAGACAGTGCTCGCGGTTCTCACCGTCGATGATGAGCTTTCCAATCATCGAATCGTAATCGCCACCGATGTCGTCACCCTGTCCAACCGCGTGGTCGAGGCGAACGCCGATGCTCGTGGGGGGCCTGTACGTATCCAGCGCCCCCGGCGTCGGGGCGAAGTCGCTGGCCGGGTTCTCTGCGTTGATGCGGTACTCAATCGAGTGACCGTCGATCTCTACATCATCCTGCGAGAAGTCGAGTTCCTCGCCAGCGGCGATCCGTAGTTGCCAGCGAACGATGTCGATGCCCGTCACCTCCTCGCTGACGGTGTGTTCAACCTGAATCCGGGTGTTGACTTCCATGAAATAGAATTCGCCGTCTTCAACGAGGAATTCGACGGTCCCGGCGTTAGTGTAATCGGCCGCACGAACGCCCTGACGGGCAGCTTCGCCGATTTTATTTCGAAGGTCGGAGTCAAGGGCTGGGCTCGGCGCCTCCTCAATGACCTTCTGGTGGCGGCGCTGCAGCGAGCAGTCGCGCTCGCCGAGGTGGCGGACGTTGTCATGTTCGTCTGCCAGCACTTGGACTTCGATGTGTTTCGGGGCTTCGAGATACTTCTCGACGTACACCGAGTCGTTCCCAAAGTATGCTTCGCCCTCGCGCTGAGCGCTTTCGAGGGCGTCGTCGACTTCGCTTTCGCTGCGGACGATTTTCATCCCTCGGCCGCCACCGCCGCCCTCAGCTTTAATAGCGATTGGATAGCCGAACTCATCGCCGAGTTCGCGCACTTCTTGTGTGTCGTCAACCGGTTCCGTCGTCCCCGGTACGACCGGCACGTCGGCCTCCTGCATCACCGACCGGGCCGCAGTCTTCTCGCCGAGCGTTTCCATGGCCCCACTCGACGGGCCGACCCACGTGATGCCATCGGCATTCTCGACTTTCCGAGCGAACTCGGCGTTCTCCGCGAGGAAGCCGTACCCGGGATGGATCGCGTCCGCGCCTGCACGCTGGGCGACGTCGATAATCTCCGTCTGGTCAAGATACGAGTCGCTAGCCGGTGCCGGTCCGACGTTGTACGCTTTGTCAGCGTACTCAACGTGGCCGCCGTTGCGGTCGGCATCGCTGTAGACGGCGACCGTATCGATACCCAATTCTTCACATGCTGCCATGACTCGGACGGCGATTTCGCCGCGATTGGCGACGAGTACTTTCTCGAACATTAGTATGACTTGGGGAAGCCGATTTGCTGGCTGATGTGGTTGTACGCCATCTGCTGGGTGACCGGAGCCAGGCGTGTGAGGTTGATTTCACGCCACCACCGCTCAACGTCGTACTCTTTGGCGTACCCCCACCCGCCGAAGGCTTGCATCGACTGCTTGACTGCCTCGATACCCGCCTCAACGGCAGTTGCCTTGGCGATGTTGGTCTCGTAGCCGCACTCCTCGCCTTGGTCGTAGAGCCAGGACGCTTTCTCGCGCATCAGCGCGGCATTCTCCATGCGCGCGTAGGCCTTCGTGATGGGGAACGAGATGGCCTGATGGCTGCCGACAGGCGCGTCGAACACCTCGCGGTCGTTGGCATACTGGATCGCTGTGTCGGCGGCCAGTTTCCCGATTCCGGTTCCGGCAGCGGCAAAGGCGATCCGTTCGGGGTTGAGCATATCGACGAGGGCCCACCACCCGTCGTCCTCCTCACCGAGCAGGTTCTCCTCGGGGACTCGAACGTCTTCCAAGAATACCTCACAGGACTTCGAGTAATTGATGCCGTGTTTGTCGATTGGTGCGACATTGATGCCAGGGGTGTCCATATCGACGATGAACAGGCTGATACCGTCGATACCCCGGTCGACCTCCTCTCGAGGGGTCGTGCGCGTGACGATGATCATGTTGTCAGCGCGGTCAGAGAACGTGATCCACGCCTTCTGGCCGTTGAGGATGTACTCGTTGCCATCCTTCTTTGCTCGTGTCGCGACGTTGAGCGTGTTCGTCCCGGCTTCCGGTTCGGTGATGCCGATGGAGAAGTTCCGCTTGCCGTTCGCGATGTCGGGGAGGTAGGTCTCTTTTTGTTCCTCGGTCCCATTTTTATGAATGCCGACGGTGGCCATGCCCGCGGTAAGTACTAGATACCAAGTGCCAGCCATGCCACAGCCCTCGGCACAGAGTGTCTCCATCGCCAGCCCCATCTCTTGCATACCCATGTCAGCTCCCTCGTACTCTTGGGGAACCAGCAGGCCGTGGAAGCCGGCCTCCGTGAGTTCATCCCAGAACTCTTGGGAAAACTCTCCGGCTTCTTCTTTTTTCCGCCAATACTCCGGACCGTAGTCGGCCGCCACTTCTTCGGCGGTTGACCGAATCATCGATCGTTCTTCGGTTGTGTCGAAGTTCATGTGTGTTGTGTGAACGTCAGTTGATCTGCTGTTGATGGCTCCATCTCGGCCGGATATCGGTTAGGAGTCCGACTGCATCTCTTCTCCAGCTTTGTCTCGGAGCTCTGTCCGGCGAATCTTACCCGTGACGGTCTTGGGCAACTCGTCACGGAACTCAATCTCGCGCGGGTACTCGTGGGCTGACAGCTCCTCTTTGACGTGAGTTTTGATATCCTCTTTGAGGTTCTCAGATGGCTCCGTGTCATCACTAAGTACGACATATGCCTTAACAATGTTGCCACGTTCCCGGTGCGGTTTCGGGACGACAGCCGACTCGGCGACAGCCTCGTGTTCGCCCAGCGAGCTTTCGACCTCGAACGGACCGATGCGATAGCCCGACGAGAGGATCACGTCGTCGGCCCGCCCCTCGAACCAGAAGTAACCGTCCTCGTCCTTGTTGGCGAGGTCGCCCGAGAGGTACCACTCGCCGTCGGGCCCATCGACGAAGCAGTTCTGGGTCTTTTCGGGTTTGTTCCAGTACTTGTCGAAGAAACACGGGTAGTCACCGCGCTGCGCGATTTCGCCGGTCTCGCCCGGCGGGAGAACCTCACCCGTGTCAGGATCGACGATTTCGGCTTCGATACCCGGAAGCGGCTTCCCCATCGAACCGGGCCGGAGTTCCATCGTCGGGTAGTTGTTAATGATCATGTTCCCCGTCTCGGTCTGGCCGTAGGTGTCGAGGATGGTGACGCCGAGTTCTCCCTCGCCCCACTCAACGACGCCGGCGCTGAGCGGTTCGCCGATCGACAGGGCGTGGCGTAAGTCGAGATCGACGCCCTCCAGAACTTCACCGTTCTCTCGGAGCATCCGGTATGCCGTCGGCACCGAGAACAGCACGTTGATGGGGTATTCGTCGAGTAGTTCGGCCCACTCTTCGGGATCGAACTCGCCTTCATATGTGAAAAGCGACGCGCCCCAGAACCAGGCACCCAGCGTGTTGATCGCACCCGTCAGCCAGCCCAGATCCCCGGTACTCCAGTAGAGGTCGCCGGGTTGGAGGTCGACGGCGTACTTCTGAGTTGCGGCGACGCCAGCCACCCAGCGCTGCTTGTGACGGACGCCCTTCGCAAGGCCGGTTGTCCCCGACGTGTAGTACAGCATTGCGTCGTCCTCGCCACTGGTTTCGGCGACTTCGTATTCAGTGCTCGCGTCGTCGAGGACAGTGTTGAAAACGACGTCTTCAGCGGGTGCTCCACTTCCCCGGTCGACAGTGACGACGTGCTCGACCGTCGGTGCGTCGTCCAGCGCCGCTTCGACCGTGTCGCGGTTCTCGGTCGTTGTGACCACGACCTTCGCGTCGCAGTCGTCGAGTCGGTAGGAGATGCCGTCGGGCCCGAACCGCTCGTTAACGCTCCCCCACACCGCGCCGTGTTTGAGCGTCCCTACGAGTGCCACGTAGTGTTCGGGGACCCGTGGCATATACGAAAAGACGCGATCTCCTTCCTCGACTCCCAGATCATCCAGCACGTTTGCGAACTGGCTCGATCGATCGGCCAGCTCCCAGAACGTCATCGTGGTCAACTCCCCGTCAGTGTCGACCTGATACAGCGCGACCTTTCCCCGGTCGCTCGCGTGGCGGTCGGCGACCTCGTGACCGATGTTCAGTTCTGCTGGTGCGTCCCAGTCAGCTTCCGCATAGATATCGTCCCAGGAGAACGATTCTCGCTCCGTACTATAGTCTGCAAGATTGTGGCTCGCGACCATACAAATTCAATGATAGTGCTCTGAAGTATAAATGTATCTATTAATCGACGGATTTCGTGTCGTGGTACTCCCTCAAGTAGTATGAATTGTAATCTTTTCACCCAACGCTAGTGCGTGTTTATTGAAACGGGAGAAGATTCTGACAGACGATGTACAGGAAGAGCGAGAAAGGAGATGTTTGTCTCGCCCGGTGAAGAGACACGTTCTCACGCGCCGGGAGAGCACCTAGCGGAGAATCTGAACTTCGTATGACGGGAACCATCATATATAGGTATCCGAGGGAAATGGTACAACATATGAGTCGTCGTAGTATCTTGTTCGCGCCGGGAGACCAACCCGAAATCATGCGCAAGGCAGCCCAGAGCGAGTCCGACGTTGTCGTCTTGGATCTCGAAGACGCAGTCGCACCTAGCAACAAACAGGCCGCTCGTGAAGCCGTCCGCGATATGCTCGATGATGTCGAGGCTGACGGGCGAATTTGCGTTCGCGTCAACCCGATCGGTCACGGGGCCAGCGCCGACCTCGCGATGGTACTGACTGGAACACACCCTGACAGCGTGATGCTTCCCAAGACCGAATCGGCCTCCGACGTAACTAGCCTAACGGGTCTGCTGGCGGACCGGGATGCCAACCTCCCGGTGCTGGCACTTATCGAGTCCGCCGGTGGCGTCCTCCGGGCCGACGAGATCGCGGGGGCGGAGGGGACAGACGCGCTGTTGTTCGGTGCCGAGGATCTGACCGCGGATATCGGTGCGACCCGTACCAGCGAGGGGACGGAGGTCCTGTACGCACGCGAGCGTGTCGTCCTCACAGCTAGTGCGGCCGACATCGACGCTATCGACACCGTTTATACCGACTTTGGCGATACTGACGGGTTCCGCGAGGAGACGGAATTCGCTATCGAACTCGGCTATGACGGAAAGATGGCGATCCACCCCGATCAGGTGTCGATCATCAACAAGGCTTTCACGCCCGCTCAAAGCGAGATCGAATGGGCCCAGCGCGTCCTGGCTGCTGACGAGCAGGCTGAAGCCGGCGTCTACGAGGTCGACGGAGAAATGATCGACGCACCGCTCATCAAGCGAGCGGAACGGATTCTAGAACGCGCGAACGAAGCGACCAGCCGAGACGTGTGACGCGCCTGTGCGCGCTCGAAGTGTAGTTCGCTCGACTGGCAGTTGTGCGGTCGACTGCACCAGCCATCCGGAAATATTTAGTCGAGGGATGTCAAGCACATGCATATCATTGTCGAAGCCGACTCCGACTGGTTCACCGATGACAGACCACACTGACGACAGGACAGACGTAGTTCGAGAATTGTACGACGTGATTCCGTTCCACCAGCAACACGACATCGAAGTCTTGGTCGTTACGCCTCGGCGGGCGGAAGCAAAACTCCCGTTCGACGATTCGCTCGTCGGCAATCCAGACCTGGAGGTCCTCCACGGCGGTGCGATCAGTTCGCTCGTAGATCTGACGGGAGCGGCGGTGTTCGCCGGACGTTGTAAGGATCATACGCCGACGATTGACCTCCGCGTGAACTACCTGCAACCGGCAGGAAAACAACCGCTGTACGCGACCGCGACGATCGAACCGGAGGGACAACAGATCGGTGTCGCCCACATCGAAGTCGAATCCGATGACAAAGTGTGTGCAACCGGAACGGGCGTCTACAAAATGACAAATGGACAATAGCTTCCCCGTCAGCAGCGTCATCGACGCCCACACGCACCTGATGCCCGAACGCCTCATGACGGCGATACGCGGGTCCCTATTAGACGCCGCGGGCTGGTCGTTCGATCACCCGACTGACCTCGATTCGATGACAGCAGTCCTGGAGCGGGCCGGCATCGAACGATGTTTCGCGCTCCCGTACGCACACCGCCCGGGCGTCGCGCCGGAGTTGAACGAGTGGATCTGTGAGACGACCGCCGACTCGGAGATTGCGGTGCCGTTTGCGACGGTCCACGCTGCCGACGAGGATGTCAGCAAAATCGTTGAGGCGGCGTTCGAGCACGGCGCACGGGGACTGAAGTTCCAGCTTCCGGTCCCAGGGATTCGGTGCCGACGATCCGCGCCTTGATCCGGCCTACGAAGTCGCTACAGAGTGGGACTGCCCCGTACTTTTTCACGCCGGCACTGCGCCGATGTTCCGGGACAGCCCCGCCGTTGGTATCGAACGGTTTCGGTCGTTCGTCGACTCCTTTCCGGAGATCCGTGCATGTGGGGCACACATGGGTACCTACGAGCACGAGGCGTTCATGGACCTGGCGCGGGACCGCGAGAACGTATTTCTGGACACGACGTTCGCCATGTCAGCGGTCGCAGAGACGTACATGGACTTCGACCCCACCGTGATTACCGACGCCGAACTGATGGAGCTTTCCGATCGGATCATGTACGGCTCCGACTACCCAAATATCCCTTATCCCTACGACAGGGAGCGTGCCCACCTGCTCGAGCGGGACCTCTCGACAGAAACCCAGCGCGATATCTTTTTCCGGACCGCTCGCCGGTTCCTCGGCGAACTCTAGTAGCGGTTGTCGACGATGCCATCCGGGTCGAGTTCCTCGCTGAGTTCGACCGCGTCCGGCGAGATGAGGAGGCGCTCTCCGAGTTCGTTCGCCAGTGCGTCTGTATCGGCCGTCCCTTCACAGATGACGGTCAGATGATCGGTCGACCCGGCCTGCTCAACTTCGATGCGGTACTCGCCGGTCAGGCCGTCGAAGGCTGCGAGCACCGTCTCGATGCTTTCAGGATAGATCTTCACACCCTTGATCTTGAGCCGTTCGTCGGTCCGACCGATGACGCCCTCAGGTAAGACGACCTCGCCGTCCCGCTGTTCAAGCTCCGCCAGGTCACCCGTTCGGTAGCGAATCAGGGGGATCCCCTCTTTTTTCACGTGGGTGACGACGATTTCCCCCCGCTCGCCCTCTGGGAGTATCTCGCCGGAGTCGGGATCAACGACCTCGACGATCGCGTAGTCGTCGGCGACATGAAGACCATCTTCAGTGACGGTTTCGGCTGCGATGGGCATAATGTGTCGAGTTCCGAAGTAGTCAAGCGCCCGCGAGGCGTCAAGTGCGTCCTTGACAGCTGTACGGCGGCCAGGAACCGACGTGAAGGGTTCGCCGGCACCAACGAACGTGTCGACCTGCCCTCCGGCATCGCCGATTTTCAACGCAAAGCTCGGGTTTCCGATGAGCGCGTCGACATCGTACTCGGTGATGATGTCGACGGCTTGTTCGGAGTCGCCCGGGCCGAGCGGAAACACTTCCGCCCCAAGCGCCTCGAGAGCGCGGTGAATGACGTAGCCAGTCCCAAACAACTGATAGCCGAACGTGTTGACAACCCGATCGCCAGGTTCGATGCCGGCCCGCTCGAAGATATCAGCGTTGACTGACGCCTGATGTTGGATGTCCGCACGCGTGTCAAAAACCGGAGCCAGCCCCTCACCCATCGGCGAGAACGTCACCATTGCCGCCTCGTCGTACAGCGATCCGGTCGGGGGGTCCGCCTCGAAGTCATCTTCCAGTGCCTCGGTCGTCGTAAAAGGGAGGTCGCGAAAGTCGTCCCACGAGTCGATTGCTGATGGGTCAACGTCGGCGTCGGCCAGTCGGGACTCGTAGAACTCGAAGTTTGTCGCGCGTTCCACTTGCTGTCGAACGGCGTCTAACGTTTCGGGGTCGTACATCATCAGCAAACACGATAACTTAGCAAATAAAACCTCGCGTTGTTTCTGTCGGACGCGAAAAAAATTAAGTCGCCACCATACGCGAATCGCGTATGAGCGAGACTATCCAAGCCCCCAACCGTTTGTTCGGGACGACGGGTGCCTCGATGTTCCGAGTCGCGCAAACGCACACGACGATTGCGTTTGGCGAGCAGGAGACACCGCTGGGGCAACTGGCGGCAGCCAAAGCCACGGTAGCGGAGAGCGTGTCTGTACTCGGCATCGGACACCTGCTCTCCCGCGTCGAGTTCACCGGCCGAGAGTCTCTCAACGCCCAGATCCCTGCTGAGACTGGCGTCGCCGGGTAGCGCGCAACCGTCGATCACACTGGGCCAGCAGCCGTCAAAACCGAGCTTCGAGTAATCACGATGGTGACAGCTGACGAAGTCAATAATCTCGCCGAGGAGCCCCGGACTCACACCGAGGAGATAACGGATCAGATTATCCGGTTGCAAAACCAGACCGCGACGACCGTCACGGCTGTTGAGGGAACCGAAGACGAGCTTGATGCGACGAGTGAGAAAATCACCGATGCGATGACCTCATTCCGGGAAACTGCCGAGCAAATCAACGAGACTGCACGCGGAATCGCGGACATCGCCGAAGCCAACGACCAGCAGGCGAAACACGTCGTCGTCTCACTCACCGAAGAAGCCCGCGATCAGGCGACTAAGGTACAAACGGACTCGGTCGATATCAACGACATCACAGAGGAGTTGCTGACCGTCGCGACACAGCTCCGCAAGAACGTTGAGCGACTCTCAACCAACGCAGAGGATGACTGATCGCTGCAGCCTGTCTGTCTACGCTACCGGTTGTACGGCAAAAAAGCGACGCGTATCAGTACGCGAATGGCCACTTCCGCAGGTAGTCTTTGAGCTGTCCGAGTGCGGCTAGGATACCTTTGGGCTCGACGGCTAGCACCACGATAATGATGACACCGAAGAAGACCGGTTCGAGCGACGTGGCGTTTGCCGCCACCGACTGCAGGAACCTATTGAGGAACTCTTGGATGGCGGTTACGATGCCGACGCCGAGGAGCGCACCCCAGACACGGCCGAGGCCGCCGAACAGCAACATGACGTAGTGCTGGAGCGTCAGTTCAAGTGTGAAGTAGCTGGGGCTAATAAAGCCAATGTAATAGCCAAACAGCCCGCCTGCGACGCCGATCATGAAGCCGCCGATGCCAAACGCCAACAGTTTGTTCCGGAACACGTTGACACCGAGGACCGCGGCTGCAAGGTCGTTATCGTGAATGGCTCGGAACACCTTTCCTATTCCGCTTCGGCTCAGGTTGAGCGAGATCAGCGCGAACAGCAACATCAACACGAGCGAGATGAAGTACAGCTGCATTTCGCTCCCGGTGATGGTGAACCACTGGCCGATGAGACCGACCTCAGCCGGGACTGCCTGTTGGGTCCCACCGTGGAGCCATTCGAACTGTCCGTTGTTGAAGAACCACTCCGAAATAAACTGGAGCGCCAGCGTCGAGATGGCGATGTAGAATCCCTTCACGCGGAACGACGGGATCCCGAACATGATCGCGACGAACGCCGCGAGGACACCACCGATCATGATGGCCGGCAACAGACCGATCTGGACGCCTGCGAGTCCATCGGCGAGTATCTGGGTCGTCGCGTAGGCTCCAATAGCCATGAACGCTCCCTGTGCGAGGACGATCTCGCCAGCGTAGCCCAAGATGACGTTCAGCCCGAGGACCGCGATAGCGAAAATGTATATCTGGGTGATCGTCGATAATAACCCTCCCTGGACGGCGAGCGGCGCGAGGAACGGAATGGGAAGGCCGAGTACCAGCGCGATGCGCTGTATGCGCCAGCGGAACAGACCCATCCGGCTTCCATAGCTGGTGAAGTACTCACCGCAGGGCATGGCGTCCTCCCTCTGTACTGTGGTTAGTCGAAAGCTGTACGTCCGCCGAAACGACGTATCTCCTGTGCATGTGCATTGTTAAATCCTCTCGATGCGTTCCGTACCGAACAGGCCGCGTGGTTTGACGAGAATGACCACCAGTAGGAACACCATAGGGAGTATCTCCCCTGCTCCCGGACCGATGACGTCGGTTGCGTAGAATGACCCGTACTCTTGTAAGAGTCCGACAACGAGTGCACCCAGGAAGGCACCAGGGATACTATCCAGACCCCCGAAGACGACGGCGGCAAAGATGATGATACCGACGGCCTCAATCGTAAAGCCCGCACCACCGCTGGCCATGGCGAGCAAGATGCCGCCGATGGACGTGATGGCGATCGACAGTGCCCACGCGATGATGATGGTCCGTTCGATGGAAACGCCGAGTACCATCGCTGCCTGTTCGTCGGCCGCCGCCGCTCGCAGGATGGATCCGGTGACGGTGTACCGGAAAAAAAGCATCAGCGAGACGACGACGACTAGCGACAGGACGACGCCAAGCGTGAACGACGCGCCGATCGACGTCCCGAGTGGGAGGTCGATACTCCACCCCGGCTTGAGTGCCGCCGGGTACGACATGAAGTTCGGCCCGACTAGAAAGCGTAGGAGGCCGGTGATGATGCCGCCAAGCGCCAGCGTCACGATGATAACCGACAGCACCGGCTCACCGATGAAGTGGCGGAAGACGACCCGTTCCAGGATGATCCCGAGCAACAGGCCGCCCGCAATGGTAGCGAGGACGGCGACGACTGCCGGGAGGTTCAATCCTAATACCGCTGGCGTCGCGAAGATCACGACCCCATAGGCACCGAGCAACGCCAGTTGCCCCTGGGCGAAGTTGAGCACACCGGTGACCTTGTAGATGAGCGAAAACCCCATCGCGACTAGTGCGTAGAGCGCGCCGAGTCCTATCCCCGCGATCGAGATACTGAGGAACGTGCTGACGTCAACCATCCATCTTTCCCCCTTCGATGGCTTCTATAACCGGTTTGTCGACGTCAATGACGCGCATCTCGCCGTGTTCTTGTGACTCTCTGCCGTTCTGGTAGGTGATTGTAAGCTCCATTTCGACTGTCTTCTGTTCTGTGAAGATCCCGTCGAGGAGTTGCTCGTACCGGTCTGTGACGACCTCACGACGGATCTTGCCGGTCCGCGTTAGTTCGCCATCGTCGGCGTCGAACTCCTTGAAGAGGTTAACGAAGCTCGTGATGGCGACGTCATCGAGCCGCTCGTTCGTATCCTCGATGACGCCCCGGATAAGCTCTAGTACCTCTGGTTTCTGGGTCAGGTCACTGTAACCCGTGTACTGGATATCACGCTGGTCCGCCCACTCAGCGACGTTGTCGAACCGAACGTTGACTATCGCCGAGAGCGCTTCGCGTCCGTCGCCGACTACGAGGACTTCCTTTATGTAGGGGTTGAACTTCAGCTTCGTCTCAACACTGATCGGTGCGATCGGCGTGCCATCGGCGAGTTCAAGGACGTCGTCCATCCGATCGAACACCTTGACGTGCCCCTCCTCGGTGAGCGCCCCGAAGTCGTCGGTGTGAAGCCACCCGTCTTCGAGGGCACTCTCGGTCTTTTCAGGTTGGTTGTAATACCCGCTGGTGACGACCGGTCCGCGGACGAGGAGTTCGCCGCTCGTTGTGATGCCGACCTCGACGTTCGGGAACACCTCACCGACAGTGTCGACATCGATATCCCCCTCGCGGTGCATCGTCACGAAGCCACACACTTCCGACTGCCCCCAGATCTGTTTCAACGGGACACTGAGTGCGTGGTAGTACTGGAAGTGGTCTTCACCGAGCGGGCCACCGCCAGTGTAGACATTCTTCGCCCGCTTTAGGCCGATTTTGTCGAGAATCGGCCGGTACACAATCCAGTATGACAGCCAGTGTTTCGCCCGCAGCGACAGCGGCGGCTCCTCGTCTTTTTTGTCGCCGCTGATGTATTCGGCGTACTTTTCACCGATGCTTATCGCCTTGTCGTATACCCAGCCTTTCAGCCTGGTCGTGTTCTCGATTTTGGCCTTGATGTCGGCGACCCAGCCTTCGTAAGAGTTGGGCGAAGAGAAGATGATCTCCGGGCCGATTTCCCGGAGGTCCTCCTGTTCGGTTTCAGACTCCTCTGGGAAGTTTGCCGTCCAACCACCGACGAACGCAGCGGCGATCAGGATCATCTGCTCGCCGACCCACGCCATCGGGAGATACGAGAAGTAGTCCGATTCTTTCGGCAGCGGGTCAATCTCAATCGCGGCCTTCGCGAGGTTAAGGAAATTGAAGTGGCTGAGTTGCACTCGCTTCGGCATCCCGGTCGTCCCGCTGGTTGGCGACAGCATTGCCGGAGTCTGTGGGTCAATCTCGTCGATGCGGTCGGTGAGGTAATCCTCGGACACGTCGCCAGTTTCCAAACGCTCGCGACCACGGGACTCGATCTCCTCATACGAGACGATATCCACGTCTTCCTCGTCGCCGTACCGGAACATCCCCCGCTCGTCACGGTAAATGATGGTTTCGAGGGACTCGCACATATCGGTCACCTTGAGCAGTTTGTCGACCATCTCCTGGTCTTCTGCGTAGGCGACCTTCGGCTCGATGAGATCAAGCTGTTTGCCGATATCTCCCGGCAGCATCTCCTCGTAGTTCGGAGCGGCGATGCCACCGAGCGACTGCGCACCCATCCAAGACCAGAGTTGGTGCGGCCGATTGTATCCGATGGTAAAGAGGACATCGTCGGTGCCGAAGCTGAGTTCGTCGAGTCCGAGCGCAAACAATTTTACCCGGTTGTAGTATTCCTCCCATGTAAACTCCTGCCAGACACCGTACCGCTTCCAGCGCAGCGCGACGTCGGTTCCGTGTTCTTGGACGTGGTCGAGGAGGATTTCGGGCAGCGACCGATCCTCAACGATATCGACCTGATCGCCCTCAGGTGCGGAGATAACTCGGTCTATCGATAGGTTCTCCGTCTCGATTTCAGTGTCGATCTCACTTTGGTTCACAGTCATAAATTAGTCGACCCCCGTGTATACGCGTCGGACTTCCGGGTCCTCGACGACATCTCCTGGCGGTCCACGGGCGATGATGCCTCCTTTCTGGAGGACGAGCATCCGGTCTGACACGTCGGTCACAACTTCGAGGTCGTGCTCGATCATCACGAGGGTGAGGTTCTCCTGTTCGTGAAGATCAGTGATGAATCGGATCATGTCGTACTTCTCGTCGAAGGTCAGTCCGCTCATCGCTTCGTCGAGCAGGAGGACGTCGGGTTCGAGCACCAACGACCGGGCGAGGTCGACGCGTCGCCGAATCCCCAGCGGGAGCCCCGCGATTTCACTGTGGCGGTACTCCCAGAGTTCGAGGTAGTCGAGGATCTCCTCGACACGTCGCATGTTCTGAGCCTCGGTTTTGCGCCCGGGACCGTAGAACGCCAGCGCTTCGAGCAGGTTCGGGTGATCTTTAACCGCTCTGACGGTCATGATGTTTTCGAGGACGTCCCCACTCTCGAACAGTTCCAGCCCCTGGAACGTCCGACCCAACCCACGACGGGCACGCTTGAACGACTTCTGGCTCGTCACGTCCTCCCCGTTGAGGTAGATCTGTCCGCCCGGGTCCGGATCGTAGAACCCGTTCAGGATGTTTAGCAGGGTCGTTTTCCCCGCACCGTTAGGGCCAACGATGGATATCCATTCACCCTCGTCGATGCCCACCGAGACGTCGTCGACAGCCGTCACCGCGCCGAACGTTTTAGTCACGTCCTTGCAACCGAGGACAGACTGTTCGGGCGGAACCTTCGGTCCCTCTCGGAGGGCAGCGTTCGGTTCAGTTGTGCTAGTCGTTTCGCTACTCATACTCTCGAATTAGGTCCATCGTTTGCGTATCTTGTAGTGCTTGATGTCGGTATACCGACCTTCCTCGCGACTGGTGCCGAGATAGAACTCTTTGATCTCTTCACGGTCTTTCAGCGTCTCCGCGGGGTCTTGCAGTTCGACCTGGCCGTTTTCGAGGACGTACCCGTAGTCCGCGATTTCCAGCGTGCGTTTCGCGTTCTGGTCGGCGATAATCATCGTGATGTCCTCTTCGCGGTTGATCTCGGTGAGGGTCTCGAAGATATCTTGGACTAGTTTCGGCGCTAGTCCGAGCGATGGCTCGTCGAGCAACAGCAACTCCGGTTGGTGGATGAGGGCGCGAGCGATGACGAGCATCTGCTGTTCGCCACCACTCGTGTAACCGGCCTTCAGGTCGAGGATATCCTCGAGTTGCGGGAAATACTCGAAGGCAAGTTCGTAGTCCTCCTCGCTGTAGGACAGTCGACGCCCGCCACGATAGAGGCCACAGCGCAGGTTCTCCTCGACCGTGAGGTCCTCGAACGTCCGGCGGCCTTCGAGAATGTGGGTGACACCTTTGTCGACCATCGTGTTGGTATCGGCGTTGGTCGTGTCCTCTCCTTTGTACCGGACCGACCCGCGGCTGACCTCCCCACGTTCGGTCAGCCCAATACCCGAAATCATCTTCAGGATGGTACTCTTGCCGGCACCGTTAGGACCCATTAGCGCGACGATGTCGCCTTTCTGAGCCTCCATCGACACGCCCTGTACCGCGAGGAAGTGTCGGTTGTAGACGATTTCAACGTTGTCGAGTTCGACAACCGGATGTTTTGCTGGGTCATCGTCCCTGGTCATGTCAGAGTCCGATCCATTCGTCCTTGCGCGGCAGGTCAATCGTCGTGTCGTACTCGAATGCTCCGTCCTGAACCTGGTAGACTCGGCCGCTCATGGTCGGACGGCGGTCTCCTTCCTCATAGGTGAACGGTTCGGCGAGGCCGCGGACGTTCCAGTCGCTGATCTGGAACATCCCTTCCCGGAAGTCCGAACCGGAACTCATGTTGCCGACCTCCTTCGCGTTCTTGAGGCCCTTGAGTGCCATTAGCCCGTGGATGACACCCCGGACGTAATTGAGGTTGGCTACCGACGGATCGTCCATCGAACGACCTTCGCGCTCGAAGGAATCTTGGATGATCTGTTTGCCCGCCGCATCGCTGTCCATAACCTCGTTGAACACTTTGAAGCCACTCGCGTAGCGGACCCCCTCGAACAGTTCCGGCGACTCCTGCACACGGGCTTCGTCGACCGTGTAGGTCAGCCCCATGACATTGAGATCGGGGTAAATATCCTGCTTGTCGGACAGCAACACCTGCATCGGTGCTGCCGTGTTCTGGTGAATCAGGTAATCGACGTTCCGGTTTTTCGCTTTTCGCACCTGGGACTGTGCCGAGTTCGCGGTGAGCGAGAGGTTGATGTTATCCGCGAGGTCCAGGCCGAGAGACTGTGCGTACTGGCGACCTCCCTCGACGGGCGACTTCCCGAACGCAGTGTTCGAGAAAATAAAGCCAACCTTCGCGTCGGGATCGTTCTCCGAGATCCACTTGAGCAGTGTTCGTGCCTGACTCGTATAGTCGAGGTTCCCGAAGAAGTTGTACGGACTTTCTTCGGTCACTAACTTCGCCGAGTACGAGGCCGAAATGTACGCGATATTGTCTTGCGCGACTGAGGGTGCTAGAGCCTCCGTGTCGGCGGTCCCCCAACCGACGATGGCCGGAGGCTTGCTGCCACTCGTGTACTCGTCATATGCGCTTTTCGCCTGCGGGACCTCGTAGGCGTAATCTTGCCACTCGTGATCGATCGTTGTGTCGAGTTCGTCGTTCTCGTTGATCCACTTGATTGCATCACGGGAGCCGATCGCGCTCGGTTCCCCGACGTCCGATGTCGCACCGCTCATGTCGTAGATGCCGGGAACCGAAACACCGCCACTGCCGCCATTGCCGCTACCGCCGAGACAACCCGCGAGCGCCATTGTTGTCGCCGCTCCCGCTCCTTTGAGGACTGTTCGTCGACTGAACCGCTCCATACCAGAAGTCACACTATCCTCTGTCATCAGATAACACAACTCAGCGAAATGATCACGAATTATTTATATGTTTCGGTGATCGCTTGATTTCGGCCCCGAGAGAAGTGACCGATACTCTAATATGCGTGACCCTTCACGCTTGTTCCATGTTCACAGCCGTAATCGGCATCGATACGAACGTCGAACGCGCAGCCACACAGGCACGGACCGTCGCTAGGATACCCGACGCAGACAAATCGGTCACGGCGATTCTCCTGCACGATTTCAGTGAAAATCCGAAAGGTGGAACGGTCGAGCAGGTGAAGTCGGTCAGACGCGCACGGGATATTCTTGAGGAAGCCGGAATCGAAGTCCAACTCGAAGGGACCAGCGGCGACGCGAGTGAAGCGATCATTCGAGCCGCAGAGGAACACGACGCGGACCGAATCGTTCTCGCCGGGCGCAAGCGGTCGCCAGTCGGAAAAGCGCTCCTTGGGAGTGTCACACAGGCCGTAATCCTGAATACGGAACGACCGGTTCTCGTCTGTAGCACCGACGACGAAGCAGCAGAGTGACAGCTGTTTCGTAACCGAAGATCGGTCCATCTGTCGTGTCAGCGGCTGAGTTCGTAGCCGCTCTTGCGGTCCCACACGTCAGCCGTTCCTTCGTCTTTCAGGTCCCGCTTTCGGATTTTCCCGGAGGGACTCCGAGGTAAGTCCTCGCGGAGTTCGATGTACCGGGGGACTTTGAGATATGGGAGCTGCTGTTCACAGTGTCTGCAGATATCGACGGGCGTGATTTCGGCGTCGTCCTCCGGGATAACGAGTGCTTTGATGTTTTCGTTGCCCCGTTCGTTCTGGATACCGACAACCGTTGATAGGCGGACGCCAGGGTGTGCGTCGATCACACTCTCGATTTCCAGCGAGGAGATGCGTCCATCGACACGACCGCGATAAATCGAGTTATCCCTGTTGGCGATGAAATGGAGATACCCGTCCTCGTCCCTGTATCCGATTCCACCAGTGTGGAGCCACTGGTTCTGGAACGCCTCATACGTCGCGGTCGGGTTCTCGTAGTATTCTTTCATCATCGTGTGTGGCCGCGTCGGTCGCACGACGATTTCACCGGTTCCTCCCGCCGGAACCGGCCAGTCGTTATCGTCGACGATCTCCAAGTCAACATACGACGCTTCCGTGCCAACACTACCGAGCTTTCGGTCACCGGGGCGGTTGTACGTGGCAATCGTCGCCGGTGTAACGCCGTACCCTTCGAAAACGGTGACGCCGAATCGGTCCTCGAAGTTGTGGAACAGCTCCTCATCGGTCGCGAACCCAAAGCTGTGACCAATCGCCAGTTCCGCCGGCGTGTCGGCCTCGTCGGGCGTTACGTCCTGGTTCTGAAGCACCGAGAGCATCCTACTGAGATAGAGGAACACGGTGGCGTCGTGGTCGGAAATCTGTGACCAGAACCGCGACGGGTCAAACTGCTCTTTAAGCACGAACTCCGCATCTGCTAACAGTGCACCCATAACGCCGATCTGGAACGTGAAACTGCTGTAAAGCGGGAGCGTAGTGAATATACGGTCGTCCCCCGAAAACTCAAAGAGATTCTTAGCTGCCTCCCAGCCCGTATTGATATACGCGAAGTGAGGTATAACAACCCCCTTAGGGCGTTCAGCGGCATTTCGCTGGACGTAAATCACTGTCAGCGGATCCGATGGTGAAACATTTCCTTCCGGCGTTGCGGTCCGATTCCCCGCGAGGAGTTGCTTGAAGTCCCGATAGCCGTGTCCATCAGAGTGTTTATTCAGGAAGTATTCGGCCGAGATGTTCGGGACATCCGATCGCACCCGTTCGTATTCCGGTCGAGTATCCGCGTCGATACAGATCGTCTCAGCGTCCGAGTGTGTGAGAACATACTGTAGCGTCTCATCCGTAAAACGGGTATCGATAGGAACGGAGACAGCACCAATCTTCGCCAGTGCGAAGACGGCGAACACGTACTCCGGGGAGTTGTACATGAACAGACAAACGTGATCGCCAGGTCCCACGCCCCGAGCTCGGAACTCGTTGGCTATCGCGTTGGCATACTGGTCGAATTCACGGTACGATATCGTCCGGTTCAGATAGTTGAGAAACGTTCCGTTGCCGTTTTGTGCCGCCTTCCGCGCTACTGTGTCTCGTAACGTCCGGAACTCCTCGGGCGGTACAGCATCAGCCATACTACCGTTCCCCCTCACTGAGCGAAGTCGTGATGTCCTTGACGCAATCGTTCAACCTCGACGAGATATCGTTGTCCCGGTTTTTGCTGCCGAAATCGTGCGTGTATCCGAACACGCCAACACCATGGCGTCTACCGTGGTGATCCTCAAAGGCCACGCCAACTGAGCGGACGGCCAGTGCGGCCTCCCCCTCACAGACTGCATACCCCCGGTCACGAATCGTCTCCAGTTCGCGCATGAGAGTCACCTCGTCGGTAGTCGTCTCTGTCGTGTGCATCGGCAAACCGTGATAGTCAATAATTTTCCGCACCTCGTCTCGTGGCATCCGTGCCAGAATCGCTTTGCCGGGCGCGTGCGTGTGCAGGTACGACCGCTTGCCGACGCTTCCGTAACTTTCTGCCCTGTCATCCGGGACGGATCCTTCGAAAAAAATCCCGCGACCGAACTCCTCGACGATCCACCAGGCTGGTTGTGAAATGTCCCGAGCAAGCGTTGAGACCGACTGCTGAACGGTCTCTGAGAGGTGGATGCTGTTTTTCGCCGCCATACCGTGAGTGAGAAACCGGAGCCCAAGCCGATAGGTATCGTCGTGTTTGACCACGTACCCCATCGATTCAAGCGTCCCGAGGTAGTTGTGGACCGTGCTTTTTGCGAGGTCCAACTGGTCTGCGATCTCGCTCAGATTCGTGCCACCGAACTCTTGGATCAACTGGATGATCTGGAACGAAGTGCAAACAGATTGCACCTGCCGGGACGATGTGTTTGATATCATATATTATGGCACAGTCAGGATGCACTTATACTTGACGGCATAAGTGAACATTTACGCCGGTATAGATCGTAAGAAATGCCTGCATAGTCCACAAAATGTAAACCAATAATTTTGCGCTACGAGTTTAGATCTACTACTTCTTACACATACTGAAGAAGTACTCCCTCTGTCCACGCTGAAACCAGCGTCCGAAGCGATGCACACGGACAGGATCGCGGTTTGTTGCCCATAATCTTGGATTGATATCCAGATCCGCCCCACAAACTGAGTTCCGATAAAGTGTTCCTCTGCAGTTTAGTTCACGTTACGTGAATAGTCTGCTGAAATCAGGTGTGGGACTCGGTAAGATTCGAACACGTCTCGAAAGGCCTCACCGAGGTATTCCAGAAGACGTGTGTTCTGCAGATCCACGTTAAAATTACAATACTAGTGTTGTAATGAATTTGCCTACACGGACACCTCAAAGTGTGTTTGTACTCGCAATCACGGCCTCTATCGGTGCCGCAATTCGCGCTCCCACTATTACACCGTCTGGTAAGTCGTTGTTTGGTCAACACCGGTCTGACTGCTGGAGTATCTCGATAACCCACTTAAATTACAGTCTTAGTATTGTAATGGCTACTGTTCCAATATGACGGTTCATCAAGTCACTCTCCGGTTCGACTGGTAAGCTTTAGTTGGTACCCACGCAAAGAGAAAGTAATGACTGATAATGAAACGTCGAACGACGAGCCAAGATACAAAGTTCAGAAGATTATCCAGCAGTATGATCTGAACAGCATGGGAACGGAGCTGGAGTCACGCTGGCTCGGGGAGGGAACTGAGTCCTCAAGCCTCCGTGATCTTGCAGCGTATTTCAACTGCGAAGTCCTCAAGAGCGCCCTCAGTGATACTGAACGACCGCAGTTCAACGGTGGTGTCAAGAACATCTATCGGCTCCTCACTGACGACAATGTGAGTCGGGGAGAACAGATCCGGGTACAGAAATCGCTCGAACGCGAAGATATCAACGTTGAACGGCTGACGGATGACTTCGTTACACACCAAGCGATTCATACCTACCTTACCAAAGGCCGTGACATCGAAAAAAGCGAATCAACCGGCAACCGTCTCAAGAGTGCCCGAAAGACGATAAACCGGCTGCGAAGTCGGCTGATTGCAGTGTCTGAGACGACGCTCTCGAACCTGCGTGAGACGGATGTTATTACCCTCGGTTCGTTTGATGTTTTCGTCAATGTCAGCGTTCACTGTGCCGACTGTGGCTCCCATATGTCGGTATCCGAACTGCTTACCAACCATGGCTGTGAGTGCAATGCCGATGACTGATGCGGCCAACAGTTGTATCCCCTAAGATAGATCGCTTCCTGTCGAATAGCTGTTGCAGCCCTTAGATCTAGTCTTGATGAATCTTTTCACCCGATGTCGAAATCTCATTTCTCAGCAGATATGTGTTCCCCCAGCTAATCACAGGGCAGCGCATGCATTTTGTTGATACCGTGATTTGACGTTTTACTGGGGTGATTCCGAATATCCCCGGATCGTCTGCTGGTTTACCAGATTGCTACGGAACAGTGACATCGGTTGACAATTAATTTAACATCTGTTTTTGACTTCATCAGGAGCTAAGACTGCTCTTGATGGGGATGAATACTTATCTCAACAGTAACCAATAGTGAAATATGAAAGAAATACAAAAACCCGGATCTAAGAACTTAAGCTCCAAACATTCGAGGCATAAGGCGGATCTCGATTGATTCTTCTCCGAGGGTCACCGTACTCATCGGCCAGAATGCGACCAACCAGACATCGTTTCTACAAGCGGTGATGGCAGCACTCGGTAACCAAAACGTTGCGATCAAAGGCAAGGCCAACGAGGCCTTCGTTAAACTCAAACTCGGCGACAACACATACACGCGACGGCTCGATCAACGATCTGGAGGGATCATTATCGACGGACGATCTCCACTTCGACGATTCGATTATTGCAGACCTATTCGCGCTTCTGCTGGAGTTCAGCGGGACTCGACGCAGGGTCGGGGCTGGTGACGATCTGAGCGAACTTATTATCCACCCTATCGATACGGCAGCAATCAATAAACGGATCGCAGCGTGTTATAGAATACGCCTCACACTCTCTACGCAGTGATTTTCATCGCCTCATTTCACAACTGAACCGGGGAACAGCGTGCTGCCGTCTCTATTCAGACTAGGAGGTATGAATTAGTCTGGTCGAGAATCATTATATCACACGCTGGGATTGAGAAACCTACCTAGGAGCGACAAGGGATAGAGTAGGAACTCGATAAAATCGGTGGACGGGAGAGAGCTTCCCAAACTGGAAGAAAATGCTCTGTTGAATAGCGGTAGTTGTGTAGACTGGCTAGATTCGAACCATCTTGTGAGCGGTTGAGGAGCGTGGTCTCGAGTCAGGTATCTTCTCACCATAGCTCAGAGGACGCTATTCAACACAGCAGAAGAAAAACGGACACAACTGAAAACAGATATCGAGGACAAAAACGGAACTCAAAGCGAAACAGGGAGAGCTCAACAAACTAGAGGCCGACCTCGAACGGGGTGAAATCGATATTGCCGACGAAGCTCGCACGATCGAACACGACAACGTTGAAGTGCGGCCTGAGAGGGTCAAAGAGAAGATTACGGACTGCCGGATGACAATCGAACCGAGGCGGATGCTATCGGGGAGTTCAACGAGCACATGGACGCTGTCCTAGAGATGCTCGGCTATGCAAATCTGGATCGGACCTGTGTCGAGCGTGTCGAGCACGACGTCCGCGAGGGTCGCCAGAAAGTGACCAGAACGCCTTCGGGTTGCACGTCGTCCGTACCTTGGACTTGAGTGGGGCCTACGAAACACGGTTGACCACCTCTCGGAAAGTGAGCGTAAAGTAACGGGACTCGTCTTCGCGCCCGCCGACTACCTCGCACAGAAGGTGTATGAGGAAGTCCCGTTCATACTGCTGGACTCGCTCAAAGCCATCAGCTCTGAGCAGATGGCGACGCTTGTGGACTATTTCAGTGAATACACGAACTACTGCTCATCGCACTATTACCGGAGATTGCCAACGCGTTGAGCGACGAGTACGAACGTGTGACCGAGATCTGACTCTCGGTATCTATCCGAGCATCTCGAATTACAATAACGGACCATACGACCCCATCTCGAACTCTTTCGACCCGCATTAGATAATAAAGCTCACAGATACTGATCCGGATATGTCGGAGTTCCGGGTTCCCTTGTTTCAAGATTCTAAGTCGATAATATTTGTCCACAACACCGCTAAAAGCGTCGATTCCGCCGAATTGCTGCCAGTAAGTGAGCGTCACTGACCGATCTTAGATTAGTATGTATGCGAATAACCGTCCGACGATACCGAAAGACTTTCCATACTTTATTTTGATAAGCTAGTTGAATGGGCAAAAGCACCATACAATCGGTTGAGCGGGCGTTTCGGATCGTCGACGAGCTAGCTGAATCCGGTGGGCTCCGTGGTGCAGCGGTTGCGGACCGGCTCGATATGCCGGTAAGTACCACCCATGACTACTTGCAGGCGTTGACGGAGACGGGCTACGTGACGAAATCAGCGGAGCGGTACAATCCGTCGACGCGGTTCCTGGAGGTCGGCCAGCAATACCGCCACCGGCTGGAAGTGTTCAGGGCCGCACAGGACGAACTCGATACGGTCGCTGCGGAGACCGACGAGCACGTCACGTTGATGATCGAAGAAAACGGGCTGGGAGTCCTCGTAGACATTCGGGAGGGCGCTGATGCCGTGAGCTTGTTCGCCTATCCTGGGGCGCGGATGCCGCTCCATGCCACTGCACCCGGCAAAGCTATCCTCGCACACATGTCTACTGCCCGTGTCGAAGAGGTCCTCGACGAACACGGTCTGGTGATGATGACGGATAACACAGTTACAGACAGAGGCGAACTCTCGGAACAACTCGAAACTATACGCGAGCGGGGGTACGCCGTCGACGACGGCGAGCGCATTGCAGGCATGGTCTGTATCGCAGCACCCGTTTTAGACAAGAAAGATACCGTCCAAGCGGCTATCTGTGTGTGCGGGCCACGCAGTCGTATCAACGACCAGCGACGGACCGAGATCGCTGAGGTCGTTCGCCGGTCTGCAAATGTCGTCCAGGTGAACGTTGACTACGCCTGAATAGTGTCCGTACTCGGGCAGGTTCCCTCAGGTTCTCGCGAAGAAGCGCCCGAGGCATCTCAGCGGCATCGTCGGCGACGATAGGATCGAAGGCCATCTGTTCGATCACATCGATCGTGAGGTCGACAGCCGGTAGATCGATTTATGTCGAACCGGTTTGTCTAGTGGCGTCGAGTTTGTCGTGGTGTATCGATGAACGATGTGTTGACGTCACAGCTGTGACGCGCCACCCCATAGTCATCGTAGCGGCCCATTCGATAGGTATAGTCAGTTATGGCCGGGAATGCGACAGTTCACTCGTGACCGCCGAATTTCGTCGTCAGATCGTGTTCAACCTCACGACTCTATTCCTTCGAGAGTTCCTCCTAAAATCTCGGTTCCCCATTCGATGACTGGAACCACGCAGGCGTGGTTGTGCGCCTGCATCTGTCTGAGCTACCTTCAGTCGTAGAATCCGCTATCGACGTAAAGTGTCTTGACTTCGAACTCAAAGCTATCGACGAGGCCAAGAAGTTCTGCGAGGACGTTGCTGGTGGTATCGGCGTCAGTGATACGATCGTGAGAAAATATTTGCCAGTGTAGACTTAATTTTCGGTGATGGGTCAGTTAGACAATATCACTCTGGGAAAGATTCAGGATCTCCATGAACGAACAGAGGAAGAGATCCCCCGGGAACAGGTTCTCGCTGCAATCGGTCGAAAGCAGGGAGCTGAACTGGAGACACTGGCTGAACGACATGGTATCGTAGAGAAGACGATTCGCAACTGGCTTGATCGGTTCACTGAAGAACCGACCGAGCAATCCCCCTACGATGATCCCTGACCAGGTCGTCCCTCAAAACTCAACAGACACGAGCGTAAAACAGTTCTTCGAACAGCTCTAGCAATCGCCGACAGAGCTCGGCTACGAGCAACAAGCGTGGTCGCCGAAAATACTGCTCCACCGCGTCAAAAAGAGTACGGAGTCGAATACAGCGAAAGCCACGCTCGGAAACTCCTGAGAAAAGCTGGGCTGTCCTGCCGGACAGCACAGCCGCGCAGTCAGGAGGCTAACCTGGGAGAAGAAGCCGAGTTTCAACAGACAGTCGAAAAACCGGGCGCAACGGACTGAAAAACCGTCATTGTTGTCGATCAGTTCATTAGGTGCGTCGGCACAGTGCAGCGACGCTGCCGGTACCCAATCGTATCAAATCCAATAATAAAGACATCGAACTTGTGGAATAAAGTGGCCGTACTGTACGTTATCACCGACAATGGTGACAGCTTCTACTGCTGGACTGAAGAGAATCTCATCAAGCCAAATGCATCGGTGAGTGCGTTGGCGAGAAAATTAAGAAACAGGTCCTCATAGATCTCACCGTCTGCTTGCGGATGTTTAGATACATCTCAGCAAGCAGACCTCTCAACTAACAGGCTTCGTAAGATACTGGATCTACATCAGCGCAGCATCGGCAAGTTTTCTTATAATCGAGACGGCTTGTCTAACAAAGCACAAGAGAGTTTTCCACAGAAGCACTTCTTCTGATTCATTTCAACGGTTCTAACGAGTTACCCCGACGCTGTCTGTGGATTCAATAGAGCCTATCGTTACTGAAGCTGAGGTACCCTGTATTGGCCGAACCGTAGCCAGCAAAATATAAGATGCCAGCTGGGAACACGCATTGGGGTGTTAGAGAACCGGAGAAGAATAGCTTAGGAGCGATCACCGAAAAGTGCGAACGCTCTTGTGAAGTACATTGTTGGTGAGTCAGAGAACTTCTCGGATAATCTGTTTCAGTGCTTCTCGTCCCGGTTTGCGGAGGATTCGTCGCCGAAGTTGGAACGGTCTGAGATACGCTGTCAGTTTGTCTTTTGAGACGCCTCGATGCGGCGAGAGCCACCGTCGCGCCAGCGACGCGTGGCTCTCGCACGTGTTCACGTGTGCGTCTCCATCAACGTACTCACCGTCACCGTGAATTACTGATTCTCGGAGGAAGCTCTCGTCATCGTCGAGTGGATCGTAGGCCCGAAATCCGTCTGTGTAGACGGTCAGCGACTCCTTCTCGTGGTTGTCGAGAAGGAGTCGCACGGTCGCTTCGTCGGCGGATTTCGCTGGGACGACGTATCGCTGACCGCTGCCGCGATCAACGAGCGTGAACACTGGCGGTTTGTCCCCCTCATACGTTCCTCGTCCGCGTTTCGAGAGAGCACGCGAGCGCGACTCTTGGTCGCGCTCGCGGCCTTTCTTCCCGGCAGAGACGTAGAACTCGTCAATCTCGACCGGGCCAACGAGGTTGATGGCTGGCGCGTCGAGCGTTCTGGCGAACTGCTCGACGCGCCGGCGAAGCGAGCGATACGAAACGTCAATTTCAGCGTCTAGCTGGCGGATACTCGTGTTGAACCGGAGGAACGAGTAGAACGCGAATAACAGCTTGTCAAGGCCGATCTTCGCGTGCGCGAAGATCGTGCCAGTCTTATCGTTGAACGTGCGGTCGCAATCCTTACAGAGATACCGTTGATACTCTCGATAGCTGCCGTGTTTGATCACCGACTCAGACCGGCAGCGCGGGCAACAGAGGCCCTCGCGCCAGCGAACCTGCTCCAGCAGGTTCGCGGCGCTCGCCTCTGAACTCAGCAATTCAAATGGGAACATTGCGTCCGGGTGACGCGTTCGCGTCACCCTTGCCCGCTACGCTTTCACAGCGACAGCTCTACTCCACCAACAATCTGCTTCGGAAGAGCGAAGTGCGAAAAAGACGGTTGGCCCCGCTTTTGTCCGGCAACTAGATGTCGTCTACACTTCGGGCGCCTGCCCGCCGAACGCCTCGATTAGCCGGGGAACGACCTCGAAGAGGTCGTCGACGATACCGTAATCTGCGATGTCGTAGATGGGCGCATTCGGATCGGAGTTGATGGCGACGATGGTGTCCGCGCCCTTCATCCCGGCGACGTGCTGGACCGCCCCGGAGATCCCGACGGCGATGTAGACGTCCGGCGTGACGACCTTCCCGGACTGGCCGACTTGGCGGTTCTGGGGCAGCCAGCCGTTGTCGACGATCGGCCGCGACGACGACAGCGTCGCGCCCAGGGCGTCCGCGAGTTCCTCGACGAGGGGGACGTTCTCCTCCTCCCCGATTCCGCGACCGACGGAGACGAGCACGTCCGCGTCGGTGATGTCGACGTCGCCGCTGCCGACCTCCTCGAAGCCCTTCACCGTCGTGCCAAGCGCGTCCTCGTCGACGTCCGCCTGGAAGGCTTCTATCATCGCGTCACCAGCCGGTTCGGCGGGGGGCCACTCGGCCGCCCGGAGCGTCAGCGCGTACCGCTCCGAGTCGATCTCGTAGGTCGTCTCGACCTTTCCGCCGTACTGCTCGCGGACGACCTCTACCGTCTCGCCGCACTCGATGCCGCTCACGTCGGTCACGAGCGGCAGGTCGAGCGCCCCGGCGACGGCGGGCGCGTAGTCCAACCCGTTCACGGAGTTGGGCAACAGAAGCGCCGTCGGATCGAGCTCCGCACACAGCCCTTCGATCGCTCCCATGTAGATGCCGTGATTGAACTCCTCGCCGTTCCCGACGGCGTAGATCGTGTCGACACCCTCGCGATTCAGTTCTTCGGCGAATCGTTCGACGTCCCCTGCGATCACGGCGACCGCGAGGTCCGTCTCGAGGTCGGCCGCGAGTTCTCGACCGGCCGTGACGAGTTCGAAGGAAACGTCCCGGAGATCCCCGCGGCGGTGTTCGGCGACGGCCAGTACCGTCATCCCTCGACCACCCCTTTCTCGCGGAGGAGTTCGGCCAGTTCGCCGGCCGTCTCGTCGGCGCTGCCGTCCCAGACGACCGCGTCGCTTTCGCTTTCGGGTTCGTACATCGAGGTCCGCTCGACGGGCGAATCGGTCACCGAGGCGTCGAGACCGACGTCGTCGAGGGACTCCGTGTCTAGCGGTTTCCGTTGGGCCTGTCGGATGCCGCGGAGGCTGGCGTAGCGGGGCTCGTTGATCCCGGTCTGGATCGTCAACACCGCGGGCAGCTCGACGTCGGTGAGCTCCTCGATACCGCCCTCGAGCTCGCGGTGGACCGAGGCGACTCCCGCCTCGGCGTCGAGTTCGAGATCGTTGACGACGGCGGCCCACTCGAAGCCGAGCCGTTCGGCGAGAGCGACGCCGGTTGCGCCGTTGGAGTCGTCGCTCGCCTGGACCCCCGAGAGGATCAGATCGGGGTCTTCCGCCTCGGCGACGGCGGCGATGATGTCGGCCTTCGTGCCGATGTCGAGGAACTGGGCCCCTTCGAGGGCCTCGTCCCACACCCGGATGGCCCGGTCGGCCCCCTTCGCGAGCGCCATTCGGACGGTCTCATCGGCGCGTTCGGGGCCGATGGTGACCGTGACGACCTCGACGCCGTCGTTCGACTCGGATATCTGGACGGCTTCCTCGACGGCGTAGTCGTCCCACTCGTTGAGATCGTATTCGAGAGACCCCTCGGCGACATCGAGTCCGGATATCTCGACCTCGTCGTCGACCTCCGCTACTTCCTTTACAGTCACTAGTACCTTCATTCAATAGATTGTTCTGTTAGAGACATAATAAAAGTATTTCATCCGGGAAGGGATGACACAGGGACCCGATTCCACAAGGAGAGGAACGAAACTTATTCGGGAGGGAGACAAATGATGGGGAACATATTTTTCATGACCTCCGTGAGAGTACCTGTATGTGTATCAATAAGATAGTTGTCGATTGACTCGTAGCCAACCAAATCGACACTGTGTTCAGGGTCTAAGGAAAGCAGTCGTGCCCCATGAACAAAGATCCGATTTCACGGGACAATATCATTTTGCCATTTCACGCCACTAAATCGCCGTTTCATAGTAACCTTGGGGATACGTCGAGACTGGAGACGTGAGGGCGGCGACAGCCGTCTTCCCCGGCCCCGGTTAGATATACTGAGCGTCTGAATTGACTGTAAGTGAAACCGCAAGAGGGCATAATTCAATTCCACAATCCTCCCCGCGGTCAGTGTATATTCCCGAAAGCCATTCGTCTTTAGTTAATATCCTCAGTAATATGATGTAGCTTCGTTTTTTACCCAGATTCGACGCTTTTACGCCAGCTAAACGGGCAAAATAGCACTTGTCGGGACGCTTATCGCTCGATATTGGTGACGTTAGACTCTAAGCCGTGTGTTCTCTTGTTCTTAATATTTGTAGACATAACTCAAGCCTAAATATTACTATCAGAGTTGACTAATGACGAGTGATCCCCGAAAGCAATGTTGAGCCGGGGGCACCGATCCCGGTTAGAGGACGAACGTCGGACTTGGAGATTGACGCCGCTGAGTTGTTAGAGCGCTCAAAATGTGACCATATTGTAGCGTGCTGGCCAGGTTCAATCAGTCCGGCCATCCGATCGGACCGGAGATGACAAGTGGAGCCGGTTCAAAGTAGTAAATATGCGGGATAAAAATGAAATACGGGAACAGTACGAGTTTTTGTGCGCGGAACTCGATAGCGAGGAGATGAATCACAAGGGAGTCGAACAGATGATGACATACTATAAGCGGGCACTTGGTTGGGTTCTTGAGGAGGAGTACATCTAATATAGATCTGAGGGAGGGGTGCGAAACACTGTTAAATGGGCATCCGACACACCAGACGACGTCGTCTTCGCGAAACGCATCAATTTCGGGTCTGTAGCCAATCTGCTCAGGTATTTTGTCGGTGT
>Ga0209946_1000061_pt1 | contig 40457 bp, 46 predicted proteins | sample SalPon2_A_H2O_MG_FD_185704 | JGI IMG/M metagenome (GOLD analysis project Ga0209946, IMG submission 185704) | Salt pond water microbial communities from South San Francisco under conditions of wetland restoration - Salt Pond MetaG R2_A_H2O_MG... | ecosystem: Environmental > Aquatic > Non-marine... | reverse complement strand
AGCAGCGCGAGGAGGCCGCCGCCGAGGCGTTCGAGCGGTTCGAGGAGACGTACGGTGAGTCCGTCGAGACGGACATCGTCTACGACACCAACATCGCCGACGGGTTGCTGGCCGCGGCCGCCGAGGTGGGGGCCGACGCGCTCGCGTTCACGCCCCGCGGTGGCGGCTGGTTCGAGCGACTCCTCTCCGGGAGCGTGACCCGCAGGCTACTCGACGAGACGGACCGACCAGTCGTCGTACTGCCCGGGGGCGACCAGTGAGCGAGGAGGAGCTCGCTAAGGACCTCGGCCCCTTCGCCGCGCTCACAATCGGCGTCGGGACAATGATCGGTGCGGGTATCTTCGTGCTGCCGCGACAGGCGATTACCGACGCCGGCTCATTCGCCGTCGTCTCCTTCGTGCTTGGCGGCGTTATCGCACTCTTCACCGCCTTTTCGGCCTCGGAGCTGGGGACGGCAATGCCAAAATCCGGCGGTGCCTACTACTACGTGAATCGCGCGCTCGGTCCCTTCTTCGGCTCTATCGCCGGCTGGTCGAACTGGCTCGGGCTCGCGTTCGCCTCGGCCTTCTACATGGTCGGGTTCGGCCGCTACATCCAGAACATCATCGGCGTCACCGGGAGTCTTGAACTCGGTCTCGTCTCCATCGCGTGGGTGAAGATTATCGGACTGTTCGGTGCGGCGCTGTTCACTTTCGTCAACTACGTGGGCGCAAAGGAAACCGGCAAACTCCAGAACGTCATCGTCGGGATTCTCGTCGTCATCCTGGCGGCGTTTACCATCCTCGGAACGACGCAGGCGAACGCGGCGAATCTGCCGGAGGCGACCGGTTACGGGCCGATGTTCGCGACCACTGGTCTCATCTTCGTCTCGTATCTCGGCTTCGTCCAGATTACGAGCGTCGCCGAGGAGATCAAAGAGCCGGGCAAGAACCTCCCGCGTGCAATTATCGGGAGTGTGCTCATCGTGACCGTCATCTACGCGCTCGTGCTCATCGTGATGAGTGCGGCCGTCGAGCCGGGGTTCATCGCGGCGCTGTCTGAACAACAGATTGCCGTCGTCGAGGTGGGACGGCTCATCTTCTGGCCGCTGGGAACGGCGCTGCTCATCGGCGGCCTGCTGGCGACGGCCTCATCGGCGAACGCCTCCATCCTCGCGTCTTCGCGGATTAACTTCGCGATGGGTCGCGACCGCATCATCACGCCCGATCTCAACGAGATTCACGACCGCTACGGCACTCCGTACAAGTCCATCGCCATGACCGGCGGGCTGATTCTCGTCTTCATCCTGCTGGCGAACGTGGAGACGCTCTCGACACTCAGCAGTGTGCTCCATCTCGTCATCTACGCCCTCCTGAACGTGGCGCTCATCGTGATGCGGGAAGCCGACGTGCCTGAGTACGAACCCAGCTACACGGTGCCGCTGTATCCGTTCACGCCCATCGTCGGTGCAATCGTCTCGCTGGCGCTAATCTACTTCATCGACCCGCGAGTCATCGCCATCGGGGCCGGGTTCGTCGTCTTCGCCGGGCTGTGGTATCTGTTCTACGCCCGGTCGCGAACGACCAGAAGCGGCGTGCTCGGTGACTGGATTCGCTCGCGTTCCGATGAGCTTCCCGACGCGGCCGTCTCCGCGGCGGCCTCCGTCGAACCCGACGCCAACGACTACCGCGTGATGGTACCGCTCGCGAATCCGAACACCGAACGCGACCTCATCAAGCTTGGGGGAGCCATCGCGAAACACCACGGCGGCACGCTCCACGCCGTCCACATCGTCACCGTCCCCGACCAAACCGACCTCCAGTACGCCAAGGAGCACCTCGGCGAGTTCGACGGTGACACCGCCGGCGTCCTCGAACAGGCGCGGCTCGACGCCGAGGAGTTCGAGGTGCCAATCGAGACGCACACCGTCATCTCCCACCGCGGCTTCGAGGAGGTGTTCGACGCCGCGACGACCCACGAGGCCGACACCGTCGTCATGGGCTGGGGCGGGAACAGCCACGGCTCGCCGGGCCGCATCGAGTCGGCCTACGACGAGGTGATGCAGAGGCTCCCGTGTGACTTCATCGTCATGAAAGACCGCGGCTTCGACCCGTCGCGGGTGCTCGTCCCGACGGCCGGTGGTCCCGACTCCGAACTGTCGGCGGCCGTCGCCCGCATCCTCCGGGACGCCTACGACTCGGAGGTGACGCTGTTGCACGTCGCCGACGACGAGACCGAGGGGCGCGAGTTCCTCGATGAGTGGGCCGAGGCCAACGGGCTTCCGGACGCCACGCTCAGAGTCGAGACCGGCGACGTGGAGGCGGCCATCGAACGGGCCGCGCGGGACGCCACCCTGTTGTCCATCGGTGCGACCGAACAGGGGCTGCTCTCGCGGCTCGTCTCCGACTCGCTCACGATGGATGTCATCGACGACCTCGACTGCACCGTGCTCCTGACGGAGACGGCACACGACCGCTCGCTGCGCGACCGGCTGTTCGGCTCGCGATAAGCCGGATACCGCCGACGCCGCTTTTGTGAGGTGAAGATTCACTGTCCGTGCCCCCTAACCGAGCGTATGGGCACGGTTCCACGGACGACGGCACGCGGCGGGCGGTCGCCGACCGTCGAGACGCTGCTCGCTCTCGCCGTCGTCTTCCTCGTCCAGTTTCCGCTCTCGGTCGTCGGATTCGCGCCACTGTTTGCACTCACGCCCGCGTTCCCGGTGACGCCGTGGACCCTCGTCACGAGCACCTACAGCCATGCCGGACCGGGACATCTCCTGTCGAACGCGCTCGTCTTGGTCTTCGTCGGCTTGGCCGTCGAGCGCACGACGACCCGGCTCCGGTACCACGCGTTCTTCGTCGCGACGGGTGCGGTGTCGGGACTCGCACAGATACTTCTGGCTCCCGTGACGGGAGCCGTCGGCGTGCTCGGCGCGTCGGGCGCAATCTTCGGGCTGCTTGGCTATCTCGTCGCCGGAAATCCGCTCTCGATGCGACTGCTCGACGGCGTAGACGCGAGCGCCCCGAACTGGGTCGTCCCGGCCGGGCTGTTGGCGGTCGGGCTCGGACTCGCCGTCGCGATGAGCGGGCCGAACTCCGCGTTCGTCGCGCACCTCGCGGGACTGGTCGTCGGTCTCGGGGCCGGGCGCGCGCGACTGCTCCACGTCGGTCGCGGCGACCGACGGACCCACAGGGTATAGGTCACGGGGTGTGACATCCGGGTATGCCAACCGTCGACGACCTACGGAACGACGTTCGGGTCGCGGTCGACCGCTACGAGCGCCGCGAGTCCACCGCGTTCACGAAGGAGGCGCTGGCGGCCGTCGCCGGCGCTGTCGGTTCGCCGGTCGAGAAGCCGCTCCCGCCGAAAGGCGAGATGCGTGCCGCCATCGCCGAAAGCGTCGAGGGTCTCGACGCCGACCGCGACCGAGAGCGCCCGTTCCGAAAAGCCGAACTGGAGACGCTCGTCGCGACCGTCGCGCAGTAGTCAGGCGTCAAGCGCGTCGCGCAGGAAGCCACCACACCGCCGTGCGACCTTCTGTGACTGTCCGACGAAGTGGTGGTCTGCACCCAGCGACTCGACGGTGAAGCCGACCGCGCGGGCCCGCTCGACCACGGGCTTCCACTCGGCGGTCGTGTCGCGCTCGCCGTAGAGCACGTAGCCCGGACAGTCGATGGCGTCGACGGCTGTGACGGCGTCGAGGTCGGCGGAGAGCCGCGAGGCGGGCGCGAGCGCAGCAACTCCGTGTACCTCCTCGCGGGCAGCCGCGAGCAGGGCGATACAGCCCCCGAACGAGTAGCCGAACAGCGCGACCCGGTCGTACTGCTCGCGTGCCCACGCCACGGCGTTGCGGGCGTCGGTCAGTTCCCCCTCGCCCTCGGTCCACGCGCCGTAATCAAATCGGAGGGTCGCCACGTTGGGCGCGAGGTCGTCGCTCACGGCTTCGAGCCGGGTGTCGGTCCGTTTCCCGCCCATCTGTGGATGGGGCGGACAGGCGACGACGCAGGCGTCGGCGTCGGGAGAGTCGAGGGTGGCGCGCACGTCGCGCGCGCCGGGAACGAGTACCGTCTCGCTGTCGGTCATACCCTCGGTTCGGTGCGGTGTTACTTCGCGTCTTCGTCCCCGGATTCGGTTTCTTCGTCCGCTTCGTCCTCGTGTCTGGCCAGTCCGGCGAGGTGGGGTGTCTCGGGGAGCACGACCTCCTCGACGCCGAGTCGAACAGCGTCCGTCGAGCCGGGGAGACAGAATACGGGGACGCCCTCGACGACGCCGGCGGTCGCGCGGGTGCCGACGACGCGCGTGCCGACCTCGTCGTACGAGAGCCGGCGGAACAGTTCGCCGAAGCCGGGGAGCCGCTTGGCGAACAGCCGGTCGACCGCCTCGACGGTCACGTCGTCGGGAGAGACGCCCGTGCCGCCCGTCGTGACGACGATGTCGGTGTCGTCACGCTTCGACAGCTGGCCGACGATGGACTGTATCCGGTCGTGGTCGTCGGGGACGAGTTCGCGGTGAACGACATCGTGGCCGGCGTCGGTACAGGCACTCACGATGGCGTCGCCGGAGGGGTCGTCGTCGAGCGACCGCGTCGAGGAGATGGTGACGACGCTCACGCCGAGCGTCTCGATATCGTCGTGGTGGTGCCCGTGCCCCTCCTCGTGTTCGTGGCCGTGGTCGTCGTGCTCGTCTGCGTTCCCCTCGGTCATACCGGTCGTGGGGAGGCCTCGCAGTTAGGCCTCGTGTTCGCGTCCTCGAACGAGCGGAACGCCCACGCCGGCGAGAAGCGTGCCGGCGACGATGGGTGCGATGACCTGCTCGCGGTCCCACGGGTCACACGGCTCCCGCTCGGTGCCGGTGAGGACGAGATACGACTCGTCGCTGCGAGTGACGACCGCCGTCGGGAGCTGTCCGCCGGTGAGTGCACTCCCGCCGGCCTCGCGGACGGCGGTGAACAGCGTCTGGTTCTCGTCGCTGAGGTCCGCGAACGTGACGCGGTCGTAGCCGTCAAGCGAGTCGTCGATGCGGTCGGTGTCGGTGATCTGAATGTAGGCCGCGTTGGCACACTGGCGGGCGTCGAGTTGGGCGGCCGCGCCGCTACCTGCAAGCAATAGCCCGCAGACGAACAGGGCGAGTCCGAGATACGTCCAGCGTGTCGTCCGGCGGGTCACACGCGAGGGTTCGCCCGTGCGAGCATGGGCCTTTTGCATGCGACCGCGACCTTCGGCACGTCTTTGTGTATCGGGGCTAACACCCGGCTATGAACGGTATCTTCTACGAGGAGCACGGTGACACCGACGTTCTCCAGTACGGCGAGCTACCCGACCCCGAGCCGGGTCGCGGTGAGGTGCTCGTGGACGTGAAGGCGGGCGCGCTCAATCACCTCGACATCTGGACGCGCAAGGGGATGCCCTCCCCGGGCGAGTTCCCGCACATCCCAGGCTCCGATGCGGCCGGCGTCGTCGCCGCCGTCGGCGAGGGCGTCACTCGGTTCGAGACGGGCGACCACGTCGCCGTCGCCTCCGGCTCGTACTGCGGCGAGTGTGAACACTGCCGCGCCGGCGAACACTCCCAGTGTGTCGAGTACACGATCATCGGCGAACACTCCACGGGCGTCCACTCCGAGCAGACGACGCTCCCCGAGGAGAATCTCGTCCACGTCCCCGACCACGTCGACTTCGAGACGGCCGCGGCCGCGCCGCTCGTCTTCCAGACCGCGTGGCGGATGCTCCACTCCCGCGCCGAAATCGAGGCCGGGGAGTCGGTGCTCGTCCTCGGCGCGTCGGGCGGTGTCGGACACGCCGCGGTCCAGATTGCCGACCACGCCGGCTGCGAGGTGTTCGCCACCGGTTCGACGGCAGCGAAGCTCGACGCGGCCCGGGAGCTGGGTGCCGACCACGTCGTCAACTACGAGGAAGAACCGTTCGACGAGTTCGTCAACGAACGGACCGACGGCCGCGGCGTCGACGTGGTGGTCGACCACATCGGCGGCGCGACGTGGGACGCCTCGATGAACTCGCTGGCGAAAGCCGGCCGCATCGTCACCTGCGGCGCGACCGGCGGCCCGGAGGTGGAGGTGAACGTCGCCGACCTGTTCTGGCAGCAGTACGACATCCTCGGCTCGACGATGGGAGCCAACGCCGACATCGACGCCGTCCTCGAGTTGGTGTGGGACGGCACCTTCGAGCCACAGATTCGCGACGTGCTCCCGATGAGCGAGGCCGCCCGCGCCCACGAGATGCTCGAAGCGCGGGAAGGGTTCGGGAAGGTCGTCGTCGTCCCCGACAGCGAGCTATGAGCGACGATGACGACGGATACGTCCACGCCCCGGGCGAGGACAGCCACGGCGTCAAGCCGACTGACCGCGACCGCGAGTTCGGGCTTCGCGGCTGGATTCTCGTCGGCTGGCTGTTCGTCTCGCTCATCGTCGTTCCCGGCATGCTGTTGTACATCCCCGAGGCGGGCAACTTCACGAAGTCGCTCGGACTCGGCTACCGTGACGCCTTCCTCGTGCTACCGTTGATTCCGGCGCTCGGACTCGGCGTGCTCGGCGTCTGGGCGACGACGCGGCCTTAACGCCCCATCAGAATCGACACCGTCCACGAGCAGACGACGGTGTCGTCGCCCCGCTGTATCTCGATGTCACGCGTCACGATGCCTCGCGAGTCGTCCGACTCGGAGACGCGCATCCCGGTCACCTCGTGGCTGGCGTACAGTTCATCGCCCGGATAGACGGGCGCGTGCCACCGGAGATTCTCGATGCCGAGGCCCGCGAGGTTGGTCGAGTCGTTGAGGAAGTGCTCCACGAACAGCCGGGTCGCAGTGCCGATGGTGTAGAGTCCGCTCGCGAACACGTCGTCGTACCCCTTCGCGCGGGCGGCGTCGGCGTCGAGGTGCATCGGCTGTGGATCGAACTGTTCGGCGAAGGCGATCATCGAGTCCCGCTCTACCTCCGCCGGGCCGTAGGTCGCAGACCAGCCGACGTGAAGGTCATCGTAGGTGGTTGGCATACTCGCGGCACACCCGTCCGAGACAAAAATCCCCCGGCGCGGTCTCAGGGCTGGTCCGCCGTGTCCTGCACCCAGACGGTCTTCTCGTTGCAAAACGCCTTCAGCCCCTGTTCGGCGAGCTCGCGGCCGTAGCCGGAGTTCTTGATACCGCCGAAGGGGAGCCGCGGGTCCGACTTCGCGAGTTCGTTCACGAACACCGCGCCCGACTCGATGCGGCGCGCAACTGCCTGCCCACGCTCTCGGTCCTCGGTCCAGACGCTCCCCGCGAGTCCCAGCTCGGAGTCGTTGGCGAGCGCGACCGCCTCGGCCTCGCTCTCGACGCGGAAGACGGCGGCCGCGGGCCCGAACACCTCCTCGCTGGCGAGGGGTGCATCCGGCGGGACGTCGGTCACGACCGTCGGCGGGTAGAAATAGCCGGTCCGGTCCAGCGGTTCGCCCCCGGTCTCGACGCTCGCGCCGGCCTCGACGCTCGCCGTCACCTGCTCGTGGAGGTCGTCCACGAGGTCCGCCCGCGCCTGTGGCCCGATATCGGTGTCGGGGTCGGACGGGTCACCGACCGTCAGCGCCTCCATCTCCGTGACGAAGGCATCGAGGAAGGCGTCGTACGCGTCGGCGTGGACGATGAAGCGCTTCGCCGCGATACACGACTGCCCGGAGTTGAGCGTCCGGGCGCGTGCGCCGACGGCCGCGGCCGCCTCGATATCGGCGTCGTCGAGCACGACGAACGGGTCCGAGCCGCCGAGTTCGAGCACGGAGGGCTTCAGCTCCTTGCCCGCAGTCTGCCCGACGGCTCGACCGGCCGGCTCCGAGCCGGTGAGCGTTACCGCCCGGATTCGGTCGTCTCGTATCATGGAGTCGACGCGGTCGGAGCCGACGACGAGCGTCTGGAACACGCCCTCGGGGAAGCCGGCCTCCCGGAGTATCGATTCGACGGCGAGGGCGCACTCGGGCACGTTCGAGGCGTGTTTGAGCAGTCCGACGTTGCCGGCGACGAGGTTCGGCGCGACGAACCGAAACACCTGCCAGAAGGGGTAGTTCCACGGCATCACGGCGAGGACGGGGCCGAGCGGCTCGGTGGCGACGAACGACTCCGCCTCCGGCTCCGTGCCGACCGGCTCGTCGGCCAGATACTCGGGGGCGCGCTCGGCGTAGTGGTCACACACCCACGCGCACTTCTCGATTTCGGCGCGTGCACCGTCGATCGGTTTGCCCATCTCCTTGGTCGCCAGCCGCGCAAACTCGTCGGTCCGATCGCGCAGTACCTCGGCCGTGGTCTCGAGCAGTCGACGGCGCTCGCGGAGGTCGGTGTCGCGCCACGTCCGGAACGTCTCACTCGCGGTCGCAAGCGCCGTCTCTACGTCGTCGCCGTCGTGGCTCGCGACCGAGGAAAGCGACTCCTCCGTCGCCGGATTCGTTCGCGTCATGTGAGGAGATAGCACGACCACCAGTAAAGCTGTCGGGGTCGAAGCGAACGGAGGGAGTTTAGTAGACGGCCGCTAATAGACGGGTATGTTCGACCGTCTCGTCGCCGTCGATAGCGCGCTGTCGGAAAATCAGAAGCTGTTCGGCGGTGCCGTCATCGTCGCGCTCGGCGTCATCCTCATCGCACTGATGAGCTTCGGCGCGTTCGGTACGGAACTGCTGAAGATTCTCCTCGGTATCGCGGGCGCGGTGTGTATCATCGTTGGCACGCTGCTCGTCGGCACCTCGGAGAATCGCGAGCACGCCGTCTGATTACCAGTCGATTCGCTCCTTGTCGCGCCAGAAGTCCCCCGACGGGTTACCGGGCGTGAACCGACACAGCCACGTCGGCGTCTCCGCGCCCTTCTCCACCGACCGTTCCGCTTCCTCGCCGCCGAGATCCGTCCGGACCCAGCCCGGACAGACGGCGTTCGCCATCAGTCCCTGTTCGTTGTACTCGCCGTGGAGATACGTCGTCAGCCCGTTCAGCCCGGCCTTCGAGACGCGGTAGGCCGGCGAGCCACCGTCCATCTCGGACAGCTGTCCCATCCCCGAGGAGACGTTGACGACGCGACCGCCGTCCTGCTGGACGAGCAGCGGGACGAGGTGTTTACACACGAGCATCGGGCCGCGGAGATTCGTCCCGAGCGTCCGGTCGATGCGCGAGGGCGGCTCCGCGACAATGTCGTCACCCGGACGCTGTCCGGGTGACCGGCCCGCGGAGCTTCGCTCCGCTCTGTCGTCCCCGAACTCACCGATACCGGCGTTGTTGACGAGGATGTCGAGCCGCCCCACCTCTGAGAAGACGCCGTCGGCGATGGCGTCGATATCGCCCTCCTGTGTCACGTCGAGTAAGACCTTCTCGCAGCCGTCCGGCACCTCGGCGTTCATCGACCGCGCGCCGGCGTACACGGTCGCGCCGAGGTCGTTCAGATTTCGAGCGATTTGTGCGCCGATACCCCTGTTCGCGCCGGTGACGAGCGCGACTTGGCCGCCGAGGTCGTCGTGAAGTTCCATATCTCCGTGTCGACGGGCGGCAAAAAGGGTCTGGCTGTTCGTCTCCGGCTCAGAACGCGTAGGGGTCGTCTGCGCCGGCGATTTCGGGCACGACCCATGTCCCGTCGGCGTCCTGTTCGACTTCGCCGGCGTCCTGGAGCCGGCGGAGTCGCTCCTTCGCTTCTTCGGTGCCGATTCCGATCGCGCCGGCGATACCGCGGGCAGTCACGCCGTCGCTCTGCTCGATGACCTGGAGCACGTCGTCGCCGGGTGCCTCGTCGTCGAATCCGCCGTCGTTGTGTTGCATGGCCGTACGTCGCTGGCGGGGGTATTTGAGGGTGCGGTTGTCCGGCCGGCGTGCGAGTCGGTCGCGCGACTACGCTCGCTGCTCGATAGCGCCCCGCACGTCCTCCCACACCTCGTCGGGAGTGCCTTCGCCGTCGATTTCGGCGTAGGCGTCGGTCCCGGCGTAGTGGTCGATGACCGGTTCGGTGTTCTCGGCGAAGACGCGGAGCCGCTCGCGGACCGTCTCCTCCGTGTCGTCCTCGCGCTGGGTGAGGTCTGCACCGCACTCGTCACAGACGCCCGACTCCTCGGGCTGGTCGAACTCGACGTGGTAGGTCTCGCCACACTCCGGGCAGACCCGGCGACCGGTGAGCCGGTCGACCAGTTCCTCCTCGCTGACGGCGAGTCGGATGACGGCGTCGAGCTCCGTCCGCTCGTCGAGGAACTCCGCCTGCTCGATGTTGCGCGGGTAGCCGTCGAGGACGAAGCCGTCGGCGTTACCGAGTGCCGTGACGACGATCTCGTTGACGACCTCGTCGGGGACGAGTTCGCCGGCGTCCATGAAACCGCCGGGCGTGTCGAACTCGAATCCCAACTCGGAGATGTCCATCCCCTTGTTGGCGCGCAGGGCGTCGCCGGTCGTGATGTGGTCGACGCCGAACTCGTCGCTGATTCGTGAACTCTGGGTTCCTTTGCCAGCACCGGGAGCACCGAGTAACAGCACGCGTGGCTTGCTCATGGGCTGGATTCTCGACCCCTGCGTAAAACTCTGAAGAAACTGGCCGCACTCGCCCCGATTGTTTGGCCGCGTGGGAGCACGGACCGACGTGCCGTGCTGAGTGGCGCGGACCACGGACCGACTCGCCGTGCGGGTCGAGTCGGACTGTGGACCGCGCGGTTGAAACCGCTCCCCGGTGAAGCGCGGGTATGAGCGACGAGAGCAACGAGTGGGAGGAACCCGACCGCGAGGAGTTCAGCCACGACCCGCTCGGCCACACGCACGTCTGGGAGGAGATGACCGTCGGCGACCTCGTCGAAGGGTACGGCGAGGCTGGCATCGGGGCCGCCGACGTTCACGAGGCCGCCGACATCTACACGGAGATGCTGGCCGACGACGACTGCACCGTCTTCATGTCGCTCGCGGGCGCGATGGTCCCGACCGGGATGCGCCGCGTCGTCGCCGACCTGATTCGCGACGGCCACGTCGACGCGCTCGTCACGACGGGCGCGAATCTCACCCACGACGCCATCGAGGCCATCGGCGGCAAACACCACCACGGCCGCGCCGAACACGAAGAACGCACCGAACGCGAACACGACGAGACCCTCCGCGACGAGGAGGTCGACCGCGTGTACAACGTGTATCTCCCACAGGAGCACTTCTCGCTGTTCGAGACCCACCTCCGCGAGGAGGTGTTCCCGCCGCTCGAAGCCGAGAGGACGGTCGGCATCGAGCGGTTCACCCGCGAACTCGGCAAGGCGAACGCGGCCGTCAACGAGCGCGACGACATCGAGGAGGGACCCGGCGTCGCGGCCGCAGCCTACGAGTCCGACGTACCGATTTACTGTCCGGCGGTCGCAGACTCGGTGCTCGGACTGCAGGCGTGGATGTACTCACAGACCTCCGACTTCTCGCTCGACGCCCTCTCGGATATGACGGCGCTGACCGACCTCGCGTACGATGCCGACCGCGCCGGCTGTCTGCTCGTCGGCGGCGGCGTTCCGAAAAACTTCACCCTCCAGACGATGCTCGTCACGCCGAACGCCTACGACCTCGCAGTCCAGGTTACGACCGACCCCTCCAGCACGGGCGGGCTGTCGGGCGCGACGCTGGACGAAGCCCGTTCGTGGGGGAAACTGGAGAAAGGTGCCCGCAACGCGACCGTCGTCGGTGACGCGACCGTCTTCCTGCCCCTGCTCGTCGCGGCCGCTCGCGAGCGGCTAGCCGAGTAGACCGCTTACTCGTCGCGCGTGAGCTGGTCGTCGCCGTGGCGCTCGCGCAGGTCGCGAAGGTACTCCCGCTGTTCGACCATGCGCGGGGTCGGCTCCGCGAACGCGTCGGCGAACATCTCGTCGGGGTCGGTCTCGACCTCTGAGAGCTGGTCGACGGCCGCGGCCATCCGGTCTTCGTTCGCCTGCTCGATTGCGGCGACGGCATCGTCATCGAGCACGCCCTGCCGGCGGAGATACAGTTCGAGCCGGTCGATCGGGTCCACGCGCTTCCACTGGTCGACTTCCGCGTCCTCGCGGTAGGCCGTCGGGTCGTCGGCGGTCGTGTGGGCACCGTAGCGGTACTCGACCGTCTCGATGAGCGTCGGGCGCGACTGGGCGTCCGGGTCGGTCGCCTTCTCGCGGGCTGCAAGCGTCACCTCGTAGACGGCGAGCGGGTCCATCCCGTCGACCTGCACGCCGTCGAAGCCGTACGCCTCGGCCTTCTGGGCGATGGTGTCGGCGGCGGTCTGTTCCTCGCGCGGCACCGAGATGGCCCACTGGTTGTTGTGACAGATGAACACCGTCGGCGTGTCGTAGACGCCGGCGAAGTTCAGCCCCTCGTGGAAATCACCCTCCGACGTTGCGCCGTCGCCGAAGTGACAGACGACGACCTCGTCGTCGTTACCCTGTAGCTTGGCGGCCATCCCGATTCCAGTGACGTGGGGGATGTGGTCGGCGATGCAGATGTTGAGCGGGAAGATGCGGTCGTCCGCGAGCGCGGCGTTGCCCGACTCGTGGCCGGCCCAGTAGTGCAGATACTCAGGCGGGAATCCACGCACCAGCGGCGCGGCGTGTTCGCGGTACTGATACGACACCCAGTCGTCCTCGTCGAGTGCGTACATCGACCCGAAGCCGGACCCCTCCTGGCCGGCCATCGGCGAGTAGGTCCCCATCCGGCCCTGTCGCTGGAGACTCACCATCCGGTCGTCGAAGTGGCGGCCGAGCTTCATGTCGGCGTACAGGTCCCGAAGCGTCGCGTCGCTCGCCGTCGGCTCGTACCCCTCGCGCAGGTGGCCGTCGGGCGCGAGCAGGCCGACGCGGTCGTCGTAGTCGCGGGCCAACAGCGTGCGGCGTGCCGACTCGTCCATACCTCCCGTGCGGTGCGCGCCGACATAGTTCTGTCCGAGCGCTTTTTCTCTCCGGTGGCGTAGCGACGAGTGGCCGATGACGAGCGACCGGGCCGAGCCGGTGTAGGCAGCCGGCAGTGACGAACCCTATGAGTGCCGAGGCCAGTTCTCTCTCGTGCGGTTCGGAAGCGAGATGAGCGAACGTCAGAGAATCGCGTACTCCCCGAGACGAGATAGCGCCGTGTCGACCCTGTCGGCTCCCCAGCAACGTATTACCGCCGGAGTCACGGGGTGGATGACAGCCCGGACAGGAACTCAGTCGGCAGTCGACTCCTCCGTTGGCTCTCCCAACAGTGCCAGCGCCATCCGTTCGGCGACGTACCCGAAGCCGTTGGCCAGATGCAACGTGAGCAGGACGAGAATCGTACCGACTCCCACTGCCAGAGCGGTCTCGGGGAGCGTCTCGACCGTCCAGGTGACGGGCTCACCGTTCACCTCGCCGAAGCTGACGTCGAACGGACGACGCACCACTGCCGAGATGAGCGTCACGCCCTGCACCACCCCGTAGGCGAGCATGACGCCGATTATCCCGAGAAAGATCTTCAACAGCAGAAAGCCGAACCCCCGCCAGGTGCTCGCCGCATCGACGTATCCCCGGAGGCGGCCGCCGACCCCGCTCCGATTCGTGACATCATCCGGAGTCTCCAGTGAGACGGCAAGGAGCGCGTTCACCAGCTGCCGTTCCAGCGCCGCGAGCGCCCGCACGACAGCGAGCATCAGCGCCAGGATGGCGATTCCCACAAGCGCTACCGAGAGGAGCGTCCCAAAAATCATGCCGAAGCCGAACAGCGACCAGTACAGCATCGTGAGCGGAAACGACACAAAGAGGTAAGCCAGGTTCGCGTAGGTCCGGCGAGAGACGACCGGACCGAATACGGCGTCGATACCGCCTCGAAGCGTGATTCGACCATCGACGATGGAGGGCATCACTCACCCGTTGCACAGCCCAATACTAAACGACCGGTGCCGACGTGCGGTGTGTGCGTGAGTCCGTCCGACGGATGGGTATCGAGTCGAGCGAAGGCGTCGACCGTCTCGCCGGCGCGTTCTCGCATCGAGCGTGTTGTGAACCGGACCTTTCGACCCGCCCGCGACCCACGAGACCGGGCGTCTCACTTCCGAGACAGGAGTTCACGGCCCGAGAGTCGAGACGGGAGCGACCGGGCCGTCGTGCGACCGGCTTACGTCGCGGCTTCGATTGCCGCTTCGAGGTCGGCGATGATTTTCGCCGGGTCCTCGATGCCGACGGAGAGCCGGACGAGTTCGTCGGTGACGCCCGAGGATTCCTGCTCCTCGTCGGTGAGCTGTTGGTGGGTCGTGCTTGCGGGGTGGATGATGAGCGTCTTCGCGTCCCCGACGTTGGCGAGCAGGCTCGCCAGTTCGGTGGACTCGACGGTCTTCCGGGCCGCCTCGTAGCCGCCCGCGAGACCGAAGGTGATCATCCCGCCGTAGCCGCCCTCGAGGTACTTGCTGGCGTTCTCGTGGGTCGGGTGGGATTCGAGTCCGGGGTAGTTGACCCACTCGACGTCGGGGTGGGCATCGAGCTGCTCGGCGACGAGCATCGCGTTCTCGCAGTGGCGCTCCATCCGCAGCGGGAGCGTCTCGATGCCCTGGATGGTCTGCCACGCGTCGAAGGGTGACTGCTGATTGCCGAGGTCGCGCAGCCCCCGGGCGATGGCGGCGTAGGTGAACGCCGCGTCGCCGAACGTCTCGGCGAAGTTCACGCCGTGGTAGGCGGGGTTTTCGCTGGCGATTTCGGAGTACTTCTCAGGGTAGTCGGCCCACGGGAATGAGCCGCCGTCAACGACGACGCCCCCGACGGTCGTGCCCGAGCCGTGGAGCCACTTCGTCGTGGACTCCCAGACGAGGTCGGCCCCGTGTTCGAGCGGGCGACACAGCGCCGGCGTCGCGAACGTGTTGTCCACGAATAGCGGAACACCGTGGTCGTGCGCGATATCCGCGACGCGCTCGATATCCGGCGTGTCGAGGGCGGGGTTGCCGATGGTTTCGAGGTGGACGTAGGCCGTATCCTCGTCGATAGCCGCCTCGTACCCCTCGTAATCGAGTGTGTCCACGAACCGGGTCGTCACGCCACGTCGCTCGACGCTGTGGGTCAGATAGGTGTAGGTGCCGCCGTACAGCGAGTTCGAACTGACGATGTTGTCGCCCGCCTCGGCCAGCAGGAAGGTCGTGAGGTCGAATGCAGCCATTCCGGAGCCGGTGGCGGCCGCCCCGACGCCGCCTTCGAGGGTGGCCAATCGCTCCTGCAGCGTCTCGACGGTCGGATTCATCAGCCGCGAGTAGATGTAGCCCGGCTTCTCGAGCGCGAACTGCGCGGCCGCGTCCTCGGCGTCATCGAAGACGTAGGAGGTGGTCTGGTACAGCGGCGGTGCCCGCGCACCGGTCGCGGCGTCGGGTTCCTGTCCGGCGTGCAGCGAGTCGGTCGAAATCGAACGGGAGTCTGGGTCGTCGCTCATACCGTAGTTTGTGGTGCGAGACCGCTTACAGCTACCGCTGTGTGCAACACTCACACGTCGATAGCGAAAACGTGACCGAACCCGGGCGACTCGCTACTTCTTCGGCCCGTGGCTCTTCCCCGAGCGCGTGCTCGTCTTATGATGGAGACGGACAGCGAGCGCGAGCGGGACCGACAGGAGCGTCCCGACCGCGCCGGCGACGCCGACGCCCTGCCAGCTGAGCGACTGCTGTGGGCCGTTGCCGACGACGACCACCCCGCGCATCCCTTGGTCGCCGTACTCCTCGCACTCGTAGGTGGAGAGCCCGTCGCCGCCGAACTCGACGGCGTACTCGTAGCCGGCCGCCGAGGTCGTGGCCGACTCGTAGCCGAGTTCAGGGTCGACCACGTCGTACTGGTTCGGACCGTCCCACACCCAGCGGACGGTGGTGCCCGGCGAGACGTGAATTGCCGGCGGGTCGAACGCGAGCTGACCGCCGTTGCCCTCCGCGCCGACCGTGACGGTCACCTCCTCGCTGCCGCGCTTGTCGACGACGCCGGTGTAGTTGTCCGTGTTCGCGAGCCAGCCGTCAAAGGAGCGGGCGTCGGGCGCGTCCTGTTCGCCCGTGTCGGTCTCGTTTGCCGACGGGGTTGGGGTCGCGGTGCTGCTTCCGGGCAGCGACACGTTCGCGTCGCCGGTGACGACGGCCCCGCGCATTCCCACTGCCTTGTGGGGCGTACAGTAGTAGCGGGTGACGCCGGCCGACTCGAAGGTGTGTTCGAACGTCGCACCCTGCTCGCCCTGCATCGAGGACTCGAAGCTCCCGTCGGAGGCGATGACGTTGTGGCTTCCGCCGCCGCCGGTCCACTCCCACCGAATCGTCGCGCCGGGGTCGATTCGGACGACCGGCGGTCCGTAACCGAACGCTCCGCCGTTGGCGTCTGCGCCGACGGTGACGGTCACCGTGTCGCTGCCCGTCCGGTCGGTGACGGAGCCGGCCCCGTCGGTGTCCGCGAGCCAGTCGGTCAGGTCGGTGCCCTCCTGTGCTGTGACCGGGCCGGCGGCGAGGGTCGCCCCCGCGCCGGCCGCGCCCAGCATGAACGTTCGTCGTGTTGGCATCGGTCTCACCCCTCGTAGCCGGCGTAGTCCATCAGGTCGGCGAAGATGTCCGTGTCCATCGCCTCCTCGTAGACGATACCGGTCAACATTCCGCCGGGATAGCTCGACCCGTTGCGCACGTGGTCGACCTTGTGACAGTGCATCAGATAGATGCCGGGGTCGGCGTCGGCCTCGAACTCGACGGTATAGCGTTCCGCCGGCGAAACGGACTGCACGTCGCGCTTGTAGCGTGCCGCGTCGGGAATCTGTGAGCCGTCCCGTTCCACCACCTCGAACCGATGGTTGTGCATGTGTAACGGGTGAGATCGGAAGCCGGCGTTGACCCAGTGGAGCCGGACGGTGTCACCCGAGGAGACGACGATGGGACTGCCGTCTTCCGGATTGAGCGTCCGGGGCGCACACTTCCCGTTGATGGTGAACACGTCGGGGCGGCGGTTCGTGATGTCGTAGGTGGCGTCCTGTCCGGCGAGCTGGCGGGAGAGCCGCGAGTCCCACTCCTTGACGGTCATGAAGTACTCCTTGTCGGCGGGCTCGTACCCCTGCGGGTCGACGCGGAGCGTGCCGTACATCCCCATCTCCATGTGACGCGGCGTCTGGTAGTGACAGTGGTAGATGTGGGTGCCGGGGACGTTCGCCGTGAACTCGTAGGTGTGTGTCTCGCCCGGGCCGACGGTGATGCCCGTCGTCGTCGGGACGCCGTCGTTTTCCCACGTCTTGTGGATGCCGTGGAGGTGGAAGGTGTGGGGCATCTCCGCCTCGGAGTTGTCGAGCGTCACCTCGAACTCCGACCCCTCGTCGATACGCAGGATGGGACCTGGGACCGAAGGGTCGCCGTCGTCGGCCTGCCACGCCCACACCATCGGGAGATTCACCGGGCCACCCATCGACTCGCCGGGGTGGGCGCGGTGGGCCGCACGCACCGTCTTCAGCGTCACCGAGTTCCCCTGCTCGTTCAGATCGACGACCTCGGGTGGACTGGTCGTCGGCAGCGACTGCGACAGCGTCGACGCCGTGTTTCCCCGTTCCTCGACCGTCGGGTCGGTCGTCGTCATACAGCCGGCCGCCGCGACCGCGCCGGTCGTGCCTGTCGCCGCTACGAACTCTCGCCGCGTGATACCGTCGCCGGGTGCGCCAATCTTCGGGGTCATACAGATACGCCTTGTCGGGGGTCACAAGTAGCCCCCCGCGGTGAGTCCCAGTCCCGGAGACGCGAGCGAACACGTTCGGGCAATAGTATATAAACGCTCGATTCGGAACTTCGGCAAGGTAATGAGTCGGGCGACCCCGACCACTGACAGGGATGGCACGTGCACGACTCACCGTCACGACACCGGACGGCTCGTGGGCCGGGCGAGTCACGCGGAGCCATCCTGACGCGCACATCCGGGTCAGAACGGCGAGTATCGGTGAGCCGGCGACGCTCGTCGCGGAGGTGACAGCACCCTCGCTCGCTCCCGTCATCGCGGCCATCTCGGAGGCGGACGGGGTCCGCTCGCTCGACATCCTCGACCGCCACGGCGACACCGCAGTGTGTCGACTCACCGTCGCAGACGCCGGCCCGCTGGCCGCCGCGGCGGCCGCCGGCGCACCCCCGGAGTATCCGTTCACCGTCGCGGACGGCACCATCGAGTGGGAGCTAACCGCGACACGGTCGGCGCTCGCCGACCTCGCGGACGAGCTCTCCGAACGGGGTCTCGAGTTCACGGTGGCGGAGATGCGGCCCGGCGACGACGGCGAGCCCCTGCTCACGCCCCGACAGCGCACCGTCGTCCGGACGGCCGTCGACAGCGGCTACTACGAGGTACCCCGCGGTTGTTCACTCGCCACGGTCGCCGAGCAGGCCGACCTCTCGAAGTCGACGTGTAGCGAGATTCTCCGACGCGCCGAGAAACGACTGTTGACGCGCTATCTCGACGGGGGACAGCCGTGAGCAACCCGTTCGAGGAGTCGGTCGACCCGGCCGCGGTGTTGGCTGCGCTGGACGACGAGGCCTGTCGTGAGCTCATCGGGGAACTCGACACCCCACACACGGCGGACGAACTCGCCGAGGCGTCGGATATCGCCCGGTCGACCGTCTATCGGAAACTGGACATCCTCACGGACGCCGGACTGGTCGATGAGCGAACCGAGGTCCGGTCGGACGGCCACCACACGACCCGATACGTCCTCGATTTCGAGGCCGTCCACGTCCTGCTTGACAACGACCGCCACCTCGATATCGAGGTCGACCGCCCCGAAGAAGGACCAGACGAGCGCGTTGCGCGTCTGTGGACAGAGATTAGAGATTCGACATGACACACCCATACGCAATTGCAGCACTGAAGACAGTCACGCTGGCGCTCGGACTCGTCATCACCTACTACAGCGTGCAGGCGTATCGCAGGACGGACGCGGAGCCGCTTGCAGCACTCGCGCTCGGCTTCGGTATCATCACCATGGGCGCGTTCACGGCCGGAATTTTAGATTGGTTTGCCCCCGTCAGCCGCGACCTCGCGCTCCTCGTCGAGAGCGCCTTCACCGCCCTCGGCTTCGCGGCCATCTTCTACGCCCTGTTCGTCGACCGGGGGACCTGACGGCTACCGCCGCGAGAGTCCTCGCAGCGTGGCGACGAACAGCCCGCTCGCCAGCAACAGCCCGCCCGCGAGCGCGAACGCGATCTCGTAGCCGGTTGTCGCGACCCACCCGCCGAGCGCACTCCCGACGCCGCCACCGACCGCGCCGAGGGCAGTGTAGACACCGAGCGTCTCGCTGCGAATCGCCGGCGGCGCGTGTCTGGTGACGAGCGCGGGGCCGGTAACGGCGATGACGGCCAACGTCGCACCGATGACGGTGAACCCGACAGCGGCGACGGCGACGGCGACCGACTGGCTCGCCACGCCGACAAGCAGCGCGACGGCCGGGAACGCCAGCCCACGGACGAGGAGTCCACCCGCCTGCAGTCGCCGGAGGTCGAGCCGAACACGGCCGACCCAGCCGTACAACAGCGCGGAGACGACAGCCGAGAGCAGATAGAGGAAAAACACCTGACTGGAGCCGAAGGCGCGCTCGGTGAGAAACAGGGGAAGCGGTGCCCAGAATGCGGCCGAGCCGGTGAAGAATACGAACGCAGCGACGAGATACGCTGCTCGTCGGCATCGCAGACGTCGGCGTAGCCGGTCTCACCGCCGTCGATTACATCACCGCGCAGGCCGATGCGACCCAAATCGGTCACCTCGCGACGCGACACCTCCCCGATATCACGCCCTTCACCGACGGGGTTCCTCGCCGACCGATTCGCCTCTACAACGTCGGGACGGACGTGACCGTCTGCGTCTGTGAGCTGTCGCTCCCGCCGTGTGTCTCCGAGTTGGTGAGCGAGGAGCTGCTCGCGTGGGCGAACGAGACCGATATCGAGACGGTTGCGGCCGTCTTCGGCGCGTCCTACCCGCACGCCGAGGAGGACCACGCCGTCTCGTACGTCGGCACCGAGTCGTTCCGCGAGGGGGCGGTGGCCGACCGCCCGTTCGAGCCGCTGTCGGCCGGCTACTTCGATGGCCTACTCGGGGAACTGCTCACGGCGGGACTCGACGACCCGGAGCCGGCCGTCGGTGCACTCGTCACGCCGGCACACCCGCCGGGACCGGATATCGACGCGGCAATCCGGCTCGTGGAGGCGGCCGACACGGCCTACGGCGTCGGCGTCGAGACGACCGAACTCGAGAACCGCTCGGCGGCACAGCGACAGTACTACGAGGCGCTCGCAGAGCGGATGGCGACCCTGCGAGACGAGGGGACCGACCGACCGTACGACGACCGGATGTTCATGTAGCTGTGGCCGGCAATCGTTGCCGGACCGAGCCATGTGGGAAGCTTTTACCCGCTGATTCGCGATTTTACATGTACGATGTCAGAACGTGGAGCGACGTTCAACTCGCTCGATACCACTCTCCCTGCGCCCGACTCGACGGACCGCGTCCACCACAACCCAAGCGAGGCGACGCTCCGCTCGCTTTCCGCCCACCTGGAGACAGAGACGGAGTTCGGCGCACCTGCCTACGTGAGCGAGCAGCGTTCGCGACAGTCTGAGTTCACCCGCAACGACACGGACAGCGACTTCGACGCCGAGGATTACACCCACGTCCAGACGGCACTCGAGGGCGTTCGCGAGACCGACCGCGAGTTCGTCTGTCTCGATTTGCAGGTGGGTCGCCACCCCGACCACACATACAACGCGCGCTACTTCGTCCCCGCCGAACAGGCGCGCATCGCCCTCGCGCTCACGCGGCTGTTCGAGCGCGGAGAGTTCGACGAGCCGGATTTCTGTACGGTCCAGCTCCCCGACCACGGCACGCTCGCCATCCGCACGCTCGTCGACGAGGGACTCACGACCGTCCTCGGAAGCGACTACACCGGCGAGGCGAAGAAATCCTTCCTCCGACTGTTCATGCAGCGGACGAAGGCCGCCGGCGGTCTCGGCCTCCACGCGGGCAGCAAGCGCGTCACCCTCAAGGACGACGGTGACACCCGCGATGTCGGCCAGCTGTTCTTGGGGCTATCCGCGACTGGAAAGTCGACGCTGACAGCCCACGGGCTCGGGCTTTCGGGCGCGGAGTCCGCGACGATGTTACAGGACGACGTGTGTGCGCTCCTCCCCGACGGCACCGTCGCCGGCAGCGAGGGAAACGGCCTGTACGTCAAGACCATCGGACTGGACCGCGACGAGCAGGAGGCCGTCTACGACGCCGTCACCCACAACTCTGCGGTGTTGGAGAACGTCGACGTGAGCGAGGACGGCACCGTCGACTTCGACAGCGACCGGTACACCACGAACGGGCGGGCCGCCGTCTTCCGGGAGCGACTCGCCTCTGCCGGCGAGGAGATCGACCTCGAGGAGGTGAATCAAGTGTTTTTCATCACGCGGAACCCGGCGATGCCGCCGGTAACGAAGCTGAATTCGGCGTCGGCCGCCGCGGCGTTCATGCTCGGTGAGTCGATTCAAACCTCGGCGGGCGACCCGGACGCCGCGGGCGAGGCGATTCGCGTCGTCGGCACCAACCCATTCATCGTCGGCTCCGAAGGGGAGGAGGGCAACCGCTTTCGCGACCTCATCGAGTCGCTCGACGTGGAGTGTTACCTGCTCAACACCGGCCGCGTCGGCGAGCGCGACATCGGCGTCACGGAGTCGGTAACTATCTTGCGAGAACTCGCCCGCGGGTCGGTCTCGTGGCGCGAGGACGGGGACACCGGCCTGTCGGTTCCCGCCGACCTCGCCGGCGTCGACATCGAGCAGTTCGACGCGAGCGCGAATCTCTCGGACGCGACCGACCGGCTTGCCGACCTCCGCGAGGAGCGGCGCGCGTATCTGGCCGCGTTCGACGACCTCGACGACGCCATCGTCGACGCCGTCTACTGAGCGCCCGGCGTGGGGGACTTTGTGCACACGCGACGACTCGCTGGTATGACCACCTCGAGTGCCCCCGACTCTCGCCGCGAACAGGTCGAGTTCTACCTGCTCGACCACGAGACGCCGGCGGGGAAGGCCGTCGACGTCGGGCTGCTCGTGTTGAATCTGCTGTTCGTGCTGGTGCTCGTCGTCGACACCTACCCGCTGGCTCCGCGGACCGAGATGGCGCTGTTGCGCTTCGAGGTGCTCGTGAGCGTCGTGCTCGCGGCCGAGTACGTGCTCCGTATCTACAGCGCCTCGGACCGCGTCGCCGAGCTGTTTGACCCCTACACTGTTATCGACGGCGTGTCGATTCTGCCGGCGCTGGCCGTCCTACTCGTCCCGGGACTCGGCGTCGGGGCCTTGGAAGTCGGGCTGTTGCGCGCGCTGCGTGTCGCCCGCGTCCTCCGATTCTACCGGTTCACCGACGACGAGGTGTTCTTCTTCGGGCGCATCGAGGAGGAGACGCTCCGGGGGCTGCGACTTCTCCTCACCGTGTTGACCATCTTCTTCATCTCGGCGGGGCTGTTCTACGCCGCCGAACACGGCCCGAACTCCGCCGTCGAGACGTTCGGAGACGCGTTCTACTACGTCGTCGTCACGCTGACGACGGTCGGATTCGGCGATATCGTCCCCGTTACCCCGCTCGGTCGATGGGTGACGGTCACGAGTATTCTGGCCGGCGTGCTCGTCGTCCCGTGGCAGGCCGGCCGCATCGTCCGCGAGTGGACCACCGCACAGAAGGAGGACGTGACCTGCCCGCAGTGTGGGCTCTCGTATCACGACCCCGACGCCTCCCACTGCAAGGCGTGTGGCCACGTCATCTACCAGGAGTACGACTCCCGGTAGAACGAACCACTTTTTGCCCGATTGTCGGAACTGACGACATGGAGCGACTCCGCGACTCACTGCACGACGCGCCCATCATCGACAAGGACGGCTACGAGTATCTCGTCCACCCCATCTCGAACGGGGTTCCGGTGCTCGACCCCGCACTCCTGCGTGAGGTCGTGGTCGGGATGGTCCGGCGGGCCGACCTGGAGGTGGACAAGATCGTCGCCCCCGAGGCGATGGGCATCCACATCGCCACGGCCCTTTCTCTCCAGACGGACGTGCCGCTCGTCGTTATTCGCAAACGCGAATACGGACTCGAGGGTGAGGTCGCGCTCCACCAACAGACCGGCTACTCCTCTTCGGAGATGTTCATCAACGACGTGGAACCGGGCGACAGCGTCCTCATAGTCGACGACCTGCTCTCGACGGGCGGGACCCTCGCAGCTATCTGTGGCGCACTCGACGACATCGGGGCCGATATCGCCGATATCGTCGTCGCGCTCCGGAAGGTCGGTGCCAACGCGCTCGACGAGACGGGGTACGACGTGAAATCGCTCCTCGACATCACGGTCGCCGACGGCGAAGTCACAATTCACGACTGAGTAACCCACGTTCGTGAGAGGGTGATGCAGTAGTGTGCATACTCCCATCGTCTCGAACCGCGTTCTGTGCGCCGATGCGGAACAACTTTACACTGAGGTGTGTACCGACCGGTATGTCAGAGTCGGAGATGGACATCGAGTACGGCATCGATGAGCAGCCGCCGCCGCTGAAGGCGGTGTTGCTCGGTCTCCAGCATCTCGCGGTGATGATTGTGCCCGCGACGGCCGTCGCGTACGTCGTCGGGGGCGCGGTCGGACTCTCCGCGAGCGACCTCACCTACACGGTGCAGATGGTGTTGCTCTTTTCCGGTATCGCGACGGTCGTCCAGTCGTACGGGGCCGGCGTTGTCGGGGCGCGACTCCCCGTCGTGATGGGGTCGAGTTTCACCTTCGTCGGCGCGGCCATTGCCATCGGCAACAACTACGGGCTGGCGACGGTGTTCGGCTCCATCCTCGTCACCGGCGTCCTCGTCGAGTGGCTCATCGGCTGGCAGTTCAAGCGCATCGAGGCGTACTTCCCGCCGCTTGTCACCGGGCTGGTCGTGCTCATCATCGGGCTGTATCTCGTTCCAATTGGCTTCGAGTACGCGGCCGGCGGCGCACCCGTCGACGGCCCGCAGTTCGGGACGCTCTACAACCTCGGGCTCGCCGCACTCGTGCTCGTGGTCGCGGTCGTCCTCAACCTCGCGACCGACGGGCTGGCGCGCATCCTGAGTACGCTCGCGGCCATCGTCGTCGGCTACGTCGCCGCCATCGCACTCACCCTCGGCTCCGGGCTGGAACTAGTGAGCTTCGACGCCGTCGGCCAGGCCGCGTGGCTCGCACTTCCACAGCCGGGTCGGTTCGGTGTCCCCGAGTTTCGCCCCGTCCCGATTGCGACCTTCGCGTTCCTGTTTCTCGTCTCCGCGATGGAGACGGTCGGTGACATGTCCGGCGTGACGAGCGCCGAGGGACGCAACCCGACCAACGAGGAGTTCCGCGGCGGACTGTTCACCGACGGGCTGTTCTCGTCGGTCGGCGCGGCGTTCGGTGCCTACCCCATCACCTCCTTCTCACAGAACGTCGGCATCGTGAACTTCACGGGCGTGTTGAGCCGGTACGTCGTCACCGTCACCGGCATCCTGCTTGCCGTCTTGGGTCTCTCGCCGAAGGTCGGTGCGGTCGTGACGACGATTCCGAGCGCCGTCTTCGGCGGTGCAGTCCTGCTGATGGCCGGGATGGTGGCCGCGAGCGGGGCGCGGCTCATCACCATCCACTGTGAGATGAACCGCCGGAACATGACCGTCATGGGCGTCTCGCTCGGGCTCGGGTTGGGCGTCGCGACGGCTCCGAGTGCGGCCTTCGCACAGCTCCCGCAGTGGGCGAGTACGTTCTTCAGTCAGGCCGTCATCATGACGGGGCTGTCGGCGCTGCTCTTGAACACGTTCGCACCCGGGACACAGAGTCCGCTGTTCGGCGGCGAGCCGGAGACCGAGCCGCCGCTCGAAGAGCCGGTCGGGAGCGACGACTGACCCTGCGGGCGGTTTTGTGGCGTCGGCGCGTATCCCGGGCATGGACTTAGACCAGTTCGCCGACGACGCGCCCGAGGACGACGCCGACCCGGACGCGCGCTGTTGTGTCGTCGCGACCCGACAGGCGACGTTCGGGCGGTGTCGGGACGGTATCTACCCCTCTCCGCGCTCGTACGACCGCACCCGCCGCGAGTTCGAGTACATGGCCTTCTACCGGACCGCACCCGTCTCCGAGATTACCCACTACGCACCCGTCGAGGCACGCGTCGAACAGACCCGCGGCGAGTGCGGGCCGGTGACCGACGAAGACTGGGAGACGCTCATCGACCCGTTTTCCGACGAGCGCGTGGTCGTCGTCTTCCAGTTGGGTGAGCTTGTCCCGCTCAACTCGCCCGTCGAGAACGACCGGAACGGGGTTCGGGGCGCGTGGTACTGCAGTATCGAGGACCTCCGAGCTGCGGGAACGCTGTCGGCGTTAGCGGAGTGTTCCGAGACGTGATTACGACTCGATGACCGCATCACACCGCAGACACAACACCGCGTCCACGACGTGGTTGATGTCGTTCGCGCCACAGTCGGGACACTCGTAGCTGTCGTTGCCGTACTCCGTCGACCCGCGAGGCGCATGGAGGTGCCCCTCCTGTTCGCGGGCGTCGAGATACCCCGGCAGGCGAGCGCGGGCGAACCGAACCCGACGGGCGAGCGCGTCGGAGCCGTCACCGTGGATATCGTCCCACGCGTCGTCGTCGGGGCGCGACAGTTGGGTGAGCAGGTCGGTCCCGGCCTGCAGGAGTGGCTCCGTCGTCGCGCCGGCAGGGTCAACGACACCTGCCTCGGCGTAGGCGTTTCCCGCGCGGTCGTACGCCGCACTCGCCTTCGCGTCGTTGCCGGCGATTACCTGGCAGTGGCCAATCCACTCTTCGCAGGCGGCCGCGGCGAGCGGGTCGGCGTCGCGTCGGTAATCCGTCGCGACGAGTCGGGCCTGGAGCGCGCGGTTGTGGGCGGTGGTGTCGTCGCCGGCGATGCGGGCCGCGGCCCCAGCGAGCAGGAGATACCGGAGTCCGTCGCCGGCGCTCGTTCGGTCGTCGGTTAGGGTGCGCTCGAACCCCTCGTAGCCGGCCATCGTCCCGTACGCTCCGAGGGTGTAGCCGTCCACGATATCGGGCCACCGTTCCGTACCCAGCAGTCGAATCGCGCGGGCAGCGTGGTCGCGGTCGGACATACCCAAATGACGGGACCACGCCCGAGAGTCGTTCGGGTAGCGGCAACGCGTTCAGTAACAGCGCACGTCGACCCGCTCGTCGTAGAGTCGCTGACACAGCGTCGTAATCGGCCCGGTGCCGATGGCGATGCCGTCGACCGACTCGACTGGCCGCAGTTCCCACGTCGAGTTCGTCAGGAAGGCCTCGTCGGCCTCGCGCACGTCATCGAGGTCGTACTCGCCGGTCTCGACCGGAAACGACTCGCCGCGGGCGATATCGAGGACGTGCTCGCGGGTGATACCGGGGAGCAGTTCCCCACGTTCGGGTGTCTTCAACACGCCGTCGCTCACGAAAAAGAGGTTGCTCGTCGTCCCCTCCTGCACGCGACCGGCCTGGTCGCGCACGAGCGCCTCGTCGGGCTGGTGGTCCTCGGTCGTGGCGCGTCTGAGTTCGAGCCGCGCCATGATTCCGTTCAGGTAGTTGTGGGTCTTCGCGTCGGCCGGAACCGCGTTCGACGGAACGCGGCGGGTCGTCACCGTCTGGACCGTCGCCGGGTCGTCCCAGACGCGTTCACCCGCCAGTCCGCCCCGCGGGAGCGGTTTGACGACGACCACGACGGTCGGGTCGGTCGCCGGCTTGGGCGTGAGCTTCCCCGACTGGACGCCGCGAGTCACCGACACCCGGACGTAGGCGTCAGCGAGGTCGTTCGCCGCGAGCGTCTCCGCCACGCGCTCAGTCAGGTCGGCGGGAACGGCCTCGGCCATGCCGAGCGTCTCGCAGGTGGCAGCCAGTCGGTCGCGGTGGTCACTCCACGCGAACACCTCGCCGCCGTACGCGCGGCAGGTCTCGAAGGCAGCGTCGCCGTAGCGGAACCCTCGGTCCTCGACGCTGACAGTGGCGTCCTCGCGAGCGACGAGGTCGCCGTCGACGTGATACTCCATGTCCGCGTCACGACCGGGAGCTACCTCGGTCTGTCGGACCGAGCGAGTGAAGGTGACGCCACCCTCAGTCCGTGTATGTTCTCGGTCGTCGGCTGTTCGAACTGCGATGAGCTGTGGGTCGTGGAGGGGCGACCCGACACCACGCGGTGTCGCCGGTGTGGCACCCGCCGGCAGTTCTCGAAGCTCAAGAAGTTCGCCGAGACCGATACGGCCGAATCGGCGAAGAACGTCCGCTCGGTGATGAAACAGCGACAGGCCGGTGACGATTCCGACCTCGATGACTTCGCGTCGATGGGTGAGGAGGCCGCCGACGCCGGGATAGACGACGCCGACTACCTCGACGCGGTCGGCGTCGACAGCGCGGCCGTCGCCGAGGCCGGCACCGTCGAGTCCGGTCGCTCGCTCTCCAAGCGCGAGGCCGTCGAGACCGCACTCGACGAGTTGGACCGGCCGACGACGGACGCGGTTGCCGAGTTCGCGGCCGAACACGGCGCGAGTCGCGACTACGTCGAGCGGGCCCTCGAGAAGCTGGAGCGTGCCGGCGAGGTGACGGAGTCAGGGGGTGAGTACCGCAGCCTGTGAGCGATTCGAGGAGCGATTCGAACGACGGCTGGGAGCCTGACCCCGAGTGGGACGACCCCGGCAGCGACGGCGAGTCGGTCGGCTGGCCGGCTCTCTCGGAACTGGACCCCGTCTCTATCGTGGTCGGGACGATCGTCGGCGTCGCCGGCGTGCTCCTGCTCATCCAGCCGTCGGTGCGGGTCATCGAGGTGTTCGGGACGCGCATCCCGACGTTCGTGCTCTCGTCCGGTGTGCTCTCGCTCGGCTTCGCGGTCGGCGCGCCGGCGTATCTTCGACGGGGGTACTGGCTTCGCGGCGTCGCCCACGCCATCGGCGCGGTCGGCTTCGGCGGGCTCTTTTTCGCCGCGGGCTTCGGGAGTCTCCTCCTGCTGTGGGCGGGGCTTGCGGTTATCATCGGCGGCGTGCTCTTTCTGGCGGCGGAGTCGCGGAAGCTGGAGTAGTCACGGGGTCGTAGCTCCTCGATTGCACGCGACGGCATAGGGGGCGAAAATCAGTGTACACCGACGTGTCGTCACGGTCTACGCAAGAGGCACGACCGGGAACAGATTCATCTGTTAACGTCGTTAACGATTCTGTATGGGAACCAAACATCTCCGGGTGGATGAGGACCTCCACGCCTACATCAAATCGGAGCGGCGAGACGGCGAGACGCTCAACGAGACGCTCAAGCGGCTGCTTGACGGCTACTCGTTGTCGCAGTTCGCGGATGACGCCGCCGAACTCGACCTTGATTTCAGCGTCGAAGAAGCCACGGACGGCGCGGTTGACGCCACGCCACCGGGGGAGGAACCGTGATTGTCGACACGCAGTATCTCGGTGCGTTAGCCGACCAGAACGCCGCCGCACGAGAGAAGGCGGCGGAACTCAGCGACACCGCCGTCCCGGTTCGTGTGCCGACGGCGGTCGTCTGGGAAGCGTACACCGGGCTTGGAAACATCGCCTTCGAGTCGGATGCTACCGCGCTCCGTCGGCTCTACGAGCGACTGCTCCGGTCGCACTCGTCGCTCGAGATGACCCCGGAGGTCGCCAAGCGTGCGGGAGAGCTGAACGGGACGCAAATGAACTCGGACACACGCTCACAGCTCGACGGCGCAGATTCAGTCGTTGCGGCTCACGGTCTTCTTCTCGGTGAGCCAGTCATCTCCAACGATAGCGATTTTCGCGACGTGGAGGGGCTCGAAGTCGTGACTTACTGACCGAGAGCGATTGGATTGGTCAGGTACGCCAACAGGATAAAGAGGCCAAGCAGTTGCGTGGCGGTATACTGTCAAACCCAATCAGGGAGTTACCGACCCAGTTCCTCGTGGGCGCTGGCGAGATGTGAGGAGGCGAGCGCGCCGAGGAGAGAGAGTTCACCACCGAGTGCGGCGGTCGTAATCACTTCCGCGAGCGCGTCAGCGTTGGAGCCAGCGGGGTCGCCGCCGCCGCGCACCCCGACCACGTCGAGGGATTCGGCCTGCGTCGGAAGCTTCGTCCCGCCGCCGACGGTCCCGACCTCGAGGGAGGCGATAGACAGCGAGGCGTACAGCGTGTCGCCGCCGTCGCGCACGTCGACGGTCGTGATGGCGTTGCTCCCCTCGACCACCTGCGCGATGTCCTGTCCGGTGGCGAGGAACGCGGCGGCGATGGTGTTTGCGGCGTGGGCGTTGAAGCCGAGCGAGCCGGCCTTCGCCGACCCGACGAGATTCTTGCGCGTGTTCGCCTCGGCGATAGCGTCGGGTGTCGTCTTCAACACGTCAGCGACGGTCTCCCGCGAGAGGGTCACGTCGGCGCTGACGGTGCGTCCACGCCCGTTGACGGCGTTGACGGCAGCTGGTTTCTTGTCGGAACAGAGGTTTCCCGAGAGCGCGACGAGTTCCGCGGGCGTCTCGGTCTCGATGTGGTCTGCGGCCTCCTGGGTCGCGATGGTGGCCATGTTCATCCCCATCGCGTCCTTCGTGTCGTAGGCGAACCGGACGAAGACGCTGTCGCCGACGACGTGCGGGGTCGCGCTCGTGAGCTCGCCGTGGCTCGTGGTCGATTCGGCCGTCTCGGCCAGCACGTCGAAGTTCTCGCGCACCCACGCGGCGACCTCGGCGGCCTCGCCCACGTCGGCGACACGGAACACCGGCGCGCGCGTCATCGCGTTCTGGAGGACGCGCGCCGTCGCGCCGCCGTCGTTTCGCATCGCCGCACAGCCGCGGTTGACGGAGGCGAGCAGCGCCCCCTCGGTCGTCGCGAGCGGGAGGTATTTCTCGCCCGACACCGCGCCGTCGTCGTCGCCGTCGTTGATCTGGATGGGACCGACCATCCCCATCGGGACCTGTGCGCCGCCGATGAGGTTTTCCACAGCGGTCTCGGTCGCCTGCTCGGCGTCGAAGGCGTAGTCGGCGACAGTCGTCAGGTCGGCTTCCGTCTCGTCGGCGAGGAGCCGGCGGCGGGCCGCGGCGGCGGTGACGGCGTCGACCTCGTCGTCGAGTTCGTGCAGGCGAAGCTCGCCGTCCTGCACGCGCTGGGCGAGGGTCTCGGGGTCAGGTGTCTCGGTCATACGGGTGGGTCGAAGCGACGGGTCAAACCGTTTTGCATCCGGTCTATCCCCGAACGCTTACCGACGCGCCCGCCGACCGACGAGTATGACAGCGCCAGCCGACACTATCCTCACCGACGCCGAGGTGCACACGCTCGGCGACCCCGACGAGACGTACGGTGCGGTCGCGATTCGCGACGGCCGCGTCGTCCGGCTCGCCGACAGCTACGAAATCGAGTTCCTCGAAGGCGCACAGACGGCGGTCATCGACTGCGAGGGCGGCGTGGTCCTCCCCGGCTTCGTCGACGCCCACACCCACCTGGAGATGGTCGGTCGCCACCTCGTCCACGCCGACCTCCGAGACGTGTCCTCGCCCGGGGAAGCCGTCGACCGGCTCCGCGAGCGCGCGAGTGAGACGGACGGCCCGGTGCTCGGCTACGGTTACGACGAGTCGACGTGGGACGAGAGCCGGTATCTCACGACCGCCGACCTGAATCCCGTGGCCGACGACCGGCCGGTCGTCGCCTTCCGCGAGGATATGCACACGGCCTCCGTCAACGACGCCGCGCTCGCCGCGTATCGTGACGAGATGCCGGACGAGGACGTACAGACCGAGGGCGGCGAGCCGACGGGCGTGCTCGTCGAGGAGGCGGTCGGCGCGCTCTTTTCGGCGTTCGACCCCGGCGTCGAAGAGACCGAGGACCTGCTCCGGGCCGCACAGGAGCGCGCGAACGCGCTCGGCGTCACCGGTGTCCACGACATGTGTCGCCGGAGCTACAAGCCCCGCGTCTTCCGCGATTTCGACGCGCACGATGAACTCACGCTCCGGGTCCGGCTCAACTACTGGGAGAACCACACGGACGCCGTCGTGGAGGCGGGGTTGCGCTCGGGCCACGGGAGCGAGATGGTCCAGACGGGCGCGATCAAGACGTTCACCGACGGGAGCTTCGGCGGGCGCACGGCCAAGCTCCGCGAGCCGTACAGCGACGACGAGGAGACGGACGGGCAGTGGGTCGTCGACCCCGAGGAACTGGACGAGATGGTCGCGGCCGCGGCGGACGCCGACCTCCAGTTCATGGCCCACGCCATCGGTGACGCCGCCGTCGCCGAGTCGCTGGACGCGCTCGCTGCTCACGACGCCAGCGAACACCGCCACCACATCGAACACGCCGAACTCCTGACCGAGGACCTCGTCGCGCGGTTCGCCGAGACGGGCGCCGTCGCCTCCGTCCAGCCGAACTTCCTGAAGTGGGCGCGCGACGGTGGGTTGTACGAATCACGACTCGGCGACCGCCGACGCGAGGTGATGCCGTTCCGCGAGCTTCTCGATGCCGGCGTTCCGCTCGCGTTCGGGTCGGACTGCATGCCGCTCGACCCACTGTTCGGTATCGAGCAGGCCGTCACCGCACCCGAGCCGAGCCAGCGGCTCACCGTCACCGAGGCGCTGCGCGCGTACACCTACGGGGGGGCCTACGCCGCCGGCCGCGAGGCGGAGTTGGGCACCCTCGACGTTGGAAAGCGCGCGGATATCGTCGTCCTCAACGAGTCGCCGTGGGAAGTCGCTGGAGATGCGGTGGCCGACATCGGCGTGGCCCGGACGCTCGTGGACGGCGACACCGTCTACGTCGCGTAACGCGACGATACTTTGCCGTTTTTGTCGGTTGGAGAGCGACAGCCACTCACCAGCATCTGAGAAACTGCATCACCACTCATCATCACTTGTTGAAGACAAAATCTTTTCACAGAGTGGTCCAAGTGAGAGAGTACACACAGATGGCGCGAATGGAGACCGCAGACTTCGAGACCGACCTGAGTCTGTTCAAGTACGACAACCTAGAGCAGCTACCGCCAGCCTACCGGGAGCTAACGGAGACTGAACGGACGGAGCGAATCGAGGCGGCGACCGAGACGTTGGGTGATGACGTGCTCATCCTCGGCCACAACTACCAGCGGCGGGAAATCGTCGAGCACGCCGACTTCGTGGGCGACTCCTACGAACTCTCGAAGCGCGCCGCGGAGTCCGACGCGAGCCACGTCATCTTCTGTGGCGTGACGTTCATGGCCGAGTCGGCGGACGTCATCACCGACGCCGACCAGTCCGTCCTCCTCCCGTCGATGGAGGCGTCCTGTCCGATGGCGGGGATGGCCGAGGCCCTCCAAGTGGATGCGGCGTGGGACCAACTCACCGCCGCCGCACCCGACGCCGACGTCGTCCCGGTCACGTACATGAACAGCTACGCCGACCTGAAGGCGTTTTGTGCCGAGCAGGGTGGGCTGGTGTGTACGTCCTCGAACGCGGCCGACGCCTTCGAGTGGGCCTTCGAGCGCGGGGACACGGTGTTGTTCCTGCCCGACAAGCATCTCGGCGAGAACACCGCCCACGAGCTGGGGATGGCCGACGCCGTCGCCGAGTGGGACCCGTGGGCCGAAGGGGGTGCAGACGCCGCGCAGGCGGCCGACGCCGACGTGATTCTGTGGGACGGCTACTGTCAGGTCCACGAGCGATTCCGCGAACACCACGTCACCGAGGTGCGCGAGCGCTACGAGGACGTGAACGTGGTCGTCCACCCCGAGTGTCGCCGCGAGGTCGCGGCCGCCGCCGACGTGGTCGGCTCGACTGCCACCATCTGCGAGACGGTCGCGGACGCCGACCCCGGCGACCGGTGGGCCATCGGTACCGAAATCCACCTCGCGAACCACCTCGACCGCTGGCACGAGGACGTCGAGGTCGTGCCGTTGTGCGGTGACGCCTGTATGGACTGTAACGCGATGCGACAGATCGACTCGAACTACCTCACGTGGCTGTTGGAGGAGCTGGTCGACGGGACCGAGCGAAACCGCATCGAGGTGGCCGCGCGCGAGGCCGAACTGGCCGAGGTCGCCCTCGACCGGATGTTAGAGCTATGAAAACGAGTGAATCAGAGACGCTCGTGGTCGGTGGCGGAATTTCGGGCTGTGCGGCGGCGCTCGCGGCCGACCGCGCTGGCGGCGACGTGGTGCTCGCAACGAAGGCCACCCGACCGGAGGAGACGAACAGCTACTGGGCACAGGGCGGCGTGGCGGTCACGCGCTCGGACCCGGACGCGTTCCGCGAGGACATCATCGCGGCCGGCGCGGGAGCCTGTGACCCGGCGGCCGTCGAGACGCTCGTCGCGGAGGCGCGGCCCGCGGTTGAGGACGTGCTCGTCGACACCCTCGGGGTGTCGTTTGATGCTGACGGGGACGGATTCGACTACGGCCGGGAGGCCGCTCACAGCGAATCGCGCGTCCTCCACGTCGACGCGGCGACCGGCGCGGCGATTCTCCCCCGATTCCTCGCACACCTCCACGACGAGACGGACGTGACCGTGCGCGAGGACACGGCCGCACTCGAGTTGGTGACCCACGAGGGTCGGGTCCACGGGGCGTTACTCGAACACGACGGCAGCGTCTCCGCGCACTTCGCCGGCGGAACGGTGCTCGCGACCGGGGGCATCGGCGGGGCCTACGACCGGACGACGAACCCCGACGCGGCGACCGGCGACGGCATCGCGATGGGCGCACTCGCCGGTGCCGACGTGGCCGACATGGAGTACGTCCAGTTCCACCCGACCGCGTTCGCGGACGACGGTGGCGAGACCGGCACCTTCCTCCTGAGCGAGGCGGTCCGCGGCGAGGGGGGCGTCCTCCGGAACGGCGACGGCGAGCGGTTCATGCCCGACGTGCACCCCGACGGCTCGCTGGCTCCGCGTGACGTGGTGGCTCGCGCTGTCGCGACGGAGCGCGCGGAGACGGGTGAGGTCCGACTCGACGTGTCCGAGGTGGCGTTCGAGTCGTCGTTCCCCGGGCTCGCGAATCGGTGTCGCGACCGGGGCGTCGACCCCGCAGACGGCATTCCCGTCGCGCCCGCCGAACACTTCTGTTGTGGCGGGCTGGCGATCGACATGGACGGGCAGACCTCGCTCGACCGGCTGTTCGCTGCCGGTGAGTGTGCCCGCACGGGCGTCCACGGCGCGAACCGGCTGGCCTCGACCTCCCTGCTCGAAGGATTGGTGGTCGGTCGCCGCGCCGGCCGCGAGGCGGTCGGAACGACCCCTGAACGCGTCGAGGTGAGCGAGCCCCGGGACGGCGACCCCGACCTGCCGGCCCGGTTCGCGACCGAGAAGGGTGACCGCCTCCGGCGCACGATGACCGAACACGTCGGCATCGAGCGCACGAGCGACGGACTCCGGCGGGCCGCGACGAGCATTCGCCGGCTGAAAGGCGAGGTCGACGCCTACACTCGGACGCGGACGAGCCGAGACCTGTACGAACTCCGGAACGCGACTGTGACCGCGCTGCTCGTCGTGCGCGCGGCGAGCGAGAACGACGAGTCCCGCGGGTGTCATTACCTCGCGGACACAGAGGTGCAGTATGCTGATTGAGCAGTCCCAAATCGAGGCGTGGCTCCGAGAGGATATCGGCCACCACGACGTGACCAACGATGTGCCCGGCGAGACGACGGGTCGACTCGTCGCCAAACAAGACGGAGTCGCGGCCGGACTCGACGCGGCGGCGGCCGTCTTCGAGTATCTCGACGTGTCGGTGACCGAGCGCGTGGAGGACGGGACGCGCGTCTCGGCCGGCGACGAGCTGCTCGCGGTCGCGGGGACAGCGAGTGACCTCCTCCGCGGCGAGCGCGTGGCGGCGAACCTCGTCGGCCACGCCTCCGGGATCGCGACGACGACCCGGCGGGCCGTCGACGCCGCGAGAGAGGTGCGCGAAGAGGTTGCCGTTGCCGCGACCCGGAAGACGACGCCCGGACTCCGGGGAATCGAGAAGCGCGCCGTCGCCGCCGGCGGCGGTGACACCCACCGGCTCACCCTCTCGCACATGGTGCTCGTCAAGGAGAACCACGTCGCAGAACTCGGGATGGCGGAGGCCGTCTCCAGGTGTGTCGACCGCGTCTCCTTCGCGACGAAGGTGGAGTGTGAGGTCGAGACGCCGGCCGACGCGACCCGCGCCGCAGACGCCGGAGCCGATATCGTCCTGCTCGACAACATGAGTCCGGCAGAGACGGCAAACGCCGTCGACTTACTCGACGGAGCGGCGCAGGTCGAGGCTTCGGGCGGTATCACCCACGAGGACGTGCCGGCCTACGCGGAGACTGGCGTCGACGTGATTTCGATGGGGGCGCTCACCCACTCGGCCGACCAGCTGGACCTCTCGTTCCGGACAGGCTAAAGCGGCTTCTCGTAGCCGACATAGTCGTGGTCAGCGTCGTCGTTCTCCCAGACGGTGTACCGCTCGTAGCCGCGCGCCTCGTAGAAGTCGACGAGGAACGGGTGGCCGGTGTAGGTTCCCAACTGAAGCCGGTCGTACCCCTGCTCGCGGGCGTACGCCTCCACGCGCTCGAACAGGCGGGTGCCGATACCGCGGTCCTGCGCGTCGGGCGCGACGGCGAGCCGTTCGGCGAACGGGTGGTCCTCGCTTTCGAGGACGCGAACTGCTCCCACGATGTCGCCGTCGCGCTCGGCGACGAACTCCGCGGACGGCTCCTCGGGATCGAACCACGACCGGACGTACTCTGGATCCACGTCGGTCATCCCGGTCGGGTAGCCGAGGTCGGCCGTCGTCTGGTACGCGGTCCGGTACAGCGGGACGAGGGCGGTCACGTCGTCGGTCGTCGCGGGGCGAATCTCGATTCGGGCGCTCACTCCAGTAACACCTCGCCGGTCATCGCCTCGGGGACCGAGACGCCAATGACATCCAGCAGGGTCGGTGCGATATCACAGAGTGCACCCCCCTCTCGGACCGTCGCGTCGGATGTGCCGGATGCGGGGACGGAGACGAAGGGGACTGGATTCGTCGTGTGGGCGGTGTGGGGCGACTCTTCGGTACCCATGTCGTCTGCGTTGCCGTGGTCCGCGGTGACGAACAGGTGGCCGCCGGCGTCGTGGACGGCCGACGCGAGCTGAGCGAGATTGGCGTCGACAGCTTCGACCGCCGCGACCGCGGCGTCGAAATCCCCCGTGTGCCCGACCATGTCTGCGTTCGCGTAGTTGAGTAGCAACACGTCCGGAACCTCGCTCTCGATGTGGTCGACGGCGGCGTCGGTGAGTTCCGGGGCCGACATCTCGGGCTGGTGGTCGTACGTCGCCACGTCTGGCGAGGGGACGATGTGGCGCGACTCGCCCGCGAACTCGACCTCTCGCCCCCCGTTCAGGAAGTAGGTGACGTGGGGAGACTTCTCCGACTCGGCCATCCGGAGCTGGGTGAATCCGGCGTCGGCGAGCGTCTCCCCGAGGGTCTGTTCAGGCTGATTCGGCGGGAACGCCACGGGCACGTCGAAGGTGGCGTCGTACTCGGTCATCGTGACGAGGTACGGCTCCGGGGGGGCCACGTCCACGTCCCACGTGGGCCGGAGGTTCGCGAGCATCCGCGTCAGCTGGCGGGCGCGGTCGGCCCGGAAGTTGAAGAAGACGACCACATCTTCTGGGTCGAGGGCGTCGCCGCCGTCGACGAGCGTCGGCTCGACGAACTCGTCGGTGTCGCCGCGGTCGTAGCTCGCCTCGGCGGCGTCGACGGCAGCGTCGGCGCTGTGTGGAGCCGCTCGGTTCACGATGGCGTCGAACGCCCGCGCCGTTCGCTCCCAGTTCTCGTCGCGGTCCATCGCGTAGTAGCGACCGGTGACGGTCGCCACGTCACCGGTGTCGTGTTCCTCGACGGCCGATTCGAGTTCGGCGAGGAAGCCGGCCCCCGATTTCGGGCCGGTATCGCGTCCGTCGGTGAAGGCGTGGGAGACTGCATCGACGCCGGCGTCGGCCGCGGCCGCGACGAGCGCGTGGAGGTGGTGTTGATACGAGTGGACGCCGCCGTCGGAGACGAGTCCCATGAAGTGGACCTGTGCGTCGTTCGTGCGGGCGTGAGCGAAGGCGTCGGCGATGGCGTCGTTCTCGCCGAGCAGGCCGGCGTCGCTCTCCTCGCTGATACGCGTCGAGTCCTGGAGGACGACCCGGCCCGCACCGATGTTGAGGTGTCCGACCTCGCTGTTTCCCATCTGCCCGTCGGGGAGTCCGACCCGACGGCCGTGGGTCTCGAGCCGGCCGGCAACACCCCGCTCGGTGAGCCAGTCCACGGTCGGCGTGTCGGCCGCGCGGACGGCATCGCGCGCGTCGGGGTCGTCGTTTAGCCCCCAGCCGTCAAGGATAACGAGTGCCGCGTGCATGCGCGAGGATTCGCGGGCGGGCGTAAGTAGGGTTCGTTATCGGGCCGCGACGTAGCCGCTGCCGGCACCCGTCAGTCCGACGCCGACGACGAAGCCGACCAGCGAGCCGAGCGGAAGCGCACTCCCGACGCCGCCGCCGGTGTCGGCGGCGGGCGAGAAGACGACGAGCGCGACGAGGACGACGACCAACAGTCCGACGATGCCGACGGCAGAGGCGAGTCCACCCGCAGCCGCACCGCCCGTCGGTTCGACCGCGCGGTCGCCGACGATGCGCCCGACGAGTACCGCCACGATCGGCGACAACAGGAGCGCGAACACGAGCGCGACGGCCACGCCGTTGAACAGGCCGCCGCCGAAGCCGAGCGACTGGGCCGATGGAGCCTGCCCGCCGGGACCGAGTGCGCTCGCGAGGAAGACGGAGAGGGTGTAGCCGAGACCGAAGACGAGAAACGTCGCAGTACCGGTGACGGCAGCGCCACGGAGCGCGTTACCGTCGGCCACAGGGACGGCCGTGGTGTCGGCACGCGTGACTGCTGCAGCGCCGGCAGCCGTCAGCCCGATACCGACTGTAAAACCGACCAGCGGTCCGGCACCGATGACGCTCGTTCCGGTGTCGCTTACGGTGCCACCGAGCGCGCTCGCGGCGGCCAGCCCTGCAAAAACCATCACGAGGAAGCCGACGACCGACGCGAGTGCGGCATCGCCGGCCGAACGCGACCCGTTGTCGAGAGCGATACCCCGCCCGACGAGGACGGCGACGAGCGGCGACAACACGACGGCGAGTGCGAACCCGATGAGTGCTCCCGCCCCGCCGAACAGTTGGCCAGCGACCGCGTTCGTCGTTCCACTCCCGACGAACTGATTGAGGAAGAAGAACGTCAGGATGAAGCCGAGACCGGTGGCGGCGTAGAGTCCGACCGCCTCGACGACGCGCCGGTTCGTCGGCGGCGAGTCGCGCCCGTCGGTTGCGGGCGATGCAGGCTCGTCCTCGCGACCGATAGTGGTGTCTGTACTCTCGTCGCCGGTACTGGACCCCGTTTCGGCTGGCTCGTCTGCCGTCGGACGGGCGTGTCACCCGTGCGTCAAAAATCTACCCACGACCGGTGCGCCGAGTCACTTTTTACCGGCGGCGACCCGACTTCGACAAAGAATGACGCTCGACCCCGTCCACTTCAAGGCCATCTCGCGGTTGGCGAGTGGCGTCTCCCGCAGCGTCGACGAGTCACAACACCGCGAGTTCGGCGAGACGGTCTGGGCGGAGTGGCTCGACCCGCTCGTCTCGGACGGCCGTGAGGTGGTCGAGCCGCTCGGCGAGCAGCGGCGCTACCGCGTCGACGCCACTGACATCGCGCTCGAGGCCGACGAGTACCATCCGCGCCACGGACTCGACTCCGGCACTATCAATCCGACTACGTTCAAAAACGGGTTAGTCGCGGACGTGGCCCACGCAGCGATGAGCCGCGTCCCCTCAGACCTCGAACTGCATCGTGGCCGCACCAACGTCGTCGCCGTCCACTCCAACGACGTGACGATGGGGAACGTCGGCGGCGACTGGCAGGTGGACGACGGCGGCTACGTCCGCCAGCGGCTCCTCCACGTCCCGACGACGGACCACGCCAAAACCGCCGTCGTCCACGAACTCGCCTTGTACATGGCCGAGGCGACCCACGCCACCGAGAACGCCGATACCGTCACCGACCTGCTCGTGATGGACGGGCCAATCTACCCGAAGGGGCTGTTGACGTGGCTCCAGCGCGACCCCGAACTCGCGGAGCTGCTCGCGAGCGACGAGCGCCCGCGCGAGGTGCTCCAGCTGTACATCGACCTCGTAGAGCGGTTCATCGAGCGCGACATCCCGATGCTCGGCTTCGTGAAGAACCCGGCGAGCCGGCTCATCACCCGCGCCATCCGCGAGAAAGAGGGAAACTCCCCGTGGCTCAACGACGCCGCCTTCTTCTCACAGCTGCTCGAACAGGGGGAGATGGACGACGGCGAGTGGGTGCGCGAGACGGAGGAACTCACCTACACGAACTGGTTCATCTCCCGCGGGAGCACGGACCGCGCGCTCGTCTCCCCGGACGTACCCGGCGTCGAACACGCCTACGACAACGAGGCGTACGAGGTGACGTTCACGATGGTGTACGATCCGCGGACGGACACCGTCTACCGGGTGGAAGCGCCCCGCTACTTCACCGACGACGCCGACCGCCGCGACCGGCTCATCCGCCAGATTCTGAAAGGCGTCGCGAGCGAGCAGGGACCGCCGGCCGTCGTCGGGAAGGCCGATTCGCTGGCGAAGATTAGCGCACGCGAAACGGCGGCGCTCCGGCGAGCGTTAGAACAGGCGTTCGATTCGGAAATCGACGCCGACTACAACGACGACCGCTGGGGGCCGTTCGTCGAGTAATCAGGCTTCGGTCGGTTCGAGCACCTCAACCGAGACCTCCTCCTCGGGGACGCCGAGGCGAGCGAACTGCGTGCGGAGATGCTCCGTTGCGGCGGTGATCGCGCGGTCGCGCTCCTCGAAGCCGCGCGGCGTTGGGGACTCGAAGGCGACGCGGATCTCCTCGCCGGCGATGGTCTGTGCCTGTCCGCCGGTGGCAACCTGATAAAAGGAGTCACACACCCAGACGTACGGCGCGTCGGGGTCCGGCGCACCCCGGTAGGAGGGCGGCTCCTCGCTGGGTTCATACAGCGTGCCCGTCACCCCCGTTCCGCCCGCAACGCCGCGAATCTGTAGCATACCCGACGTAGGGGTGGGAGACGTAAATGGTCGCCGTCAGTCGTCCCCGCCTACCGGCTGGGCGAACTGTACCTGCTTCGGTCGCAGGCCGACCCGACGGTAGAACCGTCGTGCGCCGTCGTTGTGCCACTCACAACTCACCTTCAGTTGGTCGCAGTCTCGCTCGCGGGCGATGTCGCGCACGCGCTCGACGGTCGCCGTGCCGTGGCCCTGACCGCGGTGTTCCTCGTCGATGGCGAGGTTCTCGATGCGGAGATACCGGGTCTGTTCGCGCGAGGGGTGTTCACCCTCACGCAGGGTGAGGGGCCCTATCGTCTCCCCGTCGTGGGCGATGAGGTAGTTGGAGACGGCATCATCATCGAGGAGGGCGCGAAAGCCGTCGTCGGGAACGTCGTCGAGCGCGTCGAGGTGGTCTTCGATCGCGTCGACGAGGTGCATACCGGCGTGTTGGACGTGGCCGGCTTGATGATCTGGCTCGCGTGGTACTCATTGACGTGGCTTTCTCC
>Ga0209946_1000059_pt1 | contig 42233 bp, 85 predicted proteins | sample SalPon2_A_H2O_MG_FD_185704 | JGI IMG/M metagenome (GOLD analysis project Ga0209946, IMG submission 185704) | Salt pond water microbial communities from South San Francisco under conditions of wetland restoration - Salt Pond MetaG R2_A_H2O_MG... | ecosystem: Environmental > Aquatic > Non-marine... | reverse complement strand
GATTTATTTTTGCAAAATGCTTCTATATTAAAAGAATTCTCTATTGAATGTATAGAACATATTCCGGAATCAAAATTTTTATATCCGATTTGTTTTGGAAATTTTGAAAACTTAAATGTAGATTGGGTAAAATTTATTGATACGGATGTAATTGAATGCGTCAGACACAAAAAAGCAAAGATATTACTAATTTCTCTAGAAAATGAAACCTTTTTTGACATTATCAATGCACAGATAATTGAAATAACAAAATTTTGGAATCTGGGCAAAGATGATATAGTCTGCTTAGTCAATAATGGACATTCATACCCTTCACTAAATTGTTTTAGTCCATGGTTAGATGAATTTGAAATGTTTATTAATAATAGGGAATTAAAAATTGAAAAATCTTTTGGTGATATCAAATATTATTTCGAATCATTATCAAATACGCATAAAGAACATAGGTATAAATTATCTAAAAAAATATTTGATAATGGTATTTCTTGCTGTCTTTCATACAATGAACTTCTTGACGAAGATGATAGTAGTGATTTTTATTATTCTTTACCACAAAAAAACGTTCATGACGTTACAGAGAATTTTTCTACCAATAAGTGTATAGATGAAACGCCTAGCCATTTACTCACTGCAATTCATATTATTAATGAAACATTTGATGATAATGATACAAATTTTTCATATTGCCCTTTAACAGAAAAAACTTTAAAACCAGTGATGGTAGGTCGACCATTTTTAATTAATGGTCCAACACAGTCTCACCAACATCTAGAATCTCTTGGATATAAAAAACATAGGTTTATCGATTACACATTTGATACAATTGTCGATAATCAAGATCGTATAGAGTGTTTGTGGCAAGAAATCTTACGTTTACATTCTATCCCACTTAATAGACTTTTGGAAAAAATAAAAAAAGATTTTGATATACTCGATCACAATAGACAAACGCTTGAAGCCCGGGCTATACAACATATCAATTTTATACACACATTAGAAAACTTTTAAAATTACAACCACATTGACAACGTTGATAAGTTAATATATAATTTTCAGTATCTAAATGTTAATTTGAGTTAACGAGAGTACGAGATGACTTTACCATTTGAAAGAAAGCGTGCGGTGATAAACACCGAAGAATTCTTAAAGGATTTACTTAACCCCCAAAAAACACCAAGAGTACCGGCAAACATTCGCCGTCAGGCTGGTTCGCTGTTAAAGCACTATCCTCGTCAGCATGAGATGGAAAGTGCTGGAGAACAGGCTGCAAATATTTTTGGTGATGATGACTTAAAAGTATTGACAAAGAATAACAAGTCTGTATAATATATAGGTATTGAAGTTAAAGAAAAAGTTTTCGGGACCATAGCTCAATTTGGTTAGAGCAGCAAACTCATAATTTGTTGGTTTCTGGTTCGAGTCCAGATGGTCCCACCAATTAAAAACAATATGCAGACATTATAATAATACACACTCAGGGTTGCGTTCGGTGTAGTTATCGGACACGAACGGTAAATGTTCTAGAGCGAACGGGAGTCATGACCCAACCGCACACTAAACAGGCCCTGCCAAATCCTAGGCTATCGGGCAATAAAAATGAGTGTGTATTATTATGGTTTCAGTATTATCATTACGAAGCACATTGCAGGAATGTGGTGAGGTAAACACGGTTCGAGTCCGTGGTCCGTTGGGTTGCGGTGCGGGGTTCGAGTCCCCTTTACTACATGGTTGTAGCAAATAGGACGACGGTCCGCCATGCAGGTTCGACCCCTGCACTGTAGTGTGTTTCGTAATGGTTTTACAAATTAAAATAAAAGTTTCAATCCGCCCGTAGCTCAACTGGATAGAGCATCGGATTTCTACTCCGAGGGTTGGGGATTCGAGTTCTCCCGGGCGGGCCAAACAACGTAGCAATAAAAGAGAAATTATATGAAAATTAATTTACGAAAAGCACACGCTATTCAAACACAGATTCGTGAAGAGATGAATCGGTTAGATTTTTCTACCGAAATTTCACTCAATGAATACGAGTGGGCAGAAGACCAAGTTAAAACAGCCAAGAGCAATCTTAATGGTCGTTTAAAAACTTGGGATAAATTGACAGGTGTCTTGTTAGACATTCGCAAAAAAGTTGATCAGGCAAATGCAGATGAAGGCATTTCTGATCTTCTTGCCGATGCAGCAATGCTTGATAAGCAAATTCAACTTTATGCACGATTGGCAGATGCACAACCACAACATAAAGCCAATGTCCTAAATGGCCGTCTTAAAAAGCGTGCAGAATCTACTGAGGCAAGCCATTATGGTGGGTTTGGTGGTGTTTCTATTAACACAGGTGTGTTGAGTGAAAATGATATCGACAAGTACCGCTTAGAACTTGCCAATCTCAAACGCACTAAGCAAGGTGTGCAAGAAATGATTCTTGCTGCTAACATTGATACCGAAATTGAGTTAGATGAAGATGAAGAAAAATTGCTTGCTCGTTTAGGTATGATTTCCGATTTTGATGGTTAGGCTTGTTCGCAAGTAAACCATCCAGAAGCGGTTGAAAGATGAGGATGAACAACCCGTAACATTTAGTTACTCCAATTAAGACCAATCGCACGAAAAGCGTTATACTGCGATGTTCTCAAGTTATCTGTTTTGTTGATTGTTATTGAGAGTTAGGCAGCTTGTGGTTTGTGTGTTGTGAGTTGTTTGTGCTAGGTCACTAATTCGTTATATCAGCACATGTTGATTGTTTATAGTTCATTGCTCGTTCACCGCTTCTGTTTTTTATAAATATCACCAATGAAATTCCGCAAAGAATTTACTGTTGCTTATCCTTTCCAAGCACAATTTTCAAATGCTATAGAAATAGATCGTTCAGAATTTTCTCTGGTACTTGACGGCATCTTTGAAAACTATAACAATGTTACACAGTCTACCTCACCTGTACCAAAAGAAGATATATGTTTTATATTTGAAGAAAATTGTGAATCATATAAAGAGTGGGACTGGGATTTTGTATTAAACAGAATTTACAGTTGTCTTAAAGATATACCGATATTTGTCAATGATGAATACTATTACAATATTTTTAAAAGAAATGGGTTCCGAGTTTGGCGATACTGGCCCGGACACCTAGTCGCTCCAATATATGAAATCAACCCAGATTTTGATTTACGGCTTGATAGTATTGACAAAACTTTTTGTCGGTTAAGCAGTAGTCGTCACGATCACAACTATTATATACATAAATTCTTAGTAGAAAATCAACTACTAGAACAAACTCACTGGAGCTATAGTAAATGTGATTATCATGAATGGTATTACAATTTTAATCGTTTTCTAAATTTAAGAGAACGTGACTATGTAGAATTGCCAGAGCAAGAACAGCCCGGATCGCACATTGGACAGTTGATGTCTTTTGACAGTCTACAACCACATATTAAAAGTGCAGTGACCATCAATTGTGAAACTGTATTTCATGGACACGGCCCTTGCTACTCTGAAAAATTAATTAAATGTGCTAACCTTGCTCGCCCGTTTATTGAAGCGAGTTCTCCTCATACATTAAAAGATTTACGCAGGTGGGGATTTGAGTCTTTCCCCGATTTAATAGATGAATCATACGATGACATAGAAGATCCATATAAACGCATTAAACATATTTGTAGTGAAATTGATAGACTGTCTGAAATCCCACCACAGCATTTTAAAGACTATATTAAAAAGAATGGAGAAAAACTGCATCACAATTTTATAGTAGGTCAACGAATGGCACACGCTGTTTTTGAACAAAATTATCGCGGTTTAATATTGCCTAATTCATAAAACTTTTCGGCATTACCAAAATTCTTTAAGTACAATAAAGGAATATTTGTGACAACCAAAATAGACTTCAACAACATTAATAAATTTTTAGAAACTTGTGGTCCAGAAACACGGTTGTATGTAGGTTGTGATAGTCGGGTATTTCACAATAGCCAACGAAAACCAATGATTTCTTATACTACAGTCATTGTTGTGCATATTGATAGTAAGCATGGTGGGAAATTGTTTTATGAAAACTCGGTTGAAGAAGCCAAGGGATTGGACAAAAAGAAACCCAGTCTTCGCTTAATGACTGAGGTTTATAAAGTATCACAATTATACCTAGACCTAATTGATAATGTAGATAATTGCTTAGACAAAGAAATCCAAATACATCTTGATATTAATCCAGAAAAAGAGCATAAAAGTTCTGCAATTATAACCGAAGCACTAGGATATATTCGTGGTATGTGCCAAGTTGATGCTAAAGTAAAACCAGAGGCATGGGCCGCATCATCGGTTGCAGACGCGTTTTGAATAAAATTATGAAAATACAAAGTTTGCTACCTAATAAAAAAATACCTAAAAAAATATTCTTGACTGGCGTTCCGGGAAGTAGATGGAGTGGAATAGCACAAGAAATAGAAGAGTTTGTCAATGCAGACTGTTCCGATAGAAAACCAGAAAGAGAATATTCTCACAAACAATTTACTGGTCATATTGGTGCATATTTTGGAACAGGAATGGAATTCCCTGCTGTTTTTTCAGAGCATAATCTTGATGCACCCTATTCACAACCACATACATTATTTAACCAATGCAGAGTACATAAGAGTCACGAGTGGGCTTATGTATTAGATAATCTTTCAGAAGAATTTCCAAAAGATTGGATTGTTTTAATATATCGGAATAACGAAAGTAGTTTTAACTGGTGGAAAGAAGCTGGTGGCTGGGATATAAAATATCCAGATTATAGTTGGTATGTCAACGATTCAATCATGATGAACAAAATAAGAGAGCAAAACGAATTAATTTTAGATTTTGCAAAAAATAATTGCCTTTTATGGAAACAACATCACATTTTCTCTGATATATTTTTATCTGTTTGGGCAAAACAAGAATGAACCATAAAATACTATACAAATTAGAAACAATTATACATGATAACCCCGGTTTATTACGTAATAAAGAATTATTAGAAAAGACTATAAATTATGAATTTGGCGTAAACGTTTCGGTTAATAATCTTAAAAATATTGCAGAGATAGTCAATATAATTGATGATGCAGTATTATCTGCATACTTTAGTGAGGTTTGGCAACCAGAGACTAAAAAATTCAAATATAGTGGATTAACACTAATAGATGAAGTTAATGCATTAAATCCAACAAGTGTATTAGATGCTGGTTGTGGATATAATGAGTTTAGGGGGAAAATCGATAACTTAATTGGAATAGACCCTTATAACAAAAACGCAGATATCAACGTTTCAATTACCGATTATCATCCAAAAGAAAAGTTTGATGTTGTCTTGGCATTAGGTAGCATCAATTTTGGCAGCACTAGCAAAATATTTTCAGAATTAGAACATGTAGTAAGACTATGTCATAGTAATGCTACACTGTTTTTTAGGGTTAATCCCGGGCTACAACACACCCCACCTGAATCTCAATGGATTAGTTTTTATCCTTGGGATAGCAATTTTGTTATAAATTGTGCTCGTGAATTGAACGTAGATATACTAGATTTGCGTAATGATTCAAAAAACAGAATGTATTTTGTTTGGCGAAAAAAATAATAAATTATTTTTTCACTTTATAAATAATTTCAATAAAGACAATTAACGCTCTACGGAAGTTCAATTGTCTCTTCTCTTAACATTTACTAACTCAGTAAATGTAACCCACTATATTAATTTAATCGAGTTGTATGGAATATTTTTATGCGATAATCGCAGGGACCTTCTATGGTCTAACAATTGGCATTATACCCGGAGCTGGTGCTACAACTGGTCTTGTGGCATTGTATCCATTTGTCGGAATATTCTTAAGCATGGGTGACCCGTATCTCGGTGTCGTATTTTTAATGGCAGTGGTAGCAGCGAGCACAACTGGAGATACTTACACTAGTGTCCTGCTTGGTATACCGGGAGCAAATTCTGCCGCAGCAACTGTCGTAGATGGATTTCCACTAGCCCAGCAAGGACGGGCGGCATATGCTATATCTGCTGCTGTCGCTGTTAGTACAATCAATGGCGTTTTGTGGGGATCACTGGTATTTTTGCTGTTGCCATGGTACAGCAAGATGGTTATGTTTTTTGGAACGCCCGAGTTGTGGGCATTTACAATACTGGCGTTTGTCACCGTTGTATTTGTGACTAATCGTCACTGGATAAAAAGCATCATTGCACTAACTGCTGGATTGTATCTTGGATTAATTGGTGTAGACCCGGTAACTGCATCTGATAGGTTCACAATGGGATGGGACTATCTGGGTGGTGGTATACAAATTATGCCGCTAGTTGCCGGATTATTCGCAATCCCAGAACTACTAGCCGGTTTTAGTCGCCGTGCTGCTATGTCGCAAACACTCTCCAATTTTCAACAAAGTAAAGAAGGATTTCGAGCAGTCTGGAAAAATCGCTGGTTAGCCCTTCGGGGTGGCTTTATTGGTGCTTTTGTTGGTGTATTGCCCGGCTTGGGTGGTGCGGTTGCTGATTGGATGAGTTATGGTCAAACCGTAGCAACCAATCCGAATGAAAAAATAAAATTTGGGACAGGTAATATCAAAGGCGTGATAGGACCAGAGGGGTCAAATAACGCCCAGAAAGCAAGTAGCATGATACCTACTGTATTATTTGGTATTCCCGGTGCTCCATTTGCAGCAATACTAATGAGTTTGTTTGTGTACCTAGGATTAGAAATGGGAACACCAATGCTCTTAGAAGACGAAACATTTTTTACTGCAATGACATTTGGGTTTTTAGCAGCAACTGTTCTAGTTGCTCTTATCTGTCTGCCACTAACTCCAGCAATAGCAAAAGCAGCCCAAGTTAATTATGCGTACTATTTTCCTATATTGTTGCTTTTTATTGTTTGGGCCTGTGTTCAATACACTGGGGGATGGGAAGATTACGCTATACTAGCAATATTTTCTGTCTTGGGAATCATATGCAAAAAGTTTCGTTTTAGCAGACCTGCTCTACTAATTGGATATATTTTAGCGGACAGAATCGAAAGTCTTTCACTTCAAATGACTACATTATACTCATTTGAGCAGTTATTACAGAGACCACTATTTTTATCTTTGATAGGAGTTTCTGTAATTGTGATATTATATTTCTTATTCAAAAGAAATTCTATTGATTATGCATAAAGGAGAAATAAAATGACAAAATCAAAAAAACTATTGTTAGCACTACTGGCAGGTAGTGTGTTTTCAGTAGCACAGGCTGAATATACATTTGTTGTGCCACAAAAGCCCGGTGGCGGTACAAGTGTGTGGGCAGAAATTGTTGCTATAGAAATGGAAAAATATCTTGATGAAGATATTGTGATTCGGAATATTCCGGGTGCGAGAGACATAGCAGGATTCAATGAGTTTCATAACGAACTCCAAAATGATGATAAAACCGCGATGGTTTCTCATGGCGGCAATGGTGTAAGTTTTCTCCAAGAAGAAGTTGACTATGATTATTCAGACTACACCAGCATTGGCTTAATGAATTTGAATATTATTGCGGGAAAAACTGCAGGGGATGATATGTCTAACCCACGATTTTCTGCTGGTAGCGGTATGGTTCCAGAGGCATTTGCAATGACACTGCTTAACTGCGGACCCCAAGAAAATACTGCAGCATATATTGATTGTTTCAAAGATACTGTAACATGGGTGGCTGGGATGTCAGGTGGTGAAAGAAGATTGGCATTTCGACGCGGAGAACTAAATGGCACCCGAGAAAACCCCGCGGCGTTCAAAAAGCATGTAGAACCTTTAATTAATTCAGGTGATGCAGAAGTTTGGTTTCATCATGGTATACTACAATCAGATGGCTCACACAACGACGACCCAAACTTTCCCGGAATGCAACTTGAAACGCTATACGAAAAACGTTGGGGCGAAGTACCTAGCGGTGATTTTTATAATGCTTATAAACTTGTGAAAAGTTTTAGAGACGGACTTCAAAAAGCAATTTGGGTGTCAGAAGATAATCCTAATGCAAAAGTCTTGCAGGATGCTCTCCGGCGAGTTGCTAATAGCGAAGAAAGTATGTCAGTAATACGAGATAAAGTAGGTGATTATGAGTGGATTATTGGAGAAGATGGTGAAAACCATTTTAAAACACTCAAGACATTTATTACAGAAGATAGCCTACAGACTCTTGTGACTGTGAATCAACAAGCACTTGGACTTGATAGCGTTTATAAACCAGAATTAGTCGATGAATGAATTGGTAATCACTAACATAATTTATGTTAGTTATAGACTAGCGGTCTCCGGGCCGCTAGTTCGTTTTTTATTAAAGTATCTGCCATATTATGCTGCCGTTTTCGTTATGGCACAGTTAAGTTTTGTGTTTGATTATTTTGTATTTGACAACTACTTTCAAAATTCGCTATCCGTATCATCTATAGATTTGGCAATTGTAAATATTTTGTATGTCTCACGGGTAATAGCAGCATGGTGGTTAATTAAACAAATCTGGAATATAATAAATAATTATTGGCTGGCAGTTTTCATTGGTGCTGAGATTACATTTATCGTCGATTACTTTATTTTTGGAAACATTTTTGGGTAGAGAATCTAAAGAGTATTGGTAAAATGATTAATAACAATATATATATTGATTTTCAAGGCGGAGCACATGGGAATTACTTAGAATTTATATGTAATAAATTTCTAGCAAAAATTGATACACTTAATGAGGCACCGTTTAATAATTTTGGGGCAGCACACGACAAGCAGTATCTTGACGAACGAAAATTCTACTGTGATCATTATTGTGAACACCCCGGCATTTTGGAAACAATATCAGCCAATGCGGTCATTAGCATTCAAATTACAGAAAATGATTTATTACCATTGGCGTTAACAAGTCTTTTGAGGGCTGGGGATTATAATATAAATCCCAAAGATCTTGAACACGACACATTCAACAAATTTAATAACATAAATTATCGATCAATGTTGGATAATTTAAAGTCAGGTTTTTTTGAAAATAACATCAAAGATGGGTATAATGCTGTTAAAGATGAAAGTTGGCCTGAAGTCTTTACTCATGATGATTTTTTAAATTTACCAGAACATATTCGCGAAGAATGTTTAGAATATCATAATTTAGAAATACTGCAATTTGATGAAAAAAACTCAAATTGCCCTCGACATATTCTTCGCGAATTTTTCAGGATTGGATTTTCCAATCCGTCAGAATTTGGATTTATGGAACGTCAAGAAAACATGGGTTACCCCTCTGAATTTAAGGTTTTTGTCTTTCCATATATTGAATTTTATGACACTAAGAAATTCCTCAAACAAATTTATGCTATTGCTAAATGGGCAGACTATGCTGTAAATTATGAAGACATAAACAAAATCAAAAAACTCCACAAAGAGTTTTTATTGAGGCAACCCTATATAAATGCAAAAAATAATTGCGATGCTTTAATAAATCTGTATATTAAAAATGCATTAAAAAAATTTCCAGAAATGTCAGTTATTGAAGAAGCATATATAGAATCCAAAGTCAATAAGATCATATTTTGAACTTGCTGTTTGTAAAATTGTGGTAAAAAATAAATACTTAAATCAAAGGAGATTTAAGTTGCCAAAACAATCTTATAAAAATGCTTTTCAACAGTTTGCTGATATGGACAAAGACGGCAAAATTACAGAACAAGAATTAGTTCATTATGAAAAACTAATTGAACTAGAAAATGAAGACGAAAAGTCTGATGCTCAGCGAAAAATGGCTTGGTTTAGTTTGAGCGGAATGCTCCTGTATCCCTTTGCTGTAGTAGTTGCTAATCTTTTGGGATTAGACAAGGCAGCGGGAATTTTAGGTGACATGGCACCAACATATTTCGTATCAGTTGCCGCTATTGTTGCAGCATTCTATGGAAAAGAAGCCTACGTTGGTAGGAAGTCCAGTTAGCCGATTACTTTAAGAAGACCATTAATACCTGATACCAAGTTGCTGCGTAATTCAACATCGTCAGCATCTTGATCCAGTCGGTCTGTTCTAATAATATCTTCTAGTAATTCTTTGTACTCAGAATCAGACAAGTTGCCTTTTCTATATTGCTGGTGAATAGCCTTGGCAACTTCGGCTCTTTCTCTTGCCCAACGTTTTTCTGAAGTCATTACTTCTTCTAACTGATCCATTGCACTCATAATTTAAACCTTTTAAGGATTGCTTCTGCCGCTCTACCACTTTGTTGTTGCATATTCTTTTTCTTCAAGTTGCAATAAACAGGGTTAATTGATTCTTCTCTTTTAAATCTACTTTCAAATGCCGCTACAGTTTCGTCTAGTGGATTAACCAGTTCTAAGACATCTTGGTGTCTCCACCCATAACTTTCGCTATATGTTTGAAACCACTGTATCTCGTTGGTAACTGCTGTTATTTGCTCTTGTTTTAGATTATCACAATCAATTCGTTCAATTGCAACTTGGACATCAACAATAGACTGTGCTTGGTTTGGGTCCCAAAAACTAGGAACTTTAACCAGCGAACAACCAACTAATAATAGTGCAAAACATGCGGTTAGTAGTGTTTTCATATCCTTATTTATAGAGATACTAAGTAAATGAACATGAATATCTCTGTAGTAAAAAAAGAAATTGAAATATGGATAACAGATTTTCTTGCTAAACCCAACGAAAATTTAAATAATTGGTGTCCTTGTCCGTATGCACAGACTGCAATTAATAAAAATTCATATAAAATTTTTTTAGGATCAGATATTCATACTGATATAAATGCAATGAATAATCACCCCCTTAAAACTGATGAAGTTGTTATTTTGACATACGATGATGAAAAGTATCCAGATGCAGAAATATTTTTTGACAAAGTGAAAATATTGAATGATTCATTGTTGGTGAAAAACGATTTAATTGCACTAGGAGACCATCCAGCAACAACGGAAGAAGTTAATGGCGTTTGTTTTAACCAAGGAAAATATGTATTAGTTCTAATTCAGAATTTAACAGATTTAAACAAAAAGTCTAAAAAAATAGCAAAGTCTGGGTTTTACAATGATTGGTCAGAAAAATATTTACTTGATATATTTCAACATCGAGAAGATCCTAGATGACGCTATATACACGAATAGACTTAGAAAAAACCAATTACGAATTATTAGAAAATTATCAAATATTAATTAATCCTGATCCAGAACAGTTGGAACACGTTTATAACCAGTATTGCATTTATAAAAAATTTAAAAGTGTTATGCCAATTTTTCCGGAAGAGTATATTGATCCAAAAAATGATGTAATTGGATATTACGATAATAGATTAGTTGCTTTTAGTTTGACTAGAAAATATAACAGCGAAAATGTCGAGGCAATTCAATTTGCTTGGGATTATAAAAACCCATCACTAAAATTAGGAATTGAAAGTCTGAAAAATGAATGTGCTCTTTACAAGAAATTGGGATTTAGATACTACTATCTTGGTGAGTCAATGAAATACAAAAAACAAATAGATGGGTTTGAAATACTACCACCTAGATATTAGAATCCTTCATCACTAATTGGAGTGTTTCCTCTTTCAGGGAAATAATCTTTTTGGTGTCCTTCTCTATACAAATCCAAAGTTATGCAATGGAGACCGCCATCCCAAAAATAACGGTGTCTCCATGGTATATGCACCGGCTCCATTCCATGTTTCTTTAAAAATTTAATAACTGTTGGGTTCATGTTGTTGACGCATACATGCTTTTCGTCTAAAACCAAAACATTAACATCAAATACGGTTTCTTCAACATATCCTACCCAATCTTGTAACCATGACTCAACAAAGTGTGTAAATTCGTCGTTATTTTCTTGACCCGGAACCCACCATTTTCCAGAAACTTTATTTTTTATTTTTAAAAATTCTGAAACTTTACTCCAACTTTGATCCGGTAAGTAACACACATCCCATCCCGGAAAAGTATTCTGATAGGTTTGTATTTCATTCAAAGATAATATTGCTCCTTCTTTCACAGTGTGAAAAGAACCGTCACTGTGGCCACCTATATTGAGAGTATTGATTCTGAAATCAGAATATTTTTTTTCAAAATTTTTAAAAGCTTCAAAATTAATAGTTTCTATAATTTTACGATCATCTTTCATATCAATACCATCTATGTAGATGTCTTTCCCTACTACAGTGATACATGGTGCTGAAGTATAAAAATCTGGAACTCCAGATTTTTTTTCTATTTCGTGTATTTCTAAAAACTCACGAATAATATCTTGGTTATCACTTATTGGAATATTATAATATTGGTTATAACAATAATTTTCATATGACGGCCAAGCAGGTGCGTCTTTTCCTTTGTAGCCATTGAAAACTTTTTCTGTTATAGCTGGTTGCTCAATACAATCAAAAATTTTACAGTATGAATCTAGTTTTTCTTTTATTGATGGGTGGTCATTGCTGGTATAAAATAAATTATTTCCTATTACTAATTGGCAATCTCGTGGTTGTAACGGAGATCGTGGAACACCTTGCTGACCGTTAATGCTTCCGTCAGAATTTATATAATTCATAATACTATCATTGTTGTCTAGATTTGGCCTTAGAACTTCACAACCAAAATCTTTTAACACCGATTCAAAATATTCTAAGTCTTCTCTGGTCTCTTCAGATATTTTCTGTAGTGCTGATTTTATTTTTTTATTTTTGATGTCACAAAAAAAGTCAGGTGAATAACAATCACCCAACATAACTGTTTTCAACTTGTCCCATTTGTTCCAAATATTGTATTCGTTGCTTGAATTATTCATATAAATATTAATTATCACCGGTTATTAAAAGTTTAAAAAATATGGACATATATCACATTTTCGCTGACCATAAAGAAGACGTTTCGTCATACGAATTCGTATCAAAAATGAAAATTTTCCTCGACCAAATGGTGTCAATGAAGAAAATGGAAACCTATAGAATAACAAGAATGAAACTGGGATTTCGCAGCATGGACCTACCAGAATTTCACATTATGATGGAATTTAATAGTCTTCAGCAATTAGATGACGCAATGACATCTATATTAGAAAATGAAAAACACATTGAAGATTCACATGTAGGATTCAACTCTCTTGTTGATGCAGAAACAATTCAACACTTTCTATATAGAGATTACCCAGATAATTTTTAAATTTAAATAAAAAAATCCTAAGTAGTAGAATGATAGATGACTCACTAATAAAAAATACTACTAAACATCTAAAATCTTTAGTTTTGGATTCAGTTTCTTACAATAATCATTTTAAAGTGCTTAGTAACTGTCTACCAAACGATGCTATATCTAAATTACATTCTTATATTTTTAAATCAACAAATCTTGATTGGCAAGATTCTGAAGTTGACCCAGAAGGCCCCAGAAAAAAAATAGCATGGCATAGTGATACCATAATAGAAGAGTTACATTGTGTTTTTGAGAATGTAACAGATACTATAAATGATATTTTCCCAAAAACCATGCCACACAATTTTATCGGATTAAGTTTGTGGGAAGATTCTGAAGATTATATGATGGGCTGGCATGTAGATAACCCTATACTATCTGCCAATTTGCAAATTTATCTTTTTGATTTATGCCCGGAAAAATGTGGCGTTGAGTTTTCTATAAATGAAGATAACGTGATTATCCCATATAAACATAACACTGGATATTTACTAGACCAGAGTTTAGAAAATAGATATTGCCATAGAATTTCTAATCCAGTACCTCCAAATTGCAAACGATATAGTTTATATGTTTCGTGGAGTCACACGGAAAAATTACCCGGATAATTTGCTCAGTATATTGCCGATGCCGACAACTTCATAGTCATTTTTTTTATCTAACGCTGTATGTAATGAATGTCTTGCCTCTAAATTCAAATTATCACAGACTTGCTGATTTAAATGTGAATAATTATTCCACATATAGTCTCTTTCAATGTTATTAATAAGATTATACGCAGCACTTGTTACATTTGTAAATGTATCTTTATAATAATGGTTTAATATGGTGATACTGTCTAAAGAACGTTGCCTTGACCATCTCATACCGCAACGATTCCATTGCATGTCATATTTACTCCAGCTCATACCAAAGCTTTTAATACATGGATGTGATACATCTATTTTGATGTCCCTTGATATCAATAGCCAAGCAAAATCTATATGAATATCAATATTTTTCTTTTCACATTCTTTTAATAAATCCTCCCAATATTCTGGAATTCCGGAACATTTCCAATTTGGCAAAGATATAAAAAGGGGAGTGTCGGGTTTAAGATATCCAATATGTGACTCCTGAATGCCCATCAATTTATATATGGCATATTCAAATGGAAGAACTTGAATATCCCATTTTAATTTGGACGCAGTGCTTTCGATATAATGTGTGCAGCCTAGCGTAAAGTCTACACAAGAAAAATTTTCCCATCCCAATATTGAATTGATTTTTGTACTTTTCCACCACTCATCTGCAATGGGTAAAAGTTTTGATGATTCTATTATTTTTTGTGGTTCTGAAAACCACTCATCTTTTAATGAAAGAAGTTTTTTATCTTTTACCGGATTAAAACTTTTTGTCAAATCATTTCTAGAATAATTCATATATCTCCTCTTACCGCTCGGCACATAAAGTCGTAAAATGGTGAGTCAAATTTAAAATACCATTTACCATTGTGCCCAAAAGTAGTTTCTCCAATAACTTCTCTTTCTAATTCTATGCCACTGTTTTTTTGCTCTGTGGCCCACGGTTCTGGATATTCCGGACAAAAAATGCTTTTGTGGTGAATTAAATCTTTGATATTAGTATTGTCAATATAAACAGTATTAATCCAAAGAATCTGGTCATTTATCTCTGACGTACCATCAGTCCTGACTTCTGCATCAGTTTTCCCATGACGAATTAAACTAAGCGTATTTTTTTCTGGTATATTAAATAAAAAATCAAAATTGATAATCATGTTGTCTTCTATACAATCATTAAACATTAATTCATTATTACAATAAACAGTTGCTTTTGGTGGGGTATTCCAATAAGAGCAACCAACGTCTATTTTGACATTTAAATTTTCTGAAAAATTGTTATTTTTTAAATCCATTCTGTTATCTCATAAATGCCATTTTCGCCTCTATCCGGCCAATAATCTTCAGATGTGCCTTTTCTATAAATGTCGCTGGTAAAGCAGTGAATTCCGGCATCATAAAACATTTTAGTTTTCAAATTGACAATGTGCGGGGTCATTCCGATACTTTCAAAATACTTATATGTTTCATCGTCACAATTACTAGTAATAATATTATTTTCATTAATAATAAGATTATTGACATCATATATCGTTTCTTCTGGTGCACCAAGCCATTGATTGGCAACTTTTGTAATACTAGGGTTGAAGTGTGCATAGTCAGCATCGGGCAACCACCATTTACTTAGCGTGCTGCCAGATAATACATTTAAATTTTTTTTATTATTTTCTGTTTTGTCATAAAGGAAAAACACATTCCATCCCGGAAAACTTTGTTTATACGTGTCTTGGTAGTGACTGCTCAAAATTTCTCCGGGTTTTAATGGGCAAAAAACACCGTCACTATGATCTCCGGTTGTGCTCAAATGTACCCTATAATTTTTTGACATAATATGTGCAAATTCTAAGTTATATTTTTTTCTGTTTTCATCGAAGGGATCGTAATCTATAAAAATATCACGCCCTGCTCTTACAACGCTAGGAAATTCAACATATGCCAATGGGTCTGGAGTTGCTCTATCAAGTATTACAACATTTTGATTGGAGTTTTTATATTCATCAATTGCATGTTGGTATGGTTCTATACCGCTTGGATATTGTGGAAGAACATATAGTGTATCACCTATGGTTAAAGAAAAATCACAAGGGGTGACAGGGGGTTTGATTAATCTGTCTTTTTCATCCATGTAATCATCTACATTAGTAAATTCGGGAAAAATTGGATTAACGCCTAATTCTTTAAATTTTTTACCTAATCTAGAAAAATCATTTCTGGATAATTCGTTTATATAACAAAATATATCTTCTGTTTTATTATCAAAATGTTCAAAAAATTTATCTGGATATACACCGCCCACCCACACTTCTTGTAATTCTTGCCATTGAGTGTGGCTTTCTACTGTTTTTAATGTTTTACCCATCCACATATTTAATTAAAAAATATAGACGATTAAAAAATAAATACACCATAATGAGATTTCAAGAATTTTCCAAATTTATAATAAAGCCACATCTGTTTGAGAACAAGCAGCAGTATAAACAAATCATGGATGCCATGGTTAATGCTGATATTATTAGTCAAGAACGGGCTAACGATTTATTGAAAGAGGTTAAATCTACTCTCAAAAGAGCAGATCGTATAATCTGGTGGCTACGATGGTGGAGAATAAAAGAAACTGGTCAAGTTATTGATGCAAAAATACAAGAACTACAAAATCAGTGGGAGTTTGTACAATCTGGTAGGGATGCTGGTCCAGATGCACCACAATCAGCAGAAGAACTCCAACAACGAGTTCAACAGTTAGAAAATCTTTACAAAAAAATAACCAAAAAAGATTTTGATTATTACGTCAATCAGCCCAGCGTATTCAGTGAGTTTCAAAATGTGTTTAACGTGCTGGCTTTGGGAAACCACTGGTCTACTATGTTTGAACAATCGCCACAAGTTAATGCGGTAGAATGGGAGGCGAATCTTAGCCCAACCGAACTTTTTAGACGATTAGAACAAGCAGAAAAAGAATGGAAACAAAAACAAGCAGAAGAAATTGAACCAGAACCAGATGACAAGATTATCATTGATTACGGCAAATACGCTTGGGTGAAACTTGACCGAGAATATTGTGAGATAGAAGGCAAAGCAATGGGCCATTGTGGTAACATGGGTGACCCATTGGGCGGAGACCGTATATTGAGTTTCCGGTCAAAAATCGGCGAAACAAAACAAAAGCCACACCTTACCTTTATTTTGGATCAAAGCGGGTATTTGGGAGAAATGAAAGGGCGTGGTAATGACAAGCCTAGTGAAAAATACCACCCCTACATTATTGACTTACTACAAAAAGATTTTGTAAAAGGCATCAAAGGTGGTGGTTATTTGCCTGAAAATAACTTTGAGATGGAAGATTTAGACGATGATGTTGCCGAAAAATTAATAGATGCAAAACCTGCATTGGGCGGGTTATCTACGATTTTTGGAAAACAGGGAATGAGTGAGGAAGTCATAGATGCGTTTGAATCTCAACTGCGTAGTTCTGAACTAGATTATGAAGATATAGTTAAAGATGGGGAAGATTCATATATCGTTATTAATGAATTTTCTGACTTAATCGAAATTAGTAATCAATTTTCGGTTGATAGAACAGTTTCAGACCTTATAGATATTTTTGAAGATTCAGACACTTATGAAAACATAAGCAATATGGTTGATGGCACACTCGGCGAAGATGGCTATGCAAAAGAGTTATACGACGAGTTAGGCGGGGATGTTCAAGAAAAAATCAAAAAATATGCAAAAGAAGATGCCGGTGAAACAGTTGATATTGACAGTTTTGAAGATATGATAGAAGAATCATTGGATGTTCGTCGTATGTTTATGAGTGCTTTGTTTGATGGAATATATTCTGGCACAACTGCGAAAGCAGAAAAGTACTTAGGTGAGTGGTTAGAAGAAAATGGTTTCGTACAAACAGAAGGTTCAGAAAAATATCAACTTAGATTATCTATTGAACTTATGTTAGATTTTATGCTGACTGCCGGTGCTGGCGAATACATTGCAAATGTTTCTGAACTTGGTGACTGGGGTGACATACTAGATACCGTTACCAGTATTTCAGATCCAACTATAAGCATTGACAATGTATATGCTTATAATGAAGCCGCAGCCAAAGAGAAACTGCAAGAAGAGATTGAAGAATTGTTTGGTGAAAGCAGTTAATATCTGATATCAAATAAATAAGGCATAGGAGCAAACTATGCCTGATACTACACAACTAGAACAATTTATAGCACCCTACCTTACAGGTCTTTTTATTTTGGTACTGACCCTTTGGTTTAAAGATTTAGCAACCAAAATGGCAAAAGGACTTGCTTTCAAACTTGATAAAAATTTCAATGAAGGTGACCAAGTTATTTTAGACGGCACCCCCGCTGTTATTATTAGAATTGGAACAACCACAACCGTTTTTGGTATGTATAAAACAGAACCAGACAGTGTTGATGTAAAACACTACTGGAGATATGTACCAAATGAACGCATACCTTATCTTACCTTAGAAAAAATTATCAGCGATAACGGAACAAAAGAAACCGCTTGACATTCTGTTTTACATGATGTAGCCTACTGTATGAAAGTAGCCACATTGTAAAACTGAGTAATGATTAAACTTCAAGGCCGACTGCCACACAAATTCATCCTCGCCTGTTCTGGCGGCGTTGATTCAATGAGTGCGTTAGACTTCTTGCAGCGAAAGCATGAAGTTGTTGCACTCTATGTCAATCACAGCACTGTTCAAGCAACTGCAATGCAAGATTGTGTGGTCAATTACTGTCAGAAAAATGACATTGAGGTTATTGTCAGACGCATTGACAGTCCAGACCGGCCTGATGATAAAAGTCCAGAAGAACATTGGCGTAATGAACGCTATCGTATTATTGATAGCATTTCAGAATCAATGGAATTGCCAGTTGTCACCTGTCACCATCTTGATGATTGCATTGAGACTTGGATTTGGTCAGCAATGCACGGCACTCCAAAAATTATTCCGTGGAATCGTCGCAACACAGTTATTCGTCCATTTCGTCTTACGCCCAAGCGTGTTTTTAGACAGTGGGCTGAGCGGCATTATGTGCCATATGTTGAAGATTCCAGCAACAGTGAAATGCGATATACCAGAAATTATGTCAGGCATGTATGTGTTCCGCATGTAAAGCACATTAATCCCGGCATTGAAAAAACGATTGCAAAAAAAGTTTTGAGTTCCGGTCCTGCATAATTTAATAGAGGAAATAGACAATGAAAGATATTCACAAAATGCTACTATCACGAGAGCAAGTAGAAAAAATGTACGAGTTACTTCAAGAAAATGATAAAGCACGGTATATGTGGCTTCAGTCAAAAGACAACTTGACCGGAATAGGCCCAGATGTTTTGATAGCAACGGTTGAGGATATTAACACAGACATACTGAAAGAAAAAGATATCACTGACCCGGGGACTTGGTAGTTATGACTAGAGTACAAAAACTTTTCCTTCAAAAAATTGCAAAGCCTGTTTTTACTACTGTCACAGTTGTAGGAACAATTACAGCAACACATTTTACAGCAACATTGTGGGGATACACTCTCGGACATGTAATTGCTTACGTGGGCATTGCATTTGTATACATTGTATTTCCTCTGTTGATAATAGGCGTTGCGTTATGGTATGTTGTAGATAAAATCCACGAAAAATGGCAAGACGCACGAGAAGAAGTAGCACAAGAGAACGAAACTCTTGTGGAGGTATTGAAGAAATGACTATCAAACACAATCCTGTATTTCCAACTGAAAAAGCTGTAAAACACTATACGGAACAGGACGGAGTGCCTGTGCAGTATGTTTGTACAACTGATCTTGTTCTAAGCGACTGCCCTGCGGATGTTTTCTACCGTAGCACACCGCATCCAGAATTCGGCAATAGATACTTTGGATTATATGCTAACAGAGAAGGCAGAGTCATGATCACAAACGCAGATAGAGTAGAAGAACTTGAATTTGGCATGGTTGAGAACGATGACGGTGAACTGGAATACTCGCAGAGCCATCATGATTACAAGCATTTTCAAAACGGCAACATGATTGACGGCGGCAGACAGTATATCCGTTCGTCGCTAGGTTGTGATGTATATCGTGTGAAAGACGGGGAGTTTGTGAAAGGTGAATGATGTCAACACGGAACCAAAACCTACAGATTATTCTGGATATGGTGGCAATATTGTCCGCTGGGAAAATAAAGACTTAGATTATCCAGATTGTAGTTGCGGTTGTATCTGGTTTGATCGCGTAGACAATGATTATGGATATTGCAGAAACCCACGTTCAGAAAGATTTGATTTACTTACATTTGAACACCAATCTGGATTTGAATGTTTTAAAGAATCTAACGCCTAATAAAATTAAGAGGATATGAATAATGAGCAAGTATGTAATGGTTACCACTGTTTCACAATTTCGCATGCGTTATGTGGTAGAGGTTCCCGACTACGCATGTGATTTTCCAACAGATTTTGCCAAAGACACCGTAGTGTGTGAGGAAGCACTTGAGTTTACACAAAAACATCTTGGTGAATCAATCGTTGATGCACAAGAAATTAAACTTGAAGATGCGATTGCTCAGTATCGTGAAGAAGAACCTGCATTTAGTGAGTGGAGTGACGAGCAAATTGTTGAAAAAACTATAACCAAGTTCGCCGAGGATGATGAGATATGAAAATCAATATTGAATTAGATTTAACAACAGATGAAGCAAAAGAACTCTTTATACCATCTGAAAAACAAGCAGAGTTAGGCAGCCAAATTTATGAAAAGTGGTTGGAATCTGTGCATAAAAACATTATGGAACTGTATAATCCAATGAATTATGTGAAAGATGAAGATAAAAGAAGTTCCTTCAAGTAAACTTTTTTACAATCAATATCGTTATCGTGTCAGTGTACAGTCATATATTGTTCTAAAGCCAGAAACTTGCTGTCCACATAGAACAACGGTGAATGATAAACCACCACTTGATGAAACTCGATATGCTATAAGCAGCCGTGACATAAAACTTGTCCGCGATACATCACGCTGGGGAGCCGTGGCCGTCTACTTTAATGATATATCTTTGGTGGATGACTTAACTGAAATGCAAGATTTGATGGTTTACAATTTGGTAGAAGCCACAATTGTTTAACTCATACACACAAAGGATAGAAAATGACAACTGATAAAAAAGACCCACTACAAGAAATGACCGACAGCGGTGAAGAAATACAAGCAGCACTTAATGAATACGGAAAACAGAATGATGAATGGTGGGAAAATCTAACTGAGCAAGAACGGGAAGATGCATTCTACGCAGTGTGCAAACGAATTTGGCAAGCAGATGGCATAGAACGAGGCACCTATCGCCATACACTTTACCACGTATTTGGATTTGACGCTGGAATGTATGGACGTGGTTTGGATTGTGGATATATGTCAATTCATAATGCTATCTTTGATGGCGAAGAATTAAATGCAATGTTGGGTATTAATCGTCTTGAGGTTATTGATGCCGATGGAAGAAACTATGTGCGGTACCTTGACAAAAGCGAATCACCAAAGTATTCTTTACAAGACGACAATAAAACATTGAAAATTTTTCTTGATAATAAAACCATAGGTTGAGCAATGCCTTATATTAAAAAAGAACAGCGTGATATATTCAGAGAGTTGCCAAAAGATTTGGGATACTGTTGTGACAACGCTGGAGAACTTAACTATGTTTTCACAGTAATTGTCCAAAATTATCTCCGAGATAAAGGATTAAATTACCAGAATATCAATGATTGTATTGGTGCATTAGAGGGTTGCAAACTTGAGTTATACCGGCGTATTGCAGCACCCTATGAAGATACGAAAATTGATGAAAATGGTGATGTAAAGGAGATCTAAAATGACCGAATATACCTCTTCTGACAGTTTCAAAGAAACCTATTACATTAAAAATGACGATGGTGAATTCATTCCAGTTTCGCACTATGATGCTGAATTAATGAGTTCTTTACCATATGGGTCACACTTGATTAGAGTTCATCCCGGTCGTCAAACAACACGATTTCACGTTGAACCAGATTTTGCTGCAGTAATTGCTGCTATTGAATATGCTCGCGACGCTGTTATTGATGAAATTGTAATTGCAAGTCAGGCAAGACCGGCATCTAAACTTTTGACCAAAATGCAAGTTGAAGCATGGGACAATATGAAAGAGGCGTTTGGTGATGATTTTTATCAGATAAATTATCCTAGTGCCCACGAAATCACAGATACTGCCCTTTCAGAACTTCAGTTTATGGTCGATGAAATTACAAGCAATGAAAATGTTAAACGGGCTTATGATGAATTTGTCTTACTTGCAAAACTTTGTGGTCAGGAGAAACAAAAAGAGACAGTAAAATGAAAAGTGAAACACCTGCTGAAGGCATTATGAAGAAAAAAGATTATGGTGATGCTGTATGGTACGAGGTTGAGTGCGACTGCGGCTCAAAGGATCACCATCACAGCATCTGGATAGAAGCAGAGCGAGAGACAAAACAAATTTCAGTCGAGATTATCACAGAAGTGTCAACCGACTTTTGGAGTACAACAGTTAATCAAAATCCCAATATTAATAACGAAGCACTTTACCGGGTGTTAAGTTGGGCTGCTTACATTATTAATGAAACTGTGCGTCGAACTCGGTTGATCTGGAAAATTTTATTCCGTGGTTATGTGAAATACGAGTCAAGCGTTTTTCTGTCCCGACAACAAGCATTAAACTATGCTAACACACTTAACAAAGCGATAAAGAAAGTAGAAAGTGATGGATGATAAAACAAAGTCATTTTGCAAAAGATATCGTGCTCGTGTAGAACAAAGCCCATATCGTGTTAATAAAATAAAAAACACTGATATGACCTTTAGTGATCGGGAAGCAGTCGCAGATCCTGCTCTAGATATTGAATATGAACAGATGGTGGCTATACACCTACCTCGGAACCGGGCATCTGCTCTTGTGGAACATGACGAGTGGATTTTCAAGGATTTAGGTGAGAATTTAGGCGATCTTGTCAAACAGCACGAAGTCGAATGTCGTGCAAGGAATGAAAATCCTGCTGTGAAAGATGCGTATGAAAAATATCTCACTCTACTAAACCTAGTAGGATCTGCTTATGATGATGGCACTTGGTGAAACACTTAGGTCTAGAACTAAATTAAAAAAGGAGAATATATAATGAATATCATGCAAGCCTATGAAGAAGTATGGCACAGTCTTAAAAATATCAATCGTGCTGGTGTGAAGTTTTCTATCCAGCCTAGTCGTTCGAGACACATTGAATCAGCTCTCAGCAAGTATGACAATAGAATTGACAGGCTGCCCTCAGAATTTTGGAGTACCGTAGAGTTCGCAGCATCTTCTGAAGTAGATACTGACATCCTTCGAGAAGAAGAAGTGCGGTTATCCGCCCTCAATATTGCGTTTGATACCGGCGGTTGTGGTGGTATAAGAGACTGGGAGATTGACTGGAGTCTGCATATCGCAGACGATAAAGAAATAGATGCCATGAAAGAACGCAGAAGAATGGTAAAAGACACTCTTGATTCTCTGGATTGTGTTCAAAACGATTGACTCTTGAGATAAAGTATCTTATCGTGCTCAGTCTAGCAAAATAACTTATTGAGGTATAATTATGAAAAATATAACAAAAACCTTTCCTATGGGAGTTGGCAAATTTAATCGTGCAAATACCGAAGGATACACCGTCGTAGATGTATCAGACCGGACGCGTGAAAAAGAAATGCTAGAATGGCTTGAAAGTTATGACCACTCTAGTTGGTTTGCTTGGGAACGCCCTCGTAATACTATGGTATTTGAAGATTCTAAAATGGCTGAGTTGTTTGTTTTGAAGTGGGCATAAACCTAATAACCAAACTATTTCCAACGTCACATACAGAGTTCGGATATCTCTGTATCAATTCTGCGAAGAAATTTCGTGAAAAATTGTGGTGGCGATTTATGCCGGGAAAAACTGTGAGTGTGCGTTGGCCTATGAGTGCTATCAGTGCTGACCCCAACGAGTTTTATAGACCATATCTTGAACAGAATGTAGGGAGGCAAGGTTGGGATTGGAATTGGGATATAATTGGCAGTGATGCTCCGAACAATCGCCTCTCTATAAAAATAAGACGTGGCAAATCGCAATGGACTAGTATTATTGGCATGATGTGGTCATAATGAAAAAAGTTGCAGTAGATATTACCCTTGCTCATCCATTTTGGAAAGACTATAACAATAATCTTAGAACTACATATGAGAGAGGTTATTTAATTCCGCGAATGGATCATGAACACTACATCAAAAAGTGGTATGGATATGAGGCGGAAATACAGCCCTATGATACATGTGTTGTACTACACATGACTGAACAGGAACACACTCTGTTTGCGTTGAAATACGGCGTATGACCTACAGAATAAAAATTGAAGACCATAAAGAGATAGTATTCTCTGCCAATGAGGCTATACTTCCGCCAAATGAAATTAGATCTGCGGAATGGGAAATAAATGCTTGGCGAAAACACTATGGTGCTGAGATAGTGTATGATGAATTGGAACAACCAAAGTATCTTGATTTTAGAGATGAAAAGCATTATATTTGGTTCGTGTTAAGTGTAAATTAAAATGTCAGATAAATTCAAAATCATAGATGGCGAAGTGTATGAGAGAACACAATTCTTGCAAACACAAATTCTAGATGAAGGCATTGACGAGCAAGAATGGGAACAGGCAGTGTTAGAAATGCTGTTTGAAACTGACAAAGGAAAGTTTGTTCAAGAAAGAGCACGACTTTTAGAAACCTATCGACAGCCCAGATATGACCTCCTCGGAAAAGAAGTTGCTGTTTGGGGGTATATGAAACCTCAAGATCGCACATACATGGTGTTAAAATATGAAAACAAAAACAGAAAAATATCCTGATTATCTACAAGTGTCGTCCGAAGGCACTATATATGTTGACATAGATGAATGGAAAAAGTCTCCCCAGCGGGAGCGTGAAATCGAACACACAGAACAACTGGTAGAATACCTAAAAAACAAAAACAACAATAATGCCAACTGACTCAAAAGGCTTGCAAATTTCACAAGTGATGTTATAATAGTATCACAATTGCAAAAGAGAAAACACATGACTTATACTGGCAAAGACATCATTGCACTTGGTATTGAAGGTGGACTACATATCCCAGCAATGATTGCTCGGGCAAACGAGACCGGAATTTGTACTTACGAATCAATGAAGGATCTTCTCCCTGAGCCAAAGATGGGCTTGAAATCACCTATTGCTTTTAATAGGTATCCGCATTGTCTTAATATTCGTGCATCTACCCCAGATGAAGTAGACAATCTTGATTCCGTGATTAATACCATGTTTGAGTTATCAAAGACTCCGGTTGTTGAGAGTGTTGCAGTGATGCCAGATGCCTGTCCTGCAGGTCCAGTTGGCACAATTCCTGTCGGTGGTGTCGTTGCTTCACCACATGTTCATCCGGGTATGCACTCAGCGGACGTGTGTTGTTCGGTCATGGTTTCGACATATGATAATGTAACTCCTGTAGAGTTGATGGAACGAGTATATTCACGCACCCACTTTGGTCCGGGCGGTCGTCCTGAATACAAGATGAGTGATGCACTTCGAGAGCGTGTTCGTGAAAATCCCATCACTCGTCAGTTCGAGGACATTGCAGACTATCATATGGGCACACAAGGAGATGGTAATCACTTTGCCTTTGTGGGTACACTAAAGTCAAGCGGTGCAACTACTCTGGTCACTCATCATGGTTCGCGTGGTTTTGGTGCTCGTGTGTATAAGGCTGGTATGCGAATTGCTGAGAGGTATCGCCAGAAGTTATCTCCGGACACACTGAAGCAGAACGCATGGATTCCTCGTGACACCAACGATTTTTATACCTACATGGAAGCATTGAACATTGTTCAAGAGTGGACGATGGAGAACCACTATGCAATCCATGGCGAAGAGTCGGAAATGTTGACATGGACTCGACACAATTTTGTGTTCGAGCGGGATGGCGTGATCTATCATGCAAAAGGTGCAACCCCAGCATGGAGCGATGGTGTCGAGGCAATTCCACTCAATATGGCAGAACCTGTCCTGATTGTTCGAGGTCATGACAATCCAAACTCGCTGGGATTCTGCCCGCACGGTGCAGGTCGAAACTACTCACGGTCAGAGCATGCTCGTCGTGGCATTGCCGACCTTGAACGAGAAACCGAAGGACTGGACATTCGATTCTGGAGTGGCATGCCTGACACCAGTGAGTTGCCAAGTGCATACAAGGATGCGGCAGCAGTGCGTCGTGATATTGAGCACTTTGATCTTGCAACGGTAGTAGATGAAGTACTACCTTATGGTACTATCATGGCAGGTGAGATTGAGAAATTTTGGAAATAAGTGGTTTATATAGGAGTTGAAAAATGAACAAAAGAATTGAAGAACTTGCCATTGAAACATTTTTTGATGAGTCAACAAATGGTGGTGATCAAAAGATGTACACATTCGGCGAAGATAAAATGCAACTGTTTGCCCAGTTGATTGTGCAGGAATGTGCTGATATTGTAAAAAACGGTTATGTCCCTGATGTTTTCAGTGAATCTTGTTTAGAAGATATTGCTAATGATATCCAAGAACACTTTGGAGTAAAAGAATGAACAAAACATTAACCTATGAAGAATGGTTAGAAAAACATGGAAGCGAAATAAAAGGCAATCCATGGATGTCGGTAGAAGAGCAGATATCTGATTTTGAAAAGTTTCATGGAAAGTCTTTGCAAGATGAAGTTGATAAGATAAATCAACAAGAGTATCAGTTATACTTACAACGAGTTGAACAATGAAAGCGAAGATAGGAAAATACGTACACTGGTTCAACACCCAGCGTATAGAAAAACGATACCTTGAGTGGCGACATGGCAAGTACGTTTGGGATATTGACGAACGTGATCATGATTGGATTGATAACACTGTGATGAAACTGCTGGATGCTTGGCAGACTGTGCTGCATTATACTGTCAATCAGATTCAAAGTCGCAGAAAGCAGAAGATAAAAGTTCATATAGATCCGTGGGATAGTTGGAATGCAAATACTACTCTTGCTCACATTATTCTACCTGTATTAGAACAGTTACGTGATACCAAACAAGGTGCTCCATTCGTTGATATAGAAGATGTGCCCCAAGAACTTCGCAGCGAAAAACTTACAAAAAAACAGCGGGAAAACGGTGAAGTCGGTGACAAGCATTTTGAACGCTGGGATTACGTTCTAGACGCTATGATCTGGAGTTTTCGTGAAATGTCAGAAGACATGCCCGGAGAAGAAGAGTTCTTCACCGGAGAAAGTGATCTTACATGGACCAAAGTTGATGTACATGGCAACGAAGTTGATGACGACCACGACGGCATGATTTATTACAGAATGGATAAAGGCCCTAATGATACTAGACATTTTGACAAGGAAGGATACGATGAATACTCCGAGCGTGTTGATTATGGTCTAAAAATGTTTGGAAAATATTTCAGGGCACTTTGGGACTAGCATGGCTTGGTCAATAGGCAATGAATCTCGTTGTGTTGTTAGAAATATTACATACAACATAGACAAAACTGGTGAAATTTTAGAACACGAACCAGAAAAAATGTTGGTTGTTAAAATGACTGAATCGATTACGCTATCAATGCTATACATAAAATCTACAAAAATGTATCAGTGTGTTCTTGGTAAAAATATATTTGTATCACTTGGACCAGATTGGCGAGTTGATTATCAAGAGGACGAAGAAAATGGGAGATAAGTGGGCTGGTGGCAAAGGCGATAAACGCAGAAAAGGTGCTAATGATGAAAAATACAAAGAAGGTTGGGACAGAATCTGGAACACTGAACGCAACAATGACAAACAAAAACCAAACACTAAACAACATAATTGATTTGACTGACTCATCCTTGGCTGGTGGTGATATTACCATTGATTTAGATTTTAACGATGATAGTGGTTCCGATTCCATTTCATGGAATGAATCTTATATACTTGAAGATTTAGATATTCCCGTTACTTTTGCTGCATTTCCAGCAGATCCACTTGCTATTGTTTGTGAATTAAAAAACAAAAACCTAAGCAATCCTAGTATTGTTCATGCTTTAGAAACATTTGCTGAGGATAAATCAAACAAATCGGTAATAAACACAGACCAAGAACTCAATAGGTGTTTTACTAACCCTAGCAAAGCAGCCAAAGACAAAGCCAGTGATATTAGAAATCATTTTGAAAGTAAATTTACGATAGCGGCACTAAAGTCTGGTGCTGTTAGTAAGACACGAAAAAAAATGTTGAGAATTTTGCGTATTGATTTTTCTCCCGCTAAACCAGAATCAATATCTTTTCCTCTTTTAACATCTATCCCTGACCTTTATGATGAAGATGTAAAATTAAAAACTCTCCAAGATGGATATCGCAATGAAAAGGCAGATTACGAAGATGTTTCATACACCACTAAAACTTTATATCCTGTAGTCTGCACTTCCAGAGGCAAAAACGGTGGTGCAGATAGTTCTCACTCAGGTGCAAGTTATTTCTGGGTAGACGATGATCGTTATATCTATCGGATATGGAGTGAGCGAGCAAACAAATTGCGACCATTCATAGATTACTTTTTTTCAAAACAAAGTGTTGATTTTGTAATTCATAAACAAAAAATAGACAAAGTGCCTTCGCTAGATTTGTTTTTCTATGATGTTAAAAATTTTTCCATAGCGGAGATAATGGACATTTGAAGTAAATACATGATAGTTAAAACAAGGAGCTATCATGTACGAATACCGGGCACAGGTAATTAATGTTGTCGATGGTGATACTGTTGATGTTGATATTGATTTAGGATTTGATATTATACTGCGTGATGAAAGAGTACGCATAATGGGGATTGATACACCAGAATCAAGAACGCTGGACAGAGTAGAAAAACTATTTGGCAAACTTGCGGGCAAACGCGTAAAAGAATTGCTAGAAGGTGATGTTGTTCTTTGCACTCGTTTGAACAAAGAAGGCGAAGATATGCGAGGCAAGTTTGGGCGAGTTTTGGGTGATTTCAAAATTGGAGACAAACTGTTGACCGAAATATTAATTGAAGAAGGTTATGCTGTTGCATATCACGGTGGTTCTAAAGACGATATCGATGCCCAACACCTAGCCAATAGAAAAAAATTATTAGCAGAAGGTGTGGTCTCTGAAGCAGAACTTGCCGCCGCAGAAGAAGAAACACGAAGATTGGCTGAATAAAAACTTGACTTCTCATATATTTTTATAATAATATCGGGGTAGGTTTTTAAGAGAGAATAACTATGGAAACTTTTTTGAATAGACTTTACATTATCGCTGTGGCGGTTCCTATACTTGTGTGGACCACAGTATATGAATTAGTGGTTGGTGTACCCCGACTTCTTTATCGTTCATGGAAAAGTGAAATCGACTCTATGCGGAATGAGTGGTAAAATTAATAATCAACCATCATTAATAATATATAAACGAGCACGAACAACAACACCGAGGCAACAAATGTTTGACAAGATTCTCAAAAAGACTTTTAGCAATAAAAAAATTGCTAAAGAAAAATGTCTTGACAAGTCAGGGGTTGAATTTGACGGTAAGACCTATCCTGTAAAAATGGACAAAAGCACCGCCCAGCAGATTGCTGACGATAAAGCAAATCCAAGCACTAAACATGACATTGGCGAAAGCAAAATTTTAAACTTTGTGCGTGGGAAAAACTATGAGAGATTGGCACGCCGTAGCCAAAACAAAGCTATAAAGGCTATAATGAAAGCTACTGAATTTAATTTTCATGACCTAGACAATCGCGAAGAACACGAAGATGAATTTATGCGTCAAATGGCAAAAAGACAAGAAAGGGAAAGACGTGCCAAAAAACTCGACTCTGTAAGCATCAATAAAAAATCTGCTAAAGAAAAATGTCTTGACAAGTCAGAACACCGCAAGTACACTACCAAATATGAAGACCTTTGTCAGTAAAAGTTCTTCATTGTAAAACTTAAACATTATTAGCAATATAGAGAGAACTGATATGCTTACTATTAATGGACGTGAAGTGGATGTAACCGCCAATGTAGACGGCATGAATGCTGCTGCCGGAGCGGCGTTAGGTGTTGATGTTTTTGCTGATGCATACATTGACAGTGCAATGTGGATGGATACTGAAGAAGAGTTTACAGCAGCAGAGTATGATGAGTATGAAGATATTCTGAATAGTTTGGATGCTGGAGAAATTTACTTCTATCAAGTGGTATAATATAAGTACAGTTTAACATGGCCCCCGTCGGTTGCTTTATAGAACTGCTCGGGGGTTTTTTATTCTTGAATTTTGAATTAGAACTATGACAAGAAAAATAATGAGCAGGATGATTGAACTTGCCGACCACCAATTTGAGACTTGGGAAACGATCGCAATAGCAGTAATGGATTATATTAGTGAAGAAGAACTCGCCAAAATAGCAATCAAAGAAGAATTCATTGATCATGATGATGAAATTTTGACTGGTATCCACATTAACAAAGATAATAATTACTAAATAAGCCGAAATGTTAATCTCTCATAAACATAAATTTGTTTTTACTGCTATCCCTAAAACAGGCACGAGATCGGTATATACGGTTTTAAAAAAGCATTATGATGGTGAGGTATATAAAGACCATCATACTATCATACCCGATGAGTTCAAGAACTACTATTCATTCACAGTAATTAGAAACCCATATGATAGAATAGTTTCTATGTGGTGGGCTACTTGCAAAAGAGAGTTAAGTACAGAAAAAACATATTTGGGTGATGACTTTAGAGTATTAGCAGGTTCAGATAAATTAGAAGATTTACTATCCTACATGCTCAAGACAGACCGTAAAAACAATTTATTATCAAAGCAAAATGATTACTTAAAGCATAACCGGTTTGACTGTTTGCTGCGTAATGAAAAACTAAACGAACAGTTTAAGGATCTCCCATTTATTACCGGTGATGAAGATTTGCCAAGAGTTAATTCTACTACAATAATCGGTGGTAGAACAGTTCTCGCCAGAGATCCAGATCCATTTGTACATATCAATTCCAAGTCACTAAAACTGATTAATGAGTATTATGCAGAGGACTTTAATGTTCTTCCATATGAGAAAGTAACAAAACTATAGATTGTTTGACATTTTCTCACTAGTATCGTAGAACCAACTCTTGGATAGATCCAAAAAACCTAAAAAAGATAACCGCATTGTCAATTTAGACTAACAATTTATCACTTGACACCTCGCAAATACCCTGATATATTAAAACCTCGTTAAACAAATTTGGAGAAACCAAAATGACAAACCGTGAATCTATGCTTACCAACCTTCGTGAGGGTGCTTGTCGTGTGACTTTCACCAAAAAGAATGGTGACACTCGTGAGATGCTTTGCACTCTTGAAATGCGAAATATTCCAGAGTATAAGCGACCAGTCAGCGAGTCTTCCGTAAAAGATAACCCAGAGGTTATTCGTGTATTTGATATGGAAAAGTACGAGTGGCGTTCTTTCCGTTTGGATTCAGTAACCAATTTTGAAATTGTTCCTGAACCAGCAGAGTATGCAATTTACTAATTCTGTGGTTGCTATTATAGAGTCCGATAAATATTTGCTGGAGGCAAAGATAACACAATGAGTGAACCGCTTTATAATAGCAACCGTGCACAACCACCAGTTGGTGTAAGGCTGATTGACGAGGATGGCAAATGGTACTGGGTTGATGATATTGAAATCCCAAATGGACCATTTGACACTCGTCATGACGCTGTTCAGGCTGCATGGGCAGACCAAGACCTAGATTTAGATGACAACAATTACTAATTGCATAGGCACCTGATATGGGAATGTTTGACACAATTTACTATAAAGGCAAAGATTATCAAACTAAAGATACTCCTACTCAGTGTTTAGACCACTACGAGATTCGTGGTGATGAGTTATGGATTAAAACCGTCGAGCGTGAGTGGGTTGACGATGAAAACGCAATTATCGGTGGTTACTTTAAACGCATTTCAGAAAATTGGGAGCCTGTCCCAGATTATGATGGCAGTATAGAATTCTACAATGATGAAAATGCTTATATTGCTCTATTCTGGGAAGGCAAAATGATAAAAATAAAACAAATCTCACCATTATAAATGTTCCCTGCCAAAGCCAAATCATCATTTAACCGCCTTTACGAACCCTATGATTTAAAATCCGCTCACAAAGCCAGATTGGAAAGACGCCAGCCCCGAGAACAAATTATCCGCGAATATGACTGGGAAAATCTTCCTACATGGTTCACTGACCGCTGGCATGTTGATTTCTTTGTATTAACAAAAGAATACTTCAAGCGTTGGCATACTTGGTATTTGATCCAAGAAGATACAAAATTAGCCGAGCAGTATGCATTATATGATTATCCAGAAAGAATGATGAATACTATTACCAATATATGTTTCTGGCTGCCAACATATTCACACTGGCTAATAAAATACAATGACAATAATGAAATGATTGTCAGAACACATATAAAAAATCCAGACTCACGACTTGGGTTTGGCACTTTTACAGAGAGTTAAGTTATGATTAAAATAGATATTACACCCACTGATCAAGAAATGGCAATTGCTTTATCTGATCATCAAGTTTATGAAAAAAGTATGAGAGGAAAAGAGGCCAATCTTGTTGGAGCATATGGAGAAATAGTAGTTTATAATTATCTTACATCTATTGGATTAGATCCAGTATTTGCACACACAACAACTCATGATATTGAAGTTGATGGATATACATTTGATGTTAAAACCAAAGAGAGAACTGTAGCACCCAGACCATTTTATGATTGCACTGTTCCGGCTTACAATCATGCACATCAAAAGCCAGATGTATTCATATTTGTAAGTTTGTTAGCGAAACAAAAAACCGGAAACAAAAGATTTGAAAAAGCATGGATACTGGGGATGCTTTCATATGATGAATTGACTAATAATGCAAAATATTGGAAGAAAGGTGAGGTTGATCCGAGAAATAATTGGAAAGCAACTATAGATTGCCACAATGTTCAAATCAATCAGTTAAAATCACTTGCATAAAATTATTATTATAAAGGTGACAGAATGGCTAACTTCAACGACCGTCTAACTCGTCTTGAAAAAGCAGTTGAACGAATTGAGCAACGACTCTGGGAACAAGATAATGAACCACTTGTTCCTGATGACGGAGGATTAGTTGACCTCGATGATGTTTCTCCTGAAATAAAAGAACTTAAAGAACAAATTGCTCAATTAGAAATCCAACGCCAAAACTTACTCAATGATGGTGAGAATGTTATTGAGTTTCCACAAAAAACATAGATTTTCTTGACATCTTAAATACGATGGATAATAATGTGTTCAACAAACTAAACTGTTCAATATTAATGAACAAGCAATTTTTATGAACATAACCACACGGAGACTAACGATGGAATATACACCTAGTGAAATTGAAAAAATGATTGACAAGACCAAGAGAAAAATGCAGGGACTTAGTCCTATAGACCCCGATTATATTGAACTTGATTATGATCTTGATAACCTGCACCAAGAGTTGCAGAAAATAGAAGATAATATGGCTCGACTTCAAGCAGAAGATGATTATTATCAAGAAAAATTTGTAGATTAAAAAACTATTGACATTGTCTACCAGTGTGTCTATACTACAAGTGAACTTTTAGCAAAGAGACGACAAAAGGTGCATATCATGGAATTCAACAAGGCTGAAACTATCCGTAACCTCAAGACCCTTGAGATCGCTATTATGGAGACACTTAATGATGTCGATCTAGTTCAGAAATCTGGCACGGAATTGACAAAGGCGTTGGACAATCTAGATCAAACTGGTAATGACCTTGCGTTTGTCCGCATCCTTATAGACAAAGTAGAATGTGGTCAGATCACTGAATTTCCGCTGGTCGAAAAGACCAACTTTATGACTGGTAAGGCTTACCTTGAAGAACCAGATCGTCCTCGGTGTTGCTCTCCTTCCACCGAACTTTTCTGGACAATGTAAATGAGGGGGTTATAACCCCCCTCCCAATATATCAAAATGACCTTGGCAATTAAAAAGGAACCGTATCATGGATCGCAACCAAATCATTGAAAATTACCTTGCTCTTGCACGCGATGCTCAGGAAGCCGAGTATTACTGGGAGAACAATACGGGCAGTGAAGAGGCATATGTTGATGCTACAGACGCAGCCCACCTTTATTACCGAGACAACTGCATTACTCGTCAGGAGTTGACGGACCATAACGATGCTAAGCGTGGCAACGTTATTAAGTGCGATAATGTCAACGATGCCCTCTCAGCGATGGAAAACTTTTTCTCACGGTAAAAAGTATAAGTAGCAGAGGCACACGGAGGTGCCTCTTTCTTACTAAATACACAAAAACCAACAGGTACCTATGAATTTAGAATATGCGTTTATTCTGCTGCTTGCGTTCCAACTCAAGCATTTTATTGCAGATTATCCACTGCAAAACTATCAGATGGTAGTAGAAAAAGGACAATATGGTAAAGCAGGTGGTATCTATCACTCTCTTATACACGCGGTGTGTACTCTTATCGTATTAATAGCATTTAACTATATCGTATTTCCTATTGAATATACGGTGGTGTTTGCTGTGGCAGCGTTAGAATTTTTTATACATTACCATATTGATTGGGGCAAAATGCAGATGTCCAACAATCTTTCTACAAAACAAAAAGCATTTTGGAATTGGATTGGTTTTGATCAATTACTACACCATCTTACCTACCTAGGGTTTGTATGGTTTATTATAGGTTCAAAGTTAGTTGTCTAGCATAGAACATCGTCTATACGATATAGAGTTATATCAAAACCACGAGGTTGTTGAACGTAAAATAATTCTAACCACGCCAGAACGCATAACTTGGTATGCACTTCAAGGCTACCAAATTTTTGATTATTCTCAAAAATTAGAAATGGAATCAGAGTTTTTTGATACTGAACAAGAAACAGTAATAATGGACTGTTTGAAAACGAGGTTGGAGACTATATGCTAAAACCATGTATAAAATGTGGCAAAGACTGGAATGCAGATTGGGAACTCGTAGATACCCTGTATCCAAGTCTCCGTGATTCTACCACAGGAAATTTCTTAGAATGGAATGTGGTTTGTCAAATTCACAACACAGGCTGTGGTAGAATCGTTTATGGTTCCAGCAAACAAGACGCAGTAGATCGTTGGAATAAAGGCGAGACAGATGAAGTTTATAAATGATTCTGAAATGCAGATAAAAACTGAATCTGTTTGACAATATAAATCTACTCTTTTACACTTCCCCATCATTTGATATTTTAAAAAGGTAAAAAAATGCGTCCTGTTAAAGAATTGTATGCTTTGGTAGATAAAAATCTGCATATAATGCAGGGATTAGACCGTATGGATTCCACACACACTGAACTTAAAAAAGAGTTAGATGATCTATATAGTGAAATATCACGAACACAAATGCATTGGGATCGTTTAAGATTAAATGGTCTCTATCTACCAGAGAGTTGACATAACTCTTTAACTCCTCTATACTCTATGTACATTAAGCAAAAACTCAAACGGGAGTTTTATTATGATTGGTATATGGAAATTAATTAAGTTTATGTATTCGCTGATTGATCCAGCGACAAATGCATTTGCAAACGCACCACTTGAGTGGAAATACTTAGCAACCAATGTATTAGCGTTTATGTGGTGCATTAGTTTTGGTATCACTGTTGGTGAGTATGTGACAATTGGATATTCAATTATTGGACACATTGCTCTTATTACAATGTGTTTTGTGACATATTACACACTTCGGCGTAGTCGGAAAAACTTTGATCCCAGTGAAAGGGATTGACATTCTTAGTCTATAATCATATACTGTATAGACATTTTTACCAAAGAGGATTGAAAAATGAAATTGAATGGACGCGAAGTTGAAATTGTAGAGTTTGGTGGGATTATGATGCAGGACTGGCCTGACCTCGTTGATGCGTACATTGAAGAGGCACGGTTCCAAGATACTGGTGACGAACTCACGGAAGAACAAACTGACAGTTTGCATGAACAGTACAAATGTGAAGTGCATGAGTTGATTCTTGACAGCACGATCCCTTGATCGTATACTGTTTACTGAATTAGTGATAGCATCAAAGGCAATACGATAATGAAAAAGATTCTATTCAACTGTTGGCGGGTGCTTTGCATGCCAGTCTCACTTGTGCTTGGCACCGTGATGTTTTTCTGGATTGCACTGGTCAACCTTGGGTTCAGAGAAGCAATCAAGTTTTGGAATGAATGGGTATTTTAAATAGTCTAACAGGAGACTCTCGATGAGTACTATCTATATCAAGACACAAGACGTCAGCCCGGGCATCCCCCGTTTCACTTGCGAACACTCTGGTAGGCCCATTGACCTTACCACGCAGTTCTGTGACGAGGAAGGGTGTGTGTGCAAACATCAGGTTGATGAGTTCGAATCATCGTCAGAGTTTGCCCATATAAAGACTCTGGTTGATCTGTTTTCTCGATAACAGGAGGAATAATAATGAACAAAGTTATTGAAGGCGGTAAAGTGGCAGTGCTCTACTCGCCGGGGTTTGGTGCCGGTTGGTATACTTGGAATCGTTCCATTTCGGAATGTTTGTTCGACCCTGACATCGTAGAGTTGGTGCGAGCGAGTGCCCATCCTGATGAGATCGAAGAAACTGCACGAGCCAAATGGGCACAGGGTGAAGATCACTTCTACCCGGGTGGTGCGGATGCTCTCAGCATTGAGTGGCTGCAGGAAGGCACAAGATTCTTCATTGATGAGTACGATGGGTCAGAGTATGTAGTAACTGAAGACGATGTTGATTGGTTGACAGCCTGATCAAGTGATCATAGACTTGCATACAATAGTCAAAAACAAAAAAGGTAGACATAATGAAAACTCTTAAAACCGTTCTCACTCACGCCTTCATCTGGAGTGGCATCTACTGGGGTGTGCTAGTGGGCTTTGAACCTGTTGCCAACCTTACCGCAGTGATTATGTCGCTTTTAAGCTTGGCTGCGATTGTAGTTGCCATGATTGCACACTCTGTGCTTTGGCTCAATGACTCACCAGCAAACTTTGCCAGTCAGGTATCTGAACTCGCACGTGGCGGCGTTCTGGGTTGGCTGTTTCGAATCAGCAGTTATGCACAGGCATTTACATTAATCACAGTGGGCGGTGCTTGGATTGCACTGGGCACTGGTTGGTTGCTTGCTGTGATTCTGCTGGACACACTGATCATGTGGTCACACAAAGTTGAAACAGAGACCGAGTGATTATATCAAGTCAATTTTAATTAATAGAAAAGGTAGACAAAACAATGTCACTTGAAATTAGAGATCCAGAAAGAAGAATTCCAGCAACAAATTTAATTGTAGTACAAGATATGCTACAAAAGCGAGGAATCAAAAACGCAACTATGAGACCCGGTGCCGAGGGTGTTGTGTGGGTAGTTCATGGCACATACGATATTAGTACATACTATGTGTTTAATGATGGCAAATTAGTAGACATTCAAGTTGATTAAAAAGGAAAGCAAAATGAGTATTGAAAATCTTAAGAACGAGCGTGACCAAATCAATGCTGAGATTCAAGACCTTGAGCGAAAGGTTTATGACCTTGAAGCCAAGAAGCGAGACATTGAGTGGGAACTTGCTGTGACTAAGAATATGTCAACAGTGACCAGTTAATGTTGAGCCAGTAAAAACACAAAGTAAATACCTCCTCGCACTATGGAGACAACAATGCAAAATGAAACCAAAAAGTGGAGTAATCGTTGGGAAAAAACAATTAGCCACTTCACTGAAATTCCGAAAAATAGAAAAACAGCAACACCTGAAAATCTCCGTTGGTTTTTGCGTAATGGTGCTATATTAGTGCGTGACCGTATAGAAACTGAAGATGCGGTATATTGTGCACAAAAGGCACTGGATGACTAGTAATGAGTAGAAGTCCCCACATATTGTACGACAGACTGGGCGATTCAGATCCTGAGCAAATTGCTCAGGATCATACTGACATTATGATTTCTGATTTTAACAATGGCGTTTTAGACAAATACCTTTTAGATATTGAAAAATGTATAGATATGCCCATAAAAATTAAAAATGATTCTGTTGTAATAAAGACGTATAAGTCAAACAAATCTTGATGAAACACATTATAGGCTATAAAGATTATAAAGCATTTGCTGGGCCCGATTGGCCTAGTTATGAAGATATGATAAATGGCGTTAAGGCGGCAGACCCAGAAATCAATGCTGAAATCGAAAATTTTAAACAAATAATGACTCAGTCATATGAAGAAATAGTACAACATGGTGAGCAGTTAGCCGAAGATAATAAACAAAGACAGCAACAGATATTTTTCGATAAACAATACAAAAAGCAACACTGTACTGTTCCGTGGGAAACATTGGGAATACATTCTAATGGTGATGTCTTTGTTTGTTCGAGTCCATCGTGGATTCCAAAATTTGTTGGAAATATTTTTGATCACGACGATATTTTTGAAATACTCAACAGTGATCTCGCACAAAGTATTAGGTATGAAATTCTAGAAGGAAGATATCTATATTGCAATAATAAAATATGTTCGTTCTTTTCAAAGATTGATAAATCAGAATACAGATATGAAAGTGAGCAAGAAGAAGAACCACTGTTATTGCCAGAGTCCAACCAACTATTAGTAAATGAAATACCAAAAAATTTAATTTTTGACTTCGACTATACTTGCAATTTCAAATGTCCTAGTTGTCGAACAGAAGTTATTAATACTAACAAACATCATGTTATACGACCAATAAATGATAAAATTGCCGACTATATAAAATATAATATAATTGATCGTATAGAAGACCAACCCATAAACATACGCTGGTGTGGTGGAGAACCGTTTATTTCACAGCCATACCTAGATATAATGGAGCATATTGCAAATAAAAATAAACCTAATATCAAAAACATTATACAAACAAATGGAAGTTTTTTAAAAAAGAAATCAGATTTGATAACAAAATTACTCCCAAATATATCAGAAATGCGTATCAGTTTTGATGCTGCAACTCCCGAAACCTATGCGAAAACTCGAGTCAACGGAAACTGGGAAACATTAATCGAAAACGTGATATGGATTAAAGATTTAATTGATAAAACATCAGCAGAAACAAAAATATCTGCTGATTATGTAGTACAGTTAGCAAACTATGAAGAAATTCCCGATTTTGTTAAATTGTGCAATGAATTAGGAATCAAACATATCGAATGGCAAAAAATGTGGAATTGGGGGACTTGGAATCAAGATGAATTTGATAAACAAAATGTGTATACTGATAAACACCCTAAATTTGGCAAAGTAGTTTATCTTTTAAAACAAGAAAACCAGATGTTTAGTAAAATATAACTATGAATGATATAGATTGGATTAGCCCAGAACTGCTACGAGAGAAAATAATACTAGTAGACTGTGACGGTGTGCTGTTAGACTGGATTCATTCTTTTGATTTGTGGATGCACGATAACGGATACCCGGTGAAAGATGCATCTGCATATAGGGCTGGTGATAGGTATAAACTTAAAAATGCCTATCAAATGATTGAATGGTTTAACCAATCAGCGATGATGGGGTTTTTACCACCATTTCGTGATGCTATTCACTATGTTCAAAAATTACACCGTGAACACGGATATGTTTTTCACTGCATCACCAGTATGACTGACAACAGATATGCACAAAAACTTCGTGTTATGAATTTAGAAAAACTATTTGGTGAAACAGTATTTGAAAAATATGTGTTTTTGTCGTGTGGTGCGAACAAAGTTGCTGCACTAAATGATTATAAAAATACAAATTGTTTTTGGATTGAAGATAAGTCCAGCAATGCAGATGATGGGCTAACCGCCGGTTTAGACAGTGTTCTACTTGCACACGACCACAATACAGATTATAAAGGCAATGCAACTCGTGTTAGAAACTGGCAAGAGATTTATAATCTTATTACAGGATAAAAAGAGAATATGACATATTTGGTAACGGATAATTGCATTAAATGCAAGTATATGGATTGTGTCGAAGTCTGCCCGGTGGACTGTTTTTACGAGGGCGAGGATATGCTCGTAATTGATCCAGATGAATGCATTGATTGCACACTTTGTGAGCCTGAATGTCCAGCAGATGCTATTGTCTCTGGTGATGATTTGGAAGGAGATATACTACAATTCTGGGAAAACATTAACAGTGAATATTCAAAGAAATGGCCAAACATCACAGCAATAAGAAAAGAAGATGTTCCCCAAGATGCAGCAGAATGGGACGGCGTAGAAAATAAATTTGAAAACCACTTCTCACCAGAACCCGGCAAAGGTGACTAATATGAGTAGAGTTTGGAAAGAGTTTTTAAAGAATATGGCATGGCCCGTGGGAATACCATCCGTTTTTTGTTTAGTCGGTGTTATATCTGGGTATATTGCAGAGTGGTTGGGTTATTTGTGGATTGAAGGTTTTATTGTAGTACCAACTAGTTTGGGCTTGCTTTTCTTTATAGTCTTTCTTACATACCTTGAATGGGATAGAGCCCGTGAAAAGGTTAATCGCGAAAATGTCGAAATGATAGAGGTGATCAAAAATGCTCGAAAAAGAGACACCATTTAGAGTTTGGTTAAACCGTATGTGGGTTGAGTACAAAGATGAACTATCTGACCTCGGCTTATCTCCTGAATGTGACACACCAGCAGAATATTTTGGTAGGTATCGTTGGTGGCTAAAATCCCGTTATAAATTAGAAAAAGAGTGTGTTAGTAGATAAAGAACACAACATGAAACACATATCTGCTTTTTATAACCCCAAAGAAAAGTGGATCAAAAAGTTCGCATGGTTTCCTAAGAAAAGCACGATATCTGGAAAAACAATTTGGTTAAAGTTTTATTGGCAAAATTACATTTATATGGATGGTTGGGGCAAAGTACCAATAAAAGGTCAATACTGGTGTAGAAATTTAACCCAGCATGAACTACTACTAGAAAAACTAAAAACCCCAGAAAAATAATGAAATTAATATCCTATCGAAAAAAATTACCTCAAAAATATATTGATGGTAATCCGGTATCTTTAGAATGCAAATCTGTGGCTGAACAATGGGTTATTTGGTCAAGAATATCAGATTGGTGCAAAGAGCAAAATAATAATAGCGTTGTAGTTTGGGATTATAAAAAATTCGAGAATACATTTTACCTATGGTTTGAAGAAGAACAATTTAAAACGTGGTTTGAATTAATAAAATGAAAAAAAGATTACTCGACTTTTATATGAATGTGGCACGAGAATGTGCTAAATTGTCACGAGCCAAGCGATTGCAAGTTGGTTCTATTATTGTTAAAAATGACAACATTGTGTCATTCTCTTGGAATGGAACTCCAAGTGGGTGGGACAATGATTGCGAGCATAAAATATATTTAAAAGATGACAAGAAAAATTGGCATGGTGTAGACAATCTATGTGAACAATATCCGTACATGAATAAAGACGGGGAAAATTATAGATTAGAAACTAAACCAGAAGTATTGCATGCTGAGATGAATGCATTGATGAAGTTAACACAATCAACCGAAAGTGGACGGGGTGCAACACTATTTGTCACTCACGCCCCTTGTATTGAATGTGCAAAAGGAATTCATCAGGCTGGTATCAAAGAAGTATATTATGAAAAAGTTTATCGTAATGCAGATGGTTTAGAATTTTTGGAACACTCAGGAATTCCAACAACACGATTAAATTAATGACACAAAAAAAGCGGCTTAGCCGCTTTTTTATTACTTGTGGTCAGTTGAAAACGCAGGAAAAACTCTAAATGATTTGAGTGCTCCCTGATACAAACTCTGTTTATATTTGTTCTCAGCCAATTCAATTTTTCTCTGTTTTTCTTCTATATTACTCATACACTACTCCTTACTTTTTCAAACTTTTAATTAGACGACTCTTTGCTTCAGCAGACCGACGATAATTCATCATAACAGCCTGTGCTTCTTCACGATAATTGAGAGAAAACAACTGTTGTGCTGCTTTTGCTGCACCGATGGATTCACCGATTACAATTGTACGAATTGCTAAAATTTTAAAAAATGTAAAAACTTTTTCAAAAAGCGGATGATTGTTATGAGATGTTTCTGTTATTGATAACATTTACTGTATTTGATTCCTTTAGTTTGACTTGATATATTGCATTGCAACACATAGTATATTTACATAAAA
>Ga0209946_1000058_pt1 | contig 42668 bp, 37 predicted proteins | sample SalPon2_A_H2O_MG_FD_185704 | JGI IMG/M metagenome (GOLD analysis project Ga0209946, IMG submission 185704) | Salt pond water microbial communities from South San Francisco under conditions of wetland restoration - Salt Pond MetaG R2_A_H2O_MG... | ecosystem: Environmental > Aquatic > Non-marine... | reverse complement strand
CTCGTACTCAGCATCATACGTGGATATCAAAGCCGACGCTGACGCACCGGTTCCGGATGAGCCTCAGGGAGGTGGCGAAGAGAGCGTCGAAGAAGAGTCACCGAGCGCCGAAGACGACACCGACTCTGCCGATGCCAGCGATGACGGAAGTGGTGACGAAGAGTCACCGAGCGTCGAAGACGACACCGAGTCTGCCGGTGCCAGCGATGACGGAAGTGGTGACGAAGAGTCACCGAGCGTCGAAGACGACACCGAGTCTGCTGATGCCAGCGGTGACGGAAGTGGTGACGAAGAGTCACAGTCAACCACTGGCGAAAGCGGCAGCAGTGCCGGTACAAGTAGCGGCGCTGGAGGCGCTGGTGGCGGTGCTGGCGGGAGCGGTGGTGGCGGCGGAGGCGGCGGTAGTAGTGGTGGCGGCGGAGGCGGCAGTGGCGGCGGAGGCGGCGCAGGTGGAGCCGTCGGCGTCCTGCTCGCTTCGATTACCGCTCCGGTACGGTGGTTCGGTTCGCTGTCTACCGCCGGAAAGGCAGCGGTTACCGTCACAGGCAGTGCTGGTGCGGCTGGAGCCGCCTACAGCTTCGGTGGCGACCGGATCCAAACGCCGATGAATATGGCCCGCCGCCGCCTCCAATCGTGGCTGCGACGGCGACTGCGCGGTTCGGCGCGCCAGCAGCTCACACGGCTCGTCACGAGCCTGCGAAAGCGGCTGGCGTGGTCGAACATCCGTGCGCGTCTGGCGGCGCTTCGCAAGTACTTCACCCGCTCGTACTGGCGTGAGTGGTTCGAGAGCCGCCGGGAACTGGCGACTCGTGAGGGACTGCAGACGTTCCTCGTCGAGACGTACCGGTCGTACCGGAAGCGCCAGTGGCGCGGCTGGCTGCGGAGCCGCCTTCGCGGTGGCGTCGATGCCACCTCTGGCGGGCTCGTTACCACGTTCACACCCAGCTGGCTCGCGCCCGTCTCTGGGCCTGTTGGAGCCGCACTGAGCGTCGTGGTCGCCGAGATACAGCGGTGGATCGAAGACATCGTAATGGGCAAATTCGACGCCCTCGGCAAGCGCTACTCGACGCTCATGCTCCGGTCGAGTGCACTGCTCACGGACACGACCGATCGGTTGTGGTACGCTGTCACCGGCGAGAACCCTCCGGCGAGTAATCTGTCGGTGTCGTCGATTGCAGGCGAGCACGCTGCGGCATTACGCGAGGTCGGCATCGAGTCGGTCGACCAGCTCGCAACGGCGGATCCCGATCACCTCGCGAACGCGGTTGCGGTTGGGCCCGCGGTTATCGACGAGTGGATCGAGCACGCGGACCGCCGGGGAACGAAGTCCGACCGTCCACCGATCGCGGAGACGGTGAACGGGAGGCGGGTCCGCCAGCGGGTTGGGCGGGTCGCCGAGCGAGTGGCCACGGGGGGGACGACCGTGGTAACGCGTCTTGCAAAGACGGCGGAACGGAGTGTACGGTCGCTTCGCACGCGGACGGCTGTCGCGCGGACGTGGCTGCACGAGGACGCACTTCCCCGCATTATCGCGCCGGCACGGCGAGCACGCACGGCGGGACGCCAGAAAACATCTGAGCGAGCAGTGCGGGTGCGATCAACTGTCTGTCAGCTCGCTGCTCGCATAAACGACGAGTTGGGGACGGCAGACAGCGGTCTACAATCGATAGACGGGATCGGCCCGGCGTACAGCGAGCGACTCAGCGAGGCGGGGCTCACGACCGTCGACGAGGTGGCACGTTCCGACCCCGAACGAGTGGCGGTGAGTATCGGCGTGTCGCCGAAACGCGTCTACCGATGGACTGCCCGAGCAAGGTCCGCAGAGTGGATCGGGCAGCGTCTCCGACGAGGGGTCGCGGTCCGGCTCGTGAAAACGGAGGTATCGGTCGCCGCGCTCCGCGACTCGAACCCCGTACCGCTTGACGATGCCGTCACAACCCGAGCGTGGGGGTTGTTAGACGCGCCGTCGGAAGCCGCAATGCGACGCCTGTCAGCGGTCGGTATCGAGTCCGTCTTCCAACTTGCCGCGGCAGACCCTGACCGTCTCGCGGCCGCAACGAACTTTGACACTGAGCGCACAGCGATGTGGATCAGGGCGGCCCGCATCTATCAAAAGCACATCATCGCACACTGAGTGATCATGAACTACACACAATTCCGATCGTTCACGTACGAGATATTTGCGCCACGATTAGGAGGAAGACTCGGGGCGGCGTTTGATTGGAGTATCATGGGGCTGATCGTGATCAATATCATCGCAGTGTTGCTCGAAACTGTGGACCCCGTCGTGACCGCGTACGGGCGTGAACTGTATCTGATCGAACTCATTTCGGTTACCGTCTTCACGATCGAGTACGTGGCTCACGTCTGGTCGATCACCGAGACGCGGTCGTACGCGAAACCGATCCGGGGACGCATCCGTTTTATTTGTTCACCGCTGATGATCGTTGACCTCCTTGCGATCCTTCCGTTCTACCTGGCAAGCATATTCGCCGTAGATACACGCTTTCTCCGGGCGGTGCGGCTTGTGCGGGTGATCCGACTGCTCAAGATCGCTCGCTACTCCGAATCGATCAGGTCATTAGGGACCGTCCTTCGGAATCAAAAAGAGAAACTGGTCGTTTCGGCGGCGATGAATATCATTCTGCTCGTCTTGGCTTCATCAGTTATGTACCAACTTGAACATGAAGCACAGCCCGAACTGTTCAGTTCAATCCCGGCGACGCTGTGGTGGGGAGCGATGACACTCACGACGGTCGGATACGGAGACATGTACCCGGTGACCAGAGGAGGACAGATTTTCGGTTCTCTTATCGCCGTGTTCGGGATTGGCTTGTTCGCTCTCCCAGCATCAATACTGGCTGCAGGCTTCATTGAGGATTCCCAATCAAACTCGGGAGATAACTGCCCACACTGTGGAGAGTCATTAGACGACCACTAATCACACCAGCAGGGACCTAGTATGTGTAGTGATACGTGAACCGCTCCGGGATTATCGTCTGAGGCAGTCGGATTATTTCGCTAGTAGGTGTCCCTACAAAATCCTCCAAGAATATCCATACATGTAGGGATTAAATCTGGCAATCCGATATTAGAGGGTAGAAGAGCTTTGACTATAGAATAAATGTATTCTGCATGGCCGAAAGCGCTCCGCACCGAGAGTCAGAACCTACGAGATGGAGTACAGATTCCCAAATGGTGCGTGAATTTGACAGACCTGTCCGTGTTTCGGAGGCGGTCATTGAGACACTTATGAAAGCAGTCGAAGACTGGCCGGAACTCAGTAGATCACCTCCGGTGTTCGAATTCGTTGATGCAGACAAATTAGATGGCTTGTTCAAAACGCGTACAGTCGAGGAGACCAGCTATATACCCTCTGTGGAGTTTCTCTTTCAGGACGCACTTGTGACGGTTCTGTATGGATCGACAGTGCGTGTCATCGTCGAACGAGATGCGTGAGTGAGAACAGATGACCCATTCCAGTACCGTTCTGATCGTCGAAGACGAAGAGAATCTCGCTGACTTGTTTGGCATTTGGCTACAGGAGCAGTTTGAGGTTCATGTGGCCTATTCTGGGGAAGATGCACTAGAAATCTTCGCTGAGGAATCGATTGATATTGTCCTTTTAGATCGGCGAATGCCGGGCCTCTCTGGCACGGAGGTGCTACAATCAATTCGTGAAAGCGGCGATGCCCAGCAGGTGATTATGCTAACAGCTGTTCAGCCAACGGAAGATCTAGCGTCCATCGATGTGGATGACTATCTTCTCAAACCAATCGACCGGACAAAGCTTCTTCGAGCTGTGGAAGCTGCGGAGCTGGTTCTAACATACGAAGATTCACTCACAGGACTTCTCTCACTCACCGCGAGGAAAGCCACGTTAGGAGCGAACCTTGACAAAACAGAGCTGGAACAGGACGAGCGATACGGCGCCCTCATTCAGAGAATACGGGAGTTGAAAGAGGAAGCTGATACGACACTTCAGCGTCTCGAAACAGATTATCAGATCGATATGCTGGTCAGAGACCAGCGTATCGGGTCCGAACCTGTAGAGCAGTTCTGATATGGTGCGAGGAGCCGTGGCATTCACTAATTGTGCTACCAGCAGCAATATCGAAGTACTCGCAGAAAGTAAATATCCGCTGTTCATCGGATTGGTCTTCGTACGAGCTATAGATGCGAGTCTCACGTACTATGGGCTGAGCATCGGACTGCGAGAAGCCAATCCGATTGTCGTACTTATTATTGAAACTCTTGGAATCATCCCCGGCCTATTCTTTCTCTCGTCGGTGTCACTGGTGTTATTATTCTTTCTTGGTGAATACCTGCTTCCCGGAGTCGCACAATCGAGACATAATATCGATCTTTGGAGCAACGTGGCATACCTTTCAGTTTTGATCGTATGGAGCGCTGTGTCGCTTCATAATATGGTGCTCATTTGGATATGAGATTAATCGAGTTTGTCGGACGTGAACGGTGCTGAGAACATTCGGCAGAAAGTATCTCCGAGTTCACCGAATCTCTCGGTGAATAGGAGTAACGGCTGGTTGGCACAGCCATCGACGTACCTGTTCGATTCAGAGAGCGGATGCTTCGCACCGCGAGAACAGGCCACCTCGTAAACCACAATATCCTAACTGCGGTCGGGAATCCTCGCCCTTCAGGGCGGGGAGGATGTCAATCGTTCCCACCGGTCGCCGTCCCCCGACAGCTACAAACCGCCGGCGGCGAACAGTGAGCCAATGAGCGAGGAGCCACCCTTCGGTGAGGGTGAGGTGCGACTAGTCGGAACCGCCCACGTCTCTGCCGACAGCGTCGACGAGGTCGAACGCGTCGTCGAGACGGAGCGACCCGACGTGGTCGCCGTCGAACTCGACGACGGCCGCTACCGCCAGATGAAAGGCGGGACGCCCGAGGACCTCGACGCCTCGGACCTCCTCCGTGGCAACACCATCTTCCAGTTTCTCGCCTACTGGCTCCTCTCGTACGTCCAGGCACAGCTCGGCGACGAGTTCGACATCACGCCCGGTGCGGACATGCTCGCCGGCGTCGAGACCGCAGAACGGCTCGGTATCGACGTGGCGCTCGTCGACCGCGACATCCAGATGACCGTCCAGCGGTTCTGGGCGCGGCTGTCGAGCATCGAGAAGCTGAAGCTCGTCGGCTCGCTCGCGCTCGGGGCCGGCGACCCCGTCGCCGTCGGTCTCGGTCTCGGTGCGGCCATCGGCGGGATGCTCGCGCTCCCAATCGTCGCCTTCGTCGGTCCGGTGGTCGTCCCGGCGGGAATCGCCGTCTCGACCATCCTCCTGCTCGTCGCCGACTTCCTGCTCGTCGCCGCCGTCGTCGGCGGCGCGGTCGGGCTATCGCTCGTCGCGCTGTTCGTCCTCACGGCTCCCGACGAGGACCAACTCGAGGAGTTCGACATGTCAGAGCTCACCGATACGGACGTGGTGTCGGCGATGATGGAGGAGTTCCGGCAGTTCTCTCCCGGTGGGGCCGAGGCGCTCATCGACGAGCGGGACGCCTACATCGCCCACCGGCTCGTCGCGCTCCGCGAGTCGGGCAAACGCGTCGTCGCCGTCGTCGGTGCCGGCCACCGCGCGGGCATCCAGTCGTATCTCGACGACCCCGAGACGCTCCCGCCACACGACTCGCTGGTCGGGACGCAGAAATCCGGCTTCTCCGTCTACAAGCTGTTCGGCTACCTGTTCACTCTCGGCTTTCTCGTCTTCTTCGCCCTGCTCGCGATTGCGACGATTACGGGCGTCGAAGGGGCGTCGGGGGCGTTTCTGCTCCGCGTCTTCGGCGCGTGGTTCCTCGTCAACGGAATCTTCGCCGCCGGGCTCGCGAAGCTTGCGGGCGCACACTGGAGTTCCGCGGCCACCGGCGGTGCGGTCGCGTGGCTCACCTCGATTAACCCCCTGCTCGCGCCCGGGTGGTTCGCCGGCTACGTCGAACTCCGGTATCTGGACGTAAACGTCGGAGACATCTCGACGCTGAACGAGTTGGCGAGCAACGAGGAGCTGCCGATTCGGACGCTGCTCGCCGAGATGCGACAGGTGCCGCTGTTCCGGCTCATCGCCGTCGTCGCCCTGACGAACGTCGGCTCCTTCGTCGGGACCATCGTGTTCGGCACCGTCTTCATCCGGTATCTGTTCGCCGATATCGGCGGTCCCGAGGAAGTGATACGGCTGATGGGACAGGCGGTCCAGAACAGCATCGACATCATCATCAATCTGGTATGAACGTCCAGTTTTACCCCGGCGAACGCCGAGATATCGTCGCCGCGTGGGGACTGTTGTCGATCGCGTTCACCTTCTTCATCATCCGCGCGAGCCCCTACACGCTCATCCCGCGGCCGACGGTGCCGCTGTCGTATCTGGCGACCGTGTTCGGCTCGACGCTGGCGACCGTCGGCGTCGGCTTCCTCGCCCACGAGCTCGCGCACAAGCTCACTGCGGTCCGATTCGGACAGGACGCCATCTTCCGCGCCGACTACACGATGCTCGGTCTCGCCGTCGTCGGCGGCCTGGCAGGCTTCCTGTTTGCCGCGCCCGGTGCCGTCCACCACCGCGGTTACATCACTCCCCGCGAGCACGGGCTCATCGCGGTGGCTGGCCCGGTGGTCAATCTCGCGCTCGTCGTGGGCTTTTTTCCCCTGCTGTTCGCTGGCGGGGTTCTCGGCGCGACGGGACAGTTGGGCGTCACGATCAACGGACTGCTTGCCGGCTTCAACATGATTCCGTTCGGTCCCCTCGACGGGGCGACCGTGCGCCGTCAGTGGGGGACGGCCGGCTTCGCGGCCGTTTTCATCGTTTGTGCCGGCACCGCGGTCGCGAGTCTGCTGTTCGTCGGCTTCCCCTTCTGACCGCGACCGCAACCACTTTGCGGTGGTCGTGACGACTGCCAGTATGACCGACGAGGAGGAACTCACGTACGCGGAGTCGGGGGTCGACATCGAGGCGAGCGAGGCGGCGACGGCCGCCTTGGTCGGCGCTGTCGGCGAGTTCGAAGGAGACTACGCGGGGATGGTCCCCATCGGCGAGGACCGGTATCTCGCGCTCGCGACCGACGGCGTCGGAACGAAGCTCCTCGTCGCCGAGGCGCTTGACGACTACTCGACGGTCGGTATCGACTGTATCGCGATGAACGTGAACGACCTCGCCGCCGCCGGGGTCACGCCCGTCGCGTTCGTCGATTATCTCGCCGTCGACGAACCCGACGAGCGGTTCGCCGAGCAGGTGGGCGAGGGACTCAGCGAGGGCGCACGCCGAGCCGACATGGCTCTCGTCGGCGGCGAGACGGCCGTCATGCCCGAGGTCGTGAAGGGACTCGACCTCGCCGGGACCTGTGCCGGGCTGGCGACCGAATCCGAGGTGTTCGACGGCGAGGCGCGGGCCGGAGACGCGCTCGTCGGCTGGGAGTCCTCGGGCATCCACTCCAACGGGCTGACGCTCGCGCGCGAAGCCGCGACCCGCGACGGCGGGAGCTACGACGACCCGTTTCCGTACGACGGCTACGACACCGTCGGCGAGGCGCTGCTCGAACCGACGCGCATCTACACCGACCTCCTGTCTGCGCTTCACGACGCCGAGACGCACGCCTGTGCCCACGTCACCGGAGGCGGCTGGAGTAACCTCTCGCGGATGGGCGAGTTCACCTACGACGTGACCGACGCGTTCGAGCCACAGCCCGTCTTCGAGTTCGTGCAAGCGCGGGGGAACGTGAGCGACGAGGAGATGCACCGCACGTTCAACATGGGGACGGGCTTCGTCGCGGCCCTGCCCGAGGCTGACGCCGAACGCGTCGCGGACGCGACCGACGGCCGCGTCATCGGCACCGTGCGCGGGGGTGACGGCGTCGAGGTTCGCGGGCTGTCGTTGTAGGGGAAATTTTGTGACGGGGGGCCGAACGGACGGTATGGCCATCGCCGACACGGCAGAGACAGAACACGAGCAGAATCTCTTCATCACGGTCTCGGGGACGCCGGGGTCGGGCGTGACCACGCTGTGTCGAGGACTCGCCGACGCCCTCGGCTGTGGCTACGTCTCCGGCGGAGAACTGTTCCGTGAGATCGCCGAGGAGCGCGGACTGAGCCTCTCACAGCTCACCGCACGCGCTGGGGAGTCGGAGGAGCTCGACCGCGCGCTCGACCGGCGACTCCGTACGATTGCGGAGACGTGGGGAACCGCGAACAAAGGGTTCATCCTCGAATCCCGGCTCGCGGGCTGGCTGGCCGGCAACCGCGCGGACCTGCGCATCTGGCTCGACGCGCCCGAGGAGGTGCGGCTCGAACGCACCGAGGACCGCGACGAGATGGCCGCCGAGATGCAGGTGCGTGAGGCAGTCGACGCCGCGCGCTACGAGTCGTACTACGACATCGACATCGAAGACCGGTCCATCTACGACCTCGCGTTAAACAGCGCGCGCTGGGGGGAGTCGGCGCTGTTGAGTCTCGTGCTCAATGCCGTGCGCGAGTACGACCCCGTGAGCGACGAAGGCGAGTTCGTCGTGCCGGAGTTCGAACCCTAAGAGAGCCGCGAGGCCACGTCCGCCTCGGTGATGATTCCGACCGCCTCGCCGTTTTCCGTCACCATCACTGCCTTGTAATACTCCAGCAGGTGCCGTACCTCGTCGATGCTGGCTTCGGCCGCGACCGTCGGGAACGACTCGCTCATGTGCTCGGAGACGGGCTGTTCGCGGGCGTCCTCTCCGAGACCGACGAGTTCGGACTCCGAAATCGAGCCGACGGGTCGTTCGTGTTCGAGGACCGGGAGCTGTGAGTAGGCGTCGGCGTCCATCACGCGGGCGGCCTCGCGAACCGAGTCGTCCGGCGAGACGCTGATAATCTCCTCGTGCATCAGGTCACGCGCCTTCAACACGTTTCCTTCTGCCTCTTCGAGTGCGGTGACGATACGCCGGAGCGTCGAGAGCCGCGGGTCCACGTCGCCGCCCTCGATGCGCGCGATGAGCGGCTGTGACACCTCTGCGCGGTCTGCCAGCTCGCTTTGGGTCAGCTCCAGCGACTTCCGCTTTTGACGGAGATCTGCGGGCGTCGGTAGCTCCATATCGCTAATGAGCGATAGTTATCCCTAAAACTACTGGTAATGCCGTTTCTTACTCGTCTTGCGGCTCCATCTCCATCGTGTCGATGATCTTCAGAGGGACATCACGGAGTGCGCCACCGACCTCCTTCTTGGCGACGCGCTGGCCGTGTTGTTCGGACTCGACATTGAACACCTTCATCTCCATCTGGATGCCGACGAGCGCGGTGTCTGCGGCGACGAAGACGGAGTCGAACGGCTCCCCACAGGCGGGACACGGGGTCGCACCGATACCGACCTCGACGTAGTCCATGTCCGCCTGATTGAGCCGCTTGCCGGCCTCGCTGACCGCGACGCCGATTGCATCGTCGACCTCCTGCACGTCCCGCACCAACCACGCGGCCTCCATCGCGACCAGATAATCTGTCATACCATCTCTCTCTCGCCGGCGAACTTGACAGTACGGAATCCGTCGCCGCGCACGTTCCCTCTTAGATTCTCATAAGTTATGGAAATCTCCCCACCAACGGCTGGTGAACCCACCGCCAGGCCGGCGCGCTCATTGCCCAGCCAACCGAACGCGTCTCGAATCTGGTAACCACACGACTGCGGCGCATTCGAGGCGTCTCTCGCGACGGTCGTCGGAAGAAGATTTATATACGATAATCACATCGCCATCGAGTATCCCACATGGGACGACTCACTCGCCTCCCGATGCTGTTCGCCTACCAACTGACCGTCGTCGCCGGGCTGGCGTTCATGCCCGTCGCACTGCTCGCCAAGCGACTCGGCCTGCCGACGCCGTCCGGTCGACTGTTCGAACGAATGAGCAAACGGCTCTCGTGAGCGACCGAAGGGTGGCGTTTATCAGTCCGCCCGCCAAATAGCAGGTAATGCGTAGCGAGGATTCTCTCGACGAACTCGACGAGCTCGATAGCCCGCGACACCTCGACACCGGCTTCGACCTCGACCCGGACTTCGACCCCTACGAGCCGGAAGTCGGTGAACTGCCCGAAAGCGACGTGACCGAGGCCGACCTCGACAACGTCAACAAGACCGGAACGACCACAATCGGCCTGACGACGCCCGACGGCGTCGTGATGGCGACGGACATGCGCGCCTCTCTCGGCGGCCGCTTCGTCTCCAACAAGGACGTCCAGAAGGTCGAGGAGGTCCATCCGACGGCGGCGCTCACGATGGCCGGCTCCGTCGGTGGTGCCCAGTCTTTCATCGACACCATCCGCGCGGAGGCGAGTCTCTACGAGACCCGCCGCGGCTCCGAGATGAGCATGCAGGCGCTCTCGACCCTCTGTGGTAACTTCCTGCGCGGGGGGCCGTTCTTCATGGTGTCGCCCATCCTCGGTGGCGTCGACTCCGAGGGGAGTCACGTCTTCTCGCTCGACCCCGCCGGCGGCGTCATGCGCGATGACTACACCGTCACCGGCTCCGGGATGCAACTCGCCTACGGTGTGCTCGAAGGCGAGTATGCGGACGACCTCACGCTCGATGAGGGCCGCACGGTCGCCGCCCGCGGTATCAAGTCGGCCGTCGAGCGCGACACTGGGTCGGGCAACGGAATCTACCTCGCCGAGATCACCGACGACGGCGTGGCCATCGAGGGCCACAAGCAGTTCGACGACCTCGTCTGAATGGTCCACCACGACGGCACGACGGTCCGCTGGCTCGGCTACGCCACGCTCCGGTTCGCGGGCGACGGTGTCGTCGTCTACTGTGACCCCGGCCGCTACGGCGTCCTCGACGGTATCGAACCACGGGACGGCGACGTAATCTGTATCACTCACGCCCACCACTACGACAGCGACGCAATCCGGCAGGTCGCAAGCGACGACGCCACGCTCGTCACCTTCGAGGGTATCGACACGAGCCGTATCGACCGCGACGTGGAACGGCCCGCCGACCTCCCCTGCGAGGTCCGATGGGTCGACAGCGAGACCGATATCGCCGTCGGTCCCGCGACCGGTAATCGACGGGACGGCCCTCGACCGGGCGAGGTGTTCGTCCGGACCGTGCCCGCGTACAACGATCGCGACGGCGACGTACCCCACCCGAAAGGCCGGGGCTGTGGGTATCATCTCACCCTCCCGAGCGTGTGGGACCGCGACGTGACCGCCTTCTGGCCGGGCGATACGGACGTACTCGACGGCCACGCCGCGCTCGACGTGTCGCTGTTTTGTCCACCGATCGGCGGCGGGCCGACGATGGACCGCCACGAGGCAGCGGCGCTCGCCGAGCGTCTCGACCCGAATCTCGTCCTTCCCATCCACTACGACACGTTGGACATGCTCGAAACGGACGCCGACGCCTTCGCTGCCGACGTAGCTGGGCGCGGAATACCAGTTGCTCTCGACGACCCGACGCGCTAATTACTCGACCTGTTCGCGTCGCAGTAGTTCCAGTTTCATCGCTGCGACTGCTAACTCCGCGACCCGTCCTCCCGTCGAGTCGAGGGCTCGCTGTGCACACCGTACCTCCCCCTGTGCTCGGAGAATCTGTGCGTTGAGGAGTGTCCCGCTCGCTTGTTTACCCGACTGTTCACGCTGGGGAGACACAGCTGGCCGTAGCGTGAACAGTGGTATAAATTGGCGTTCGCGTTCTCGCCGGCTGAAACCGCCTGTCAGCGACGGGCCGGGTGGTCGTTTGGCAGTCGTGGGCCACCGTCGGTGACGCGCTCTCGGAGCGTGTCGCCTTCCGACGCGTCGAGCAGGCCGCGTTCGCGGAGTTCGGGGACGACGAAAGAGACGAAATCTTCGATCGAATCGGGGCGTGCGACCTCCTTCACGTTGAATCCAGCAATCGGCAACTCGCGATACCACGCTTCCAGTTCGTCGGCCACCTGCTCGGGCGTGCCGACGACGACCGGAGAGGTGGAGCCGAGCCCGGCAAAGCGGGCCATCTCCGCGACGGTCCAGTCGCGGTCGGGGTCGGCCTTCGTGAAGGCGTTGACGGCTCCCTGCATCGCCTCCGTCTCGATGTGTTCGACCCGCTGGTCGGGGTCGAGCGCCGACAGGTCCATGTCCATGAACCCGGATAGTAGGGCTAACACTGCTTCCACGTCGATTATGTCGCGGTAGTGGTCGTATTTCGCCTCGGCCAGTTCCTCGGTCTCGCCGACGATGGTGACCATGCCCGGATAGAACCCGACCGCGTCGGGGTCGCGACCGTGGCTCTCGGCGCGCTCGCGCATATCCTCGACGTAGTCGCGGACGCCTGCTCTCGTCGGGTACGAGCAGAAGACGGCTTCGGCGTTGCCGGCGGCGAACTCGCGCCCGCGGTCGGACGCGCCGGCCTGATAGAGGAACGGGGTGCGCTGTGGCGACGGCTCACAGCCGTGTGGTCCCTCGACGGTGAACCATTCGCCGTCGTGGTCGATGGTGTGGACGCCCTCTGGATTGGTGTAGGTGTCCGTGTCGGGGTCGCGTACGACCGCGTCGTCGTCCCACGACTCCTCCCAGAGCGCGTAACACACGTCCATGAACTCGTCTGCCCGGTCGTAGCGATCGTCGTGGTCGAGCCGTTGGCCGACGCCGAGGTTGCGCGCCGCGGAGTCGAGATACGAGGTGACGATGTTGAACGCGACGCGGCCGTCGGTGAGATGGTCGAGCGTGGAGAACTCCCGCGCGAGTTCGTACGGCTGATTGTACGTCGTCGAGCGAGTGACTGCGAAGCCGAGGTCGTCGGTGGCCTCGGCCATCGCCGGAATCAGGAATCGCGGGTCGTTCGAGGGGGTCTGGACGGCCCGCCGGATCGCCGGCTCGCGTGCGCCGTCGAACACGTCGTAGATGCCGCGCACGTCGGCGAAGAAGACGGCGTCGAAGCCACCGCGTTCGGCGGTGCGGGCCACGTCGGTCCAGTAGTCGCGGTCGGTGTAGTCGGCCGCGCGGTCGCCGGGCCGCCGCCACAGCCCCGGCGATACGTGCGTCACCGCGTTCATGGTGAAGAGATTCAGCTGCATAGCCCGACTTTGCCCGCCGCCGGCTAATGGCCCACGGTCACGACAATCAGCAGGCGCAGTAGTACTCGCGCTCGGCGAACTCCGTTTCGAGTAATGCGTACGCCGGCCCGGGGTCCGAGGGAAGATACACGCCAGTCGTCAATCCCTGTCCGGAGCGGAACTCGCCCGACAGCAGCGTCTCCCACTCGCTGGGCGCGAGCACGTCATCGAAGCTCGGGTCCTCGAAGTTGAGCCGGAGGTAGTCGGCCAGATACACCCACCGCGTGTCGAGCGGGCCGATGTGAACCGTCTCCGTGCCGACGGCGTCCGCGTAGGCTGCCATCGGGAGATTCGCCCCCGCTGCCACCGGCATCCCGATCCACTTCCACGGCCGGGTGTTGATATCGAGGAGGACGTACTCCTCGCGGTCTGTGTCGTAGACGAACTCCGATTCGGAGATACCGTAGTAGTCGGCATCCTCGAGCATGGTCGTCGCGCGCTCCTCGATGACCGGCTCGTCCACCCGGTCGACGACACACGACGTCCCGTAGCCGGTCGGATACCGGACTCGCGCGTTGCCGACGACGCCGAGCGTGTCGCCGTCGTCCGGGCGCACGTAGGACGCGAACGAGTGGTCCTCGCCCGCCGCCTTGGTCACCTTCTCCTGTGCCATGATGCGCATCCCCTCCTCGGCGGCGAGTTCGACGATGTCCATGAACTCGGCCTCGTCGGCCACTTCGAGCACGTTCGTCCCGACGGCTTCCTCGAACTCCCGCTTTCGAGCGGGCTTCACGACGAACGGGAACGAAAGCGCGTCGGCCGCGTCGGCCGGGGCCGTCTCGTCGAGGAAGTGCGTCTCCGGGTACGGCACGCCCAGCCGTTCGGCGCGCTCGTACAGCGCGTACTTGTCGAGCACACCGTCGATAATCTCGTAGTCGGCGAAAGGGAGCCTGACGCCCGCCGGCTCCTCCTCTGCAAACGCGAGCGCCCACTCATCCATGCAGCCGAAGGCGACCGGCTCGTGGTCGAGGGCGTCGGCCAATCGCTCCACATCCTCGCGGAAGCCGTCGCTGTCGTCGAGCGGGTACGTTACCTCGCCGGCGAGGGTGACCGCATCGGAGCGCGGGGCGACGCCGTCGCCGGAGCGGTCGAGCGCGATGACGGGAACATCGTGGGCTGCGAGCGCGCGCGCGACACCGAGCCCGGTGACGTGCGCGTTCGCGACGACGGCGGGCGGGCGGTCGAATCGGCGCTGCTCGACCGTTTCGAGCAGTTCGTCGAACGGCAGGAAAGCGTCTGTCATTCGCCCGTCGTTCGGCGTGTGCGGGTGAAAAACCACGGGATTGTCTCGCTTGATGAATTTGGTCTCGAGTAGTTCAGTGATCGCTCTGGTGCTGACAGCCCGAAAGCCCGCCCGACCGCACCGCCCACACGCCTCCCCAGCCGACTCGTTCGTTTCACTCACTCGTCCACTGTCAGAGCAAGACCTGACAAACCATCGCTCGGTGCCCTCGCGACGACCTCGCGCTGACTCTCGCGCACGGGGCGCGCTCGGACCACGCCACCGCACTGCGTTGCTTGATTATGCAACCGAGGCGGTGGCCTACCGCACCGCGCGCCAGCGCGTGTGTGGTCCGGGGGAGGGTTGGGGGAGCGGCCGGAGGCCGCGGGCCAGCGAGCGGGAGCGAAGCGACACGCGAGCGCGCAGTGCGGGTGCGGTGCTGGTCCCTAGGCCAAGCAACGAGAGCGGTCACGGTGCTGTCGAACGCACACGAGAAACGGCCACATTAGCAACCCAATCCCGAGCAGGAAAAACGAGACCCCCAGTTACAGAATGCCCATCTCGTCCAGTCGCGTGGGCAGATACTCGTCGGTCACGAAGTCCAAGCCCCGCGCCGCAAGCGCCTGCTGTTCGGACTTCTTCCCGATGTCGAGTTGGTGTTGGATCTGTTCTTCCCAGAAATCCGTCTGGAAACGCGGGTCCTCAAGCTCGGATTCGAGGGCGTTCGTATCCGAGTCCGCGAGCGGGTCAGAGGGCAGGTCGTACTCGGTGATATCCTGCGGGCGGATGCCGACGAACTGCGCCTCCGGGGTGGCGAGATACTCCGAGAGATGTGCCGACTTAATCGAACCGTAGGCGACGGAGCCGTAGATGCGGTACGACCACGGGTCGCCGTCAGTGAACACGGCCACCGGCAGACCGAGTTCGTCGTGGAGACGCTTGGTCAGCCGGCGAGTCGCGCGGGCCGGCTGGCCGCCGAGGTGGACGACAAGACAGTCGTAGTCGTCGTCGAAGCCGTTCTCGACGAGGCGGTCGCGCATCCCGCCCGTCTCGACACAGAGGATGAACTCCGCGTCGCAGTCGAGGAACTCGATGGTGTCGGGGTTGTTCGGAATCTGATAGCCGCCCTGTCCCACGTCGTCCTGACAGTGGATGTCGCGGTCGCCGCGGTTCGTCTGCTCGCGGATGTGGAGCGGCCCCATCACCTTCGCGCCCGACTCCTCCGGGCGCATGTGGAAGTCCTCACGCGTCACGCCGGAGACGAGTTCGAGGTCCTCGATGAGCTGATTCGACTCGTCTTGGTTGTCGAACTGGGCGTGTTCGTTGTCCCACGACTCGCTCAGGTAGTAGAGTTCACGCAGCGTCGACGAGCGGTTCTCCTCCAACTGCCGTTCGAGGAACTCGGTCGTGTAGATGGACTTGAGGAGCTTCTTCGCGCCTCGAACCGAGTTCGCCGAGCGAGTGGAGGTGCGGTCGCCGAGCACCCACACGCCTGACTCCTCGTCGAAGACGATGTTCGTCTTCGTCCGCGTCGGAATCTCCATCGACGGCACGTCGCCGCCCTCGAACTGGTCGTAGAACTTTTCGGCGAGTTCGATGAGTCGTTCCCGTGCTTTCTCGTCTTGGATGTCGTGGTCTGTCTGGCTCATGTTATGCGTTCACCGTGACTTTCTCCGTCTCAACGCCCTCAATCGAGATATCGAAGGCGGCGTCGTGGCTTACCTGATACGTGATACTCGTCTCCTCGCCGCCGGCCACGTCGACGGACCACTTCACGAACCACTCGCCGTCCATCTCCACGACCGTCGCGTCGTCCACGTCGCCGGGGTCCTCGCTCACGATGTCCGTCAGCTCGAAGGCCGCACTCGAACTGCCGTGATTCTGGACCGTCAACTCGACCGCCTCCTCCGTCACGGTGCGCTCGACGAGCACGTTGTTCATGATACGCGCCAGCGAGTCGTCGATGTTCAGCGGCTCGCGACCCGTCACCTCCGAGAGCTTCCGGGCCATCTCCGGGAGGATGTCGACGAGCACGTTCTGTTTGCGTCGGCGCTTTTCGAGGCTGCGCTGTTCGTTCAGATGGGATTTCAGCTCCCGTGCTGCCTCCCGGAGCGCGAGTTCGATCTCGTCTTCGATCTCGGGGACGTTCGCGACGGCGTCCTTCGACTCGCTCGTGAACGGGACGTTCGTCGAGGCGACGTGAATCATGATGACGGCCGGGCCGTTCGGCATCCCGGAGCCGCCGGGCTGGTCTAACCCGTAGTTGCGCCAGTTGATGCGTTTTACCACGCCCGTCGTGGAACACGCGCCCAGTCGGTAGACGAGGGGAACGCGGTTCGCGAACCGGAGCACCTCGGCGTTCCCCTCGGCGGGGACGTCACCGCCGTAGGCGATGCCGGCCTCGACGACGAACGGGTCGCCGCGGTGCACCTCGGCGTCGCGCGTCGCCGCGGCGTAGAAGTCGGCGTCGTACTCCTTGCGCAGCCCCTTCTCGACCAGCTCCGCCGTGATGGGGGCCAGACAGTCGGTCGGCGGCGAGAGGATGTCCGTCTCGCGCATCGCTTCGAGGAACTGCGCTGCGGCGTCGCGGTCCTCGACGACGGCGGACACCTTCGGCGGGTCGTCGGGGACGGTCACCATCGTCTCCCAGACAGCGTCGACGACGTTCTCGCGGGCCGTCTCGCCGAACGTCTCGTCGTCGTGTTCCTCGGTCATGTCGGCGGCGCGACCGACGTACTCCTCTAAGACGGCGTAGCTCGCCCGGTCGCGCGTGTCGTCCGCGTCGGCGAACTTCTCTGCGAGCCGGCGGGCCAACCCCTCGACTGCGGCGTCGTCCTTCCGCTTCGTCGTCGCCCCGTCGACGATGGGGTAGAGATTCGCCGTGCGCTCGCGGGTGCAGGCGTACCACGCGGCTGCGACGGCGTTCTCCCGGACGGCCTCGCCGAACGTCTTGCTGAACGTCTCGCCGGCCTCGTCGGCGGCGTCGGCGACGACGGAGACGATTTCGTGGTAAGCGATGCGATCGCGCTCGCGTATCGTCTCCGCGATGGTTGTCGCGAACGCCTCGGTCGCCTCGGCCCCCTTGTTCGAGGTGGCTTCCCGAACCTCGGCGGCGACGTCGGCCTCCTCGGTCGCGCTGGGCGGTCGCCACGTCATCTCCCGGCCGAAGTGCCGGTCGCGGAACGCGTCCAGCACCGAGGTGGCCGTCTTCGTCCCGACGCGGGTGAACTCCTCTTGCATGAACCCCGACAGCGAGTAGGATTCGGTCGCGGCGAGCATCTTCAGGAGCGTGCCGAGTTCGACCCCGTGGGGGTGGGGGCGAATCTCCTTCGTCTTGGCCGGCAGCTGGTCGGTCGCGCGCTCGTACTTCTCGTGGGCTTTCGGCTCCGTGAACTCCAGCCGGGCGTGGGGGTTGACGACCGCGGTGTACTTGATGTAGTCGTGGAGCTGGGTGCGAGCGCGCATGTTCGCCTCCATCTCTAACTCGATGCGGGTGCCGTGGGGCCGTTCCCAGGTCGTCTCCTCTGCAAGCTCCACGTCCGGTTCGTTCGAGTCGGTGTCGATGGTCAACTCGAACTGCTGGGCCGTCTGTCCCGAGCCGGTCTTGGAGGTGATACGCGCCGGCTTCCCCGAGGTGAGCTGCGAGTACAGCACCGCGGCGGAAATCCCGATACCCTGCTGGCCGCGGCTGTTTTTCACCGCAAGCGGCCCCTCGTTGACGACGACGAAGTTTTCGTCCGTCCCGTTCGGCCCAGGAACGGAGATGTCGTACACGTACTCCGGTGGTGTCGTCTCCTCGACAGCCGTGACTTCGAGCAGACACATGTCTGTTTCTGTCAGTCCCTGTAGCTCCTGTATCGTCTCCCACAGCCGTCTGAGCGTCGCTGTCGGCTGGTGGTTGTCGTCAAGTAGCTCCCACTCGATGAGATTGTGCACGTATCGGGGCTTCTCGACGTACTCGCCGTCGAGTGCATCCTCGATGAGTGACTGATACACTGCCGCGTGGCCGAGTCCCGACCCGACACCAGCGGCCAGTAACAGCCCCGGAATCGTATCCGGTACACGATTTGTCGGTGACTCTCCGACGCGAACCTCGTCCAACAGCGACGTAGGAATCCGCTTGTACTGCTGTGAGTTGGTCTCCGTGTCCGTCTCGAACACGTCGGCCAAGCGAACGTCTTCACCGTACACCTTCGTCCGGTACGCCGTTTTCCCACGCTCACCTGCGTATCCGTCCGGATTTTCGACTGCATCGCTACTCGCCACCACGCCCTGCATACTCCACAGAGTTGATAGCTGCCGTGCGAGAGTCTGGCTCGTCGTCGTATGCGACAGTTCGTTCCCCGGATATGCATCCGAGCCGTCCCCCTCGTACAGCGCGGCGATGAACTGCTGTTGTCGCGTCTCGTCCATCTCGAAGACGAAGCCCGGAACCCGTTTGGTGGCCGCACTGTCGCCACAGACGTTCTGCAAGAACAATGCAAGCGGCGAGCCGAACCCTTTGACCCGTGTCGAATTTCGCTCATGGGCGACGGTCGTCGCAGAGCCGGAGACTGTCTCGATGGTGTGTTCCGTTCGTTGGATCAGCTCTGTTTCGTGTGAGCCGAATGTAAGCCCAATCTGTCTCGCTCCGGCGTGACCTTCTGAGATGTAGTATCCAAGTAGCTGTAGGAACTGCTCGTTGAGTGGAACAGTGACCGGTACTGTCGTCGCTTCACCGCCAATGCGATACGTTTTTAGCTCGCAGTCGGACGCTTTCGCCTCCCAACCGAGTTCACGTACCGTCTCTGCCGGCAGATACCCCTTCTGGATGTAGTTCTGCTCGAAGCTATCGCGCAGAATTTCGACGCCGTCGTGGACGTAGTACGTCCGCCGTCTATCGCTTTCTGGAGATGGCTTTCGACGAACGGTCTCCTCGCTCCGTAGCTGTGAGAGTGTCTCCGTCTCGAACCCGTAGACGTAGATACGCCGCTCGTCGAGCTGTTCTGGGTGAATGTGTTCGAGGAGATTCACCGAATCGACTGTCTCTGCTGGTCGTGGAAGCTGCCGTGGCGTCAGTACCGCGTCTCCCGGTGTAAGTTCACCGGCTTTCAGTTCCGTCGTCTCCCCCGTCGGACTCACGCCGAACAGACTGTGGTTACCTGTCACCTCGACGCTCCTGCCTCGCTCGGTCGTCACCTCATACGTCTGTTCGTCGGTTCTGTGACGAATCGCATGTGTGACTGGCTCCCACGTTAGCTCGTGGCTCTCACGGTCGAAACACGGTGCCTCGATGTCGTCGGGAATCGGTGCTGTCCCACCGCCGTCGGCAGTGAGATACGCATCACACAACACACCAATCGGAATGAACTCGACACTCCCGTCACGTCTAACCAGGATTCGCTGGTCCGGCGTGAGTGACTGCTCACGGGCGTGGAACCGGCTCCCGTACAGTAGCTTTCCGAACACCTTCGGAACCTGCTCTTTCGTGATGCCGGGACCGTTGTCCTCGACGACGAGCCGGTAGTAGTCGCCGGCTTCCTCGATGGAGACGTAGATGTCCGGGAGGATGCCGGCCTCTTCCGTGGCGTCGAGCGCGTTGTCGACCGCCTCCTTGACGGCGGTGACGAGCGCCTTCCCGCCCGAGTCGAAGCCGAGCATCTGCTTGTTCTTCTCGAAGAACTCGGCGATAGAGATGGACCGCTGTGACTCCGCCAGCTCGTCGGCGACGGTCTCGCCGCCGCCGGTATCGAGCGTGGATTGCTTTGCAGTCATTGTCCGACCTTGCCCGCCGGGGGTAAAAACAGTCGCGGTAGCTTGGTGAAAGTGAAGCGATTGGCAGGAGCCAACGATACGCTCAGATGGGTTGGGCCGTTCACGCGCGAGCGGCGCGCGCGCACGAGTGGACTTATACGATGGGCGCACGTACATGTGACAACTACGTGTATGTCTAAGGAAGCAAACTACGGAGCCGACCAGATTCAGGTCCTCGAAGGTCTCGAGGCGGTCCAGAAACGACCCGCGATGTACATCGGGTCGACGGACGACCGCGGGCTCCACCATCTCGTCTACGAAGTCGTCGACAACTCCATCGACGAGGCGCTGGCCGGCCACTGTGACACCATCGAGGTGACCCTCCACGAGGACGGCTCCGTCTCCGTCACCGACGACGGCCGGGGAATTCCAATCGACACCCACAGCGAGTACGACCGGCCCGCCCTCGAAGTGATTATGACCGTCCTCCACGCGGGTGGGAAGTTCGACAACAAGTCGTATCAGGTCTCCGGTGGACTCCACGGCGTCGGCGTCAGCGTCGTGAACGCGCTCTCGAAGTGGCTCGAAGTCGAGGTGAAACGCGACGGCTACGTGTACCGACACGACTTCGACCACGGCGAGCCTCAAGAGGACCTCGAAGAGGTCCGCCCCATGGACGACGGCGAGGAGACGGGCACGACCATCCGATTTTGGCCCGACGACGACATCTTCGAGACGACGACCTACGACTTTTCGACGCTGGAGACGCGACTCCGCGAACTCGCCTTCCTGAATCCCGGCGTCGGAATCGCCCTCGTCGACGAGCGCGACGACACCGACGTGCGCTTCCAGTACGACGGCGGCATCCGCGAGTTCGTCGAGTACCTCAACGAGACGCGCACGCCGCTGCACGACGACATCGTGTACCTCGACGGCGAGGAAGAGGGAATCCGCGTCGAAATCGCCATGCAGGCGACCGACGGCGTGCAGGGGTCGATTCACGCGTTCGCCAACAACATCAACACCCGCGAGGGCGGCACCCACATGACCGGGTTCAAGACCGCCCTCACCCGCGTCGTCAACGACTACGCCGACGAACACGGGATGGGGAGTGACCTGGACGGGAACCTCAAGGGCGAGGACATCCGCGAGGGGCTGACCGGCGTGCTCTCCATCAAGCACCCGGACCCGCAGTTCGAGGGCCAGACGAAGACGAAACTCGGTAACTCCGAAGTCCGGGGTATCGTCGAGGGTCTGGTGCACGAGCAGTTCACGGCGTATCTCGAAGAACACCCCGACACCGCCGAGACCATCGTCGGCAAGGCAGTCGAGGCCGCGAAGGCCCGACTCGCCGCCAAGAAGGCCGAAGAGCTCACGCGCCGGAAGTCCGCCCTCGGCTCCAGTTCGCTCCCCGGCAAGCTCGCGGACTGTCAGACCCGCGACCCCGAGGAAGCGGAACTGTTCATCGTCGAGGGTGACTCAGCGGGCGGGAGTGCGAAACAGGCCCGCAATCCGGAGTTTCAGGCCATTCTCCCGCTGTTCGGGAAGATTCTCAACGCCGAGAAACACCGGCTCGACCGCGTGCTCGAAAACGAGAAGATTCGGGACCTCATCACCGCGCTCGGCACGGGAGTCGGCGACGAGTTCGACGTGGACGAGGCCCGCTATCAGAAGATCATCCTGATGACCGACGCCGACGTGGACGGTGCCCACATCCGGACGCTGTATCTCACCTTCCTCTACCGACAGATGCCGGAGATCATCGAGAACGGCTACGTCTACGCGGCCCAGCCGCCGCTGTACCGCATCCGTTACAAGGGTGAGACGTACGACGCCATGACCGAACAGGAACGCGAAGAGATCGTCGAGGAGGTGTGTGACGGCTCCCCCGACCAGGTCCAGCGGTTCAAGGGGCTCGGCGAGATGAACCCCGAGCAGCTGTGGGAGACGACGATGAATCCGGAGACGCGGATTCTCAAGCGCATCACCGTCGAGGACGCCGCCGCCGCGGACAAGATGTTCTCCGTGTTGATGGGTGATGCCGTCGCCCCACGGAAACAGTTCATCAAAGAGCACGCCGACGACGCGGAGTGGGTGGATATATGAGCACCGACGACAGCGACCCGACCCTCGACGCGAACATCGCGCGTGAGGTACGGAACGTCCGAATCGACGACGAGATGGAACAGAGCTACATCGACTACGCGATGTCCGTCATCGTCGGGCGCGCGCTCCCGGACGCCCGAGACGGGCTCAAGCCCGTCCAGCGGCGTATCCTCTACTCCATGCACGACATGGGCGTCACCTCCAACAGCGGCCACCGGAAGTCCTCCAACGTGGTCGGCGAGGTGATGGGGAACTACCATCCACACGGCGACCAGTCCATCTATGACGCACTCGCCCGGATGGCACAGGACTTCTCCCTGCGCTATCCGCTCGTCGACGGGCAGGGGAACTTCGGCTCCGTCGACGGCGACCCGCCGGCCGCGATGCGGTACACGGAGGCGCGCATGGATTCGTTGGCCGAGGAACTCCTCGCGGACATCGGAGAGGACACCGTCGACTTCACGGCCAACTACGACGACCGGCTCACCGAGCCCGACGTGCTGCCGGCGAAGGTGCCGAATCTCCTCCTGAACGGGGCCTCCGGCATCGCGGTCGGGATGTCGACGAACATCCCGCCGCACAATCTGCGCGAAATCGTGGACGCGACCATCCACCTCATCGACAACCCCGACTGCTCGGTATCGGACCTCATCGTCGGTCCCGACGGCGAGGGGTACGTCAAGGGACCGGACTTCCCGACCGGCGCGAACATCGTCGGCAGACAGGGAATCCACGAGGCGTACGAGTCCGGCCGCGGCAAACTCCGGGTTCGTGCCGAAATCGACACTGAGGACCGCGAGCGCGGCGGCGACCGCATCGTCGTCACCGAACTCCCGTATCAGGAGAACAAGGCGCGGCGCATCGAGCGCATCGCCGACGACGTGAACGAGGGAAAAATCGAGGGAATCGCGGACATCCGCGACGAGTCCGACCGCAACGGCGTCCGGGTCGTCATCGACCTCAAGCGGGGTGCGAACACCGAGGTCGTCAAGAATCAGCTCCTCGAATCACACCTCGAACGCACCTTCTCGGTGCTCTCGCTCGCGCTCGTCGACGACCAGCCGCGCGTCCTGAACTTGAAACAGCTGCTCGAACAGTACGTCGACCACCGGCGAGAAGTCGTGCGCCGCCGCTCGCAGTACCGGCTCGACGAGGCACAAGACCGCGCGCACATCCTCGAAGGCCGACTGCAGGCGCTCGAAAACGCCGAGGCCGTGGTCGACCTCATCCGGAACAGCGACGACCGCGACGACGCGAAGGCCGGTCTGCGCGAGGAGTTCGGGCTCTCGACGGAGCAGGCGGCCCACATCGTCCGGATGCAGCTCGGCTCGCTCACCTCGATGGAAGTCGGCGAGGTCGAAAGCGAGTACGCGGACGTACAGGCGACCATCGAGCGTCTGGAGACGATTCTGGGCGACGAGAGCGAACTGCTCAGCGTCATCAAAGACGAACTCCGTGAGATGCGCGAGACGTACGGCGACGACCGCCGCACGTCCATCATCGAAGACACCGGCTCCGTCACCCGCGAGGACCTCATCCCCGAGGAGGACACCGTCGTCGTCCTCACGGAGGAGGATTACATCAAGCGAATGCCGATTTCGGAGTTCAGCCCGCAAAACCGCGGCGGCAAGGGCATCATCGGCGTCCGCCCGAAGGAAGGCGACCGCGTCTCCGCCGTCTTCCAGGCGAACACCCACGACTACCTGCTCGTGTTCACGAACCGCGGACAGGTGTACCGGCTCAAGACCTACGAGATACCCGAGATGTCCCGCACGGCCCGCGGGACGAACGTCGTGAACGTCATCGATCTCGACTCCGACGAGGAGGTCACCGCGGTCGTCGACGTGGACGACGTGGAAGACGAGGAGGGGTATCTCGCGATGGCCACCGAAGACGGCTACGTCAAGCGGACCGAGCTTTCCGCGTTCGAGAACGTCCACTCCGGCGGGATTCGCGCTACCAGACTCGAAGAGGGTGACCGACTCGTCGACGTGGAAGTGACCGACGGCGAGATGGACATCGTCATCGGGACGCGTCGGGGGATGACCATCCGCTTCGACGAGACGGAAGCCCGGTCGATGGGCCGGTCCGCCCGCGGCGTCAACGGAATCAAGCTCGACGACGACGACCGCGTCGCCGGACTCGTCACCGCACGCAAGGACGACGACCGCGATCTGTTGACCGTGACGCGCAACGGCTACGGGAAGCGCACCTCGCTGTCCGAGTATCGCAGTCAGTCCCGATACGGAAAGGGACTCGTCGACATCAAGACGAACGAGCGCAACGGCGAGGCCTGCTCGCTGTCGGCCGTCGGGGAGACGGACGGACTCGTCATCATGAGCGAATCCGGCCAGATTATGCGCACCAGCGTCGACGAACTCTCCCGGCAGGGAAGAAACACAATGGGCGTCACCGTGATGCGACTCGACGAGGGTGACTGGGTCGCAAGCGTCGACGTGACCGACACCGACGACTGATTACTTCTCTTCTGTCAGTTCTCGGTACTCCTCGCTCGTCATGTCGAGGGCGTCGCCGAGTTGCTCGTCGACGAGTGCGGGTTCGTCGGCCTGCGAGGCGACTTCTCTGGCGAGATACGCGAGTCCGGCGGCGATGACGAACAGCGGCGCGCCGATGATGGCGGCCACGACACCGCCCGACAGCGAGACGTTGAGCGCCGACGCAGCGAGCAGGGCGACGGGCGGGAGCGCGAACGCGCCGACCACACCCACCACCAGTTCGCGTCGCCCGAGTGAGAGCATACTCTCTTTGAGGGTGCGACCGGCAAAACTGTTGGGCGCAGATTCAAGCCTCGCGACCGACTATGCTCGTGTATGACGGAGACACTCACCATCGACGGGATGAGCTGTGACCACTGCGAGCAGACGGTCGAGGACGCCGTCGCCGAACTCGACGGCGTGACCGACGCACGCGCAGACGAGACCACGGACACGCTCGAAATCGAGGGCGACCCGGACCTCGCTGCCGTCCATGCGGCAGTCGAGGACGCAGGTTACGAGCCGCGTTAGAGAATGCGTTTGCCGAGCGCTGAGGCGAGAAGTTCGACGGCCAACTCCGCCGTCTTGTTGTGTGAATCTAAAATTGGGTTCACCTCGACCACCTCCATCGAGCGCACGCTGTCGAGCCGGTCTGCGACGGCCTCCATCGCGGCGTGGGCCTCGCGGTAGGTGACGCCACCCCGGACGGGGGTCCCGACGCCCGGTGCTTCTGTAGGCGCGAGGAAGTCCATGTCGAGGGAGATGTGCATCCCGTCCGCCTTCCCGGCGACGGCGAGTGCCTCCTCCGTGACGGTCGGTAGCCCGCGCTCGTCGATGTCCGACATGGTGAACACCGTCACTTCGCTGTCGCGCAGTGCCGCGCGTTCGGCGTCGTCCAGCGAGCGAATCCCGACCATCGCGACGCTCGACGGCTCGATGTTCGGCGCGTGCGCCCAGTCGCTGTCGGCGAACTCACCTTTGCCGAGCAGGGCGGCGACCGACATCCCGTGGACGTTGGCGGAGGGTGTCGTCTCGGGCGTGTTGAAATCGCCGTGAGCGTCGAACCAGACGAGCCCCGTGTCGCCCTGTGTCGCCGCGCCGCCGGCGGTGCCGATTGCGATCGAGTGGTCGCCACCGAGCACGAGCGGGAACTCGCCGGCGTCGATGGTCGCCTCGACCTGTGTTGCGAGGCCCCGACACACCGTCTCGATCTCGCCGAGATACTTCGCCCGGCTCTCAGACGCGTCGAGGTTCTCCGGGCGGGGGACGCTCACGTCGCCGAGTTCGACGCACTCGTGGCCGGCGTCGGCGAGTGTGCCCGACAGGCCGGCGTAGCGAATCGCCGACGGTCCCATGTCGACGCCACGGCGGTCGGCTCCAAGGTCCATCGGTACGCCGATGATACGAACGTTCATACACCGACTCGGCGAGCGAGTGAGAAAAGTCGTGGCTATTCGTCGTCGAGATACGGCGCACAGACGCGGCGAAGCCCCTCCTCGAAGTCGATCTGTGGCTCCCAGCCGGTCGCCTCCTTCATCTTCGATACGTCCGCGAGCGTGTCGTGGACGTAGTTCGTCATGGTGTTCTCGGAGTGAATCGGCTCGACGTCCGTCCCGAGCACGTCGTTGAGCCGGTCGACCAACTCGTTCAGCGAATGGGAGTCGCCGGTCCCGAGGTTGTAGACGCCGTCGAGTTCGTGGTCGGCCGCGAGTTCGAGACCGCGGGCGATGTCGTCGACGTGGGTGAAGTCACGCGTCTGCGTGCCGTCGCCCCAGATGTCCGGACGCTCCCCGTTGGCGACCCGGTGGGCGAACTGCGTGATGAGGTTCGCGAACTCGCCTTTGTGCTCTTCCGCGCCGGAAAACCCCTCGTAGACAGCGAAAAAGCGCATCCCGGCCATGCTCATGTTGTGGAAGTTGGAGTAGTACTCGCCGTAGCGTTCGCGCGCGAGCTTCGAGGCCTCGTAGCCAGTGCGCGCCTCCACGTCCATCGACTCGTGTGACGGCTCCGTCTGGTCGCCGTAGATGGAGGAGGTGGAGGCGTAGACGACCGTCTCACAGCCGTGTTCGCGGACCTTCTCGACCGTGTTGATGAACCCCTCGACGTTGACGCGCGCGCCGCGGGCGGGGTCGTCCTCGTGCATCGGGCGCGAGGAGAGCGCCGCGAGATGAAAGAGCACGTCCACGTCGGCGGGCAGGTCGTCGTCGAGGACCGAGGCGTCGCGGAACTCAACGTCGTCGTCCAGGTTGTCTGGCGTCCCGAGATACAGGTCATCGACCGCGATAACGTCGTTCTCGCCGGCGAGGTGGTTCGCGAGATTCGAGCCGATGAAGCCCGCACCGCCGGTCACGAGTACGCGTTGTCCCTTCATACTCTCTGGGGCGTTCGCGGCCACCAAGTGCGTGCCGGTCCTCGCTGGTCGCTCTTCCCCCGCACCGCCGGCTTTATACTGAGCCTTACCCAAGCCGAACGTAATGTCATCAATCGAACTCACGCCCTCTCAAAAGAAGATTCTGGAGGCGCTCATCAACCTCCACCGCGAGACCGAAAGCGCGGTAAAAGGCGAAGCCATCGCCAAGGAGGTCGACCGGAACCCCGGGACGATCCGCAACCAGATGCAGAGTCTGAAGGCGCTCCAACTGGTCGAGGGGGTTCCCGGCCCGAAGGGTGGCTACAAGCCGACCGGAACCGCGTTCGACGCGCTCGAACTCCAGGAGATGGACCAAGCTGCCGACGTGCCGTTCCAGCACAACGGTGAGGCCATCGAGGGAGCGAACGTCCAGGAGATCGACCTGACGAGCGTCCACCACCCCGAACTGTGTCGCGCCGAGATTCGGATGCAGGGGTCGATTAGCGACTTCCACGAGGGGGACTCCATCGTCGTCGGCCCGACGCCGCTCTCGAAGCTCCGTATCGACGGTACCCTCGACGGCAAAGACGACACGAACAACAGTCTCATTCTGACAATCGACGAGATGCGCGCGCCCGCAGACGGCGAGACGCCGGCGAAATAGTCGCCGTATTCCGCAGACTTTGTATCTGGTGGCCACCTATTGGTGGTATGACCGACGATATCGTCGTACTCGGTTCTGGTTACGCCGGCACTGGTGCCGTGAAACGACTCGAAGACGAACTCGACGGTGAGGCCGACCTCACCTGGATTTCTGACGTCGACCATCACCTCGTCCTCCACGAGTCACACCGCGTCATCCGCGACCCGTCCGTGCGAGACAAGGTCACCTTCGACTGTGAGTCGCTGAAGGCTCCCTCGACGCGGTTCATCAACGAGCGCGTCGACGCGCTCGACACCGACGAGCGGACCATCGAGCTCGCAGACGGCTCGACGGTCGATTACGATTACGTGCTCGTCGCCTTTGGCTCCCAGACCGCCTTCTTCGGTATCGACGGCCTGCGCGAGCACTCGCTCACCCTGAAGAGTCTCGACGACGCCCTCGAGATTCACGACGCCGTCAAGGACGCCGCCGCCGAGGCGACGACCGACGACCCGGCACACGTCGTCGTCGGCGGAGCGGGCTTGTCGGGCATCCAGTCGGCCGGCGAAATCGCACAGTTCCGCGACCGCCACCGCGCTCCCATCGACATCTCGCTCGTCGAGGGGCTCGACAACGTCTTCCCGAACAACGACCCGGTCGTGCAAGCGAAGTTGACGAAGCTGCTGGAAGCAGCCGATATCGACGTCCTTACCGGCGAGTTCATCGGCGAGGTGGACGAGGAAACCGTCTACGTCGGCGACGACACCGAACTCGACTACGACGTGCTCCTGTGGACCGGCGGTATCACCGGCCAAGACGCCGCCCAGACCGTCGACGTGGAACAAGACGAGCGCAGCCACCGCATCAACTCGGAACACGACTTCACGACGAGCGACGAGCGCGTCTTCGCCATCGGCGACGCCGCGCTCATCGACCAGCCGGGCGACGAGAATCCGGCCCCGCCGACCGCACAGGCGGCGTGGCAGGCCGCAGAGGTCGCCGGGCTCAACCTCGCGCGCACCGTCCGCGGCCAGCCGCTCGAAACCTGGCAACACGAGGACAAGGGGACGCTCATCTCCGTCGGCGACGACGCCGTCGCTCACAACGTCGTTGGCGTCAACGAGGTCGTCGAGACGTTCGGCGGTCTGCCGGCCGAACTCCTGAAGAAGACCGTCGCCGCTCGCTGGATCAACGACGTTGCCGGACTCGGGGCCGCCGCGCGCGCGTTCCCCGACATGTAACGCCGGTCGCGTCTCCGTCACTCGACGGTCGCCGTCAACCGGTCTGGCTCCGTCTGCCGTTCGTCTCCCGGTCGCTCGCCGGTCTCGACGCCACCGTCTGTCGCGTCCGGAACTGGAAGCGTCACGGTCGCCGTCGTGCCTGAATCGTCCGTCTCGAGGTCGTGTTCTTCGGTCTCGGGGTCTTCCATCTCTTCGAGAAGCTTCGCGTAGCCGGTGATGACGTTCGTCCCGTTGAGCACCTCGTGTCTGAGGAGACTGTTCAGATAGGTGAGTACGTCACGCTGAGACTCGAGCATATCCGCCCGGACCGCGTTGCGCTCGGCCTCCACGGCGCTCTGGATGGCTCGCGCCCGCGACAGGCCGACGACGAACCCCGCTCCGCTCCCGACGACGGTAGCCCACCGAAGCCCCCCGAACAGCTCCGCCGTGGTGACGCCCGGCTCGGTGAGCAGGAACACCACGTTCAGCGTGAAAAAGAGCCAGCCGCCCGCGGCGATACGGCGTGAAATCGGTCCGCCGTATCGGTCGAGAAGCTGCCGGTCGGTGAGACGGACGTCCGCGACGACGAAGCCGACGGCCACCCCCACGGTGGTCGCGACGCCGACGAGGAACTGGCTAGTCCGGGGGATTCGTTCAGCGCCACTGACGACACCCGCCCGGTACGCGAGCAGTTCGAGTGCCAGCGCCCCGAGGAAGCCGACGCCGATAGCAGCGACCCACCGGCGCGACCACATGTCAGTGGTGCTATCTTGCATATGTGCTGTCAGTACGTTCCGACCTACAAGCAACTACTCCCCAATTACGTAGGTATACTGGCATTAAACGACGGTCGTTCGGCCGAATAGAAGTCGCCTACCGGTCCAGCGTCAGCCCGGCGTGCCAGTGGTCTGCGCCCGCTTCCGTCTTTGCGCGGTCCATCGCAGCGAGAATCGCCGCCGCCGTGGAGGCGACTTCGCCGGCCCGCCGTTCGCCCTCCGTCCGGAACTCTCCGGTGACGCGGTTCGCGTAGACGGTACACACCACACCGGCCCGCAGGCCATAGATGTTGGCGATGGTGAGCAGCGCGGCCGCCTCCATCTCGAAGTTGAGGACCCCGGCATTCTGGAGTTCCTCAACGAGTCCGTCGGCTTCGGCGGCCTCGAAGCCGCCGAACCCGGGGCGACCCTGCCCGGCGTAGAAGGAGTCCGTCGAACAGGTGACGCCACAGTGGTAGTCGTAGCCGAGTTCCTCACACGCCGCGACGAGCGCCGTGGTGACTTCCGGGTGGGCGGTCGCCGGGTACTCCTCGCGGACGTACTCCTTCGAGGTGCCTTCCTGTCTGACTGCGCCCGTCGTGATGACGAGATCGCCGACGGACATCTCCGGCTGGATAGCACCACACGAGCCGACGCGGATGAACGTCCCCGTGCCGAGGTTGGCGTGTTCCTCGACGGCGATAGCCGCACCGGGCGAGCCGATGCCGGTCGAAGTGACCGTGAGGGGTTCACCCTCGTAGCGGCCCGTCATGGTACGGTACTCGCGGTGGTGGCCCGTCTCCTCGACGCTTTCCCACGCCTCCGCGATCTTCGGAACGCGTTCGGGGTCGCCGGGGAGTAAGACCGGGCCGGCGGTGTCGTCCGGACCGATACCGAGGTGGTACTGAACCTCGTCGTTGGGATTCTCGCTGTCGTCCATACCCGAGTCTGGGCGAGCGGCCACGTAGGTCCATCCCTTCGACGCGGGCTACTCCAACATTCCGCGGTTGATACTGTTCGGGAGCAGTTCGCCGAGCGTGTACTCGGCGTACGCCTCGCCCTCGCCACAGTAGACGGGTAGCGACTCCGCGGCGAACTCGGCGAGCGTCTGGCGACACATCCCGCAGGGCGTGACGCCGTCTCCCCTCGCGGAGACGACGGCCAACTGCGCGAATTCGGTGTGGCCCTGCTTGATTGCCTCGGCGACGGCGACCTCCTCCGCGTGGAGCGCGTTCGAGTAGTTGGCGTTCTCGATGTTACAGCCGACGAAGACGCTCCCGTCTGCCGTCTCCAGTGCGGCCCCGACCGGATACTCCGAGTAGGGGACGTAGGCGTCATCGAGCGTGTCGCGAGCGCGGTCCAACAGCGTTTCCGGGTCCATACGCTCCCTGTCGGGGGAGACGAAAAGAGAGTGACTATCGGCTATCGGTCCTCGCCGGAGTCGTAGTAGTCGCCCGCAGCCTCGGGAATCCGAGTCCGGCCGACCAACGCGAGCACGACGATGACCATCACGAACGGAATCACCCGGACGAGCGAACTCGGGATGCCCGTCCCCGCGGTCTGGAGACCGACCTGCATCGCGTCCAGCCCCGCGAACAACAGCGAAGAGAGGAACGCGCCGACCGGATTGTAGTTGCCGAACAGGTAGGTGACGATGGCGATGAACCCCTTGCCGTTCACCATCGTCGGGCCGTTACCGGTGAACTGACCGATGCTGAGCGCGAGCGCGGCCCCGCCCATCCCGGCGAGGACGCCCGACAGCAGGACGGCCTGGTACCGGACGCGAGAGACGTTCACACCGGCGGTGTCGAGCGCCTTCGGATTCTCGCCGCTGGCTCTGACCCATCGGCCGAAGCTGGTCCGGTAGAGCAACCCCCACGAGACGGCGACCATCAGGAACATCAGATACACCGACAGCGAGGCGTCGAGTAGTACGTCCACGAGATACAGTGGCGGCCGGGTAACCACGCTCGCGAGGACACCGAGGAGGAAATCGACCGGGCCGATGCCGACCGTCGGCGCGGCGAGTCGCTGTGGCAGGGTGCCCGCGGTCGGCAGGAAGCCGAACAGCTCCGTCAGCGTCGGCACGGTGCCGACGCTCTCGGTGTTCGGCCCACCGTAGATGACCTGTGACATGAACGGCGCGAGCCCGAGCGCGATGAGCCAGACGGCGAGTCCGGCGATGATCTGGTCGGCGCGGAACTCGATACAGACGACTGCGAACAACAGCGCCAACAGGGTCGAGGCGACGACGCCGAGTCCGAAGCCGGCGACCAGATTGCCGGTCACGTCGGTCATCCAGACGGCGACGAACGCCGAGATGATGAGCAGTCCCTCCAACCCGATGTTGATGACGCCGCTCTTTTCAGCGAAGATTCCGCCGAGACCGGCGAGCGTAATCGGGACGGCGAGCCGCAGGGCCGACTCCGCAGTCGGCTCCTCTACGAGCGTGCTCAAAACGACGCCGAGAATCGTCCCCGGGAACAGTACGCCACCGACGACGACGAGCACGAAGGCGGCCACGCCACCGACGAGCGCCGCCGTCTGTGTCCGTGTTCGCGGCGTGAGTCGTCGCCCCGCGGCGGCGAGTGTCTCACGCATCCGTCTCACCTCCGTCGCTCTCGCGACCGAGACGGCGTTGGACGCCCTTCATCCGGCCGCCGAGCAGCCGGAAGAACTCCGGCATCGCGACGAAGAGAATGATGAGTCCGCGGAGGGTGGCGACCAACTGCGGTGGCACCTCCGTCGCGAAGTTGACGACCCCGGCCCCGGATTTCAGGATACCGAAGAGGAAGGCGGCAAAGCCGACGCCGAGTGGGTTGTTTCCGGCGAGAATTGAGACGGTGATGCCGTCGAAGCCGTACGACGGCACGCCCGTCTGGAACTTGCCGAGGATCATCAGCGCGTACAACGCGCCACCGATACCGGCGAGCGCACCGGAGAGACCGAAGCTCGCGACGATGGTCCGCTTGGCGTCCACGCCGCCGTACTCGGCGGCCTCTGGCTGGAGCCCGCTCGTCCGCACGTCGTAGCCGAAGGCCGTGTGCGCGAGCAGATAGTAGATGACGCCGACGAGGACGACACCGACCGCGAGCGCGATGACGGAGAAGTTCGCCGTCGGCTCGAAGAGAATCGTCGGGAAGTTCGCGTGGTCGGGAATCGTCCGCGTCTGGGTCGCGAAGCTATCGGGGTCTTTCACGTGATTCAGTACGAGATAGCCGACGACGCCAGTCGCGATGAAGTTCAGCATGATGGTCGTGATGACCTCGTTGGCGTCGGCGTACGCCTTCAGGAGTCCGGGAATCGCGGCGTACAGCCCACCACCGAGTGCACCGACCGCCAGCCCCACGGTCAGACTCACGGCGGTGCCCGGAGCTCCGCCGACGAGTGGCGCGACCTGTAAGACGGCCAGCGCGCTCGCCAGGCTGCCGACGACCAGCTGCCCCTGTGCGCCGATGTTGAAGATGCCGGCCCGGAACGCGACGGCAACACCAAGCCCGGTGAACAACAGGACCGTGGTCTCACGCAGCGTGAGAGCCATCTGCCGGCCGAACGGGTCCCACCCGGCAGACAGCGGGTCACCGAGCGCTCCGAGGAAGAGCCGGTCGTAGACGGTGACGGGATTGTAACAAAAGCCCAGCTCGAAGAGCCGCGGCAGCCCGAACGGCGTCGGGTGCGTGAGCACGAACGTCGCCGTCGCACACTCCGTGATGCGGCCGGCTCCGAGAATGAGCACGGTGCCGACGAGAATCGACGCGAACAGCGCCGCGAGACTGATTGCTAACCGCTCCGTCGCGGAGGCGGTGACAAGCCGGGTGAGCGCGCGCTCGATACGGTCGCGCGCGCTCACGGCTCACCTCCGTCGACGCGCTGTGATTCGAGCTGTCGAGCTGGCCGCTCGCCGGCCATCAACAGTCCGAGCTCCTCTTCGGTCACGTCGTCTGGGTCGACGACAGCCATCAGGGTTCCATCGTGTATCACCGCGAGTCTGTCTGCGAGCAGCTGTACCTCGTCGAGCTTCGAGGAGACGACGAGCACGCCGTCGCCGTCGTCCCGGAGGGCGAACAGGCGTTCGTGGATGAACTCCGTCGACCCGATGTCCACGCCGCGAGTCGGGTGTGCGGCCACGAACAGCGACGGGTCGCGCTCGAACTCCCGGCCGACGATGAACTTCTGTTGATTTCCGCCCGAGAGCGCGGCCGACTTCGCACCGATGTCCGGCGGTCGAACGTCGTACGTCTCGACGATGTTGGACGCGTGGTCGCGGGCGACGTCCCAGTCGATGCGGCCGTTCGAGGTGAACGGCTCGCCGTGTTGGCTACCGAGAATGCCACTCTCCGTGAGGTCGAATTCCATCACCAGCCCGCGTTCGTGTCGGTCCTCCGGGACGTACGCCATCCCGGCGTCGATGCGGTCGCGCCGGGACCACGACCCGATGTCTTCGCCCTCGAAGTCGATGCGACCACTGCTCGGGTCCCGCAGGCCGGTAATCGCCTCAATGAGCTCGGCCTGTCCGTTGCCGTCGACGCCCGCGATACCGAAGATTTCGCCCTCTCGGACGCTGAAGCTCACGTCGTCCACGGCCGGCACCCCCCGGTCGTCGGTAACGCTAACGCCCTCAACGCGGAGCGTCTCCGCGCCGGGGTCGTGCGGTCGGTCGCTGGTGTCCATGAGCACCTCGCGACCGACCATCATCTCCGCGAGCGACTCGCGTGTCGTCTCCGCCGCGGGGACCGTCGCGACGCCCTTGCCGTCGCGCAACACGGTGATGTCGTCGGCCGCGGTCATCGCCTCGCCCAGCTTGTGGGTGATGAAGATAATCGTCTTGCCGGCGTCGGTCAGCTCCTCGAACACCGCAAACAGCTCGTCGACCTCCTGTGGCGTGAGGACGGCGGTCGGCTCGTCGAGGATGAGCGTGTCCGCGCCACGATACAACGCCTTCAGAATCTCGACGCGCTGTTGGACGCCGACGCTCACGTCGGCGATAGTCGCGTCGGGATCGACCGCGAACCCGTAGCGGTCGCTGAGCTCCTGTACCTCCTCGCGTGCGGTCGCACGGTCGACCGCCAGTCCGCCCCACTTGCGGGGTTCGTTGCCGAGCGTGATGTTTTCCGTCACCGTCATCGGGTCCACGAGCATGAAGTGCTGGTGGATCATCCCGATGCCGGCGTCGATTGCGTCGGCTGGCGCGTCGAACTCGCGTTCGGTGCCGTCGACGACGACGCGGCCCTCGGTCGGCTCGTACAGCCCGTAGAGCACGTTCATCAGCGTCGTCTTTCCGGCTCCGTTCTCGCCCAGCAGGGCGTGGACGCCTCCCCGTTCGACTTCGAGCGTCACGTTGTCGTTAGCGACGACGCCGGGGAACCGCTTCGTGATTCCGTCGAGATGGACGGCTCTGTCCATCGACCGATCAGACGTTACTCGGGTCGGACGGAACGTCGATTTCGCCGTCGATAATCGACTGTCGGGTCGACTCGACTTCGGTCACGATGCTGTCGGGAAGTTCGCCACCGAGCTGCTGGCCCAAGACGAGTTCGACACCGTTGTCGTCCAGCCCGAGCGTTGTCGTCGAGCCGGTTTCGAAGCTGTCGTTCACCTTCGCCTCGACCGCGCTGTAGACGGCCGTGTCGACGCGCTTGACCATCGACGCGAGAATCACGTCGGCGTACGACTCCCGGGTGACCGACTGGTCGCGGTCGACGCCGATGGCGAACTTGCCGGCTTCCTGTGCGGCCTGGAAGACGCCCGTGCCGGTGTTGCCCGCGGCGTGGAAGACGATGTCGCTCCCGCTGGAGTACATCGAGGATGCCGCCTCCCGACCCGCGCTCGGGTCGTTGAACGAGCCGGTGTAGTTGGTCTGTACGTCGATGTCCGTGTTGACGGCGTTCGCGCCAGCCATGAAGCCGGCTTCGAACTTCTGGATGAGCGACGACTCGACGCCGCCGACGAAGCCGAGATTCGTCGAGTCAGACCCAGTCTCGCCCGCGCCCGCCGAGAAGGAGTCGAGCGTCAACAGCCCCGCCATGGTGCCGGCGAGATACGAGCCTTCGTGCTCGCGGAACGTGTAGGACGCGACGTTGTCGTACTGTTCGTCGTCGTCGTTCGTCGGCACGCTGTCGACGATCTGGAAGTCCTGATCGGGGTACTGGGTCGCAGTCCCGCCCAGCGCGTCTGCCTGCAGGAAGCCGATACAGGAGATCAGGTCGTAGCTCGGGTCGGTCGAACTCGCGAACTGCTGTTGGAGGCTCGCAAACTCGGAGACCTCCTGTGGCTGGAGCGAGTTCGTCTGGAGGTCGAACGCCGACTCCGCCTGCTGGAGGCCCTGCTGGGCCTGGTCGTTGAACGACCCGTCGCCGAGCCCGCCGGTCGCGTAGACGATGCCGACGTTCGTCGCCGCGTTCGCCCCACCGTCAGTCTCCGTCCCTCCGCCGTCGGAGTCGTCGCCGGAGTCCCCGTCGGTGTCTGTCGGTGTTGCGTCACTCGATGGTCCGCCGGAACAGCCAGCCAGTCCAGCGATGCCAGTTACCCCCGCCGCCGTGATGAACTGCCGCCTACCCAGTTTCATGTTGGTTAGACACTACCGGCTTCGAGGATAAACGCTACGGTAGACCGGCTGGAGAGCAGTGAGAACGGCTATCAACGCACGATACTGTTATACGCTCTCGATGACATCACGCACTGACGCGACGAGCGCGTCTACGTCGTCTGATTCTGCGTACAGTCGGATGTACGGCTCGGTGCCAGAGGGCCGGACGAGCGCCCACGATGCGTCCTCGCGCTCGATGCGGACGCCGTACTCGGTGTCGACGCTCGCCTCGGGGAACGCCTCCGGCAGCGCCGTCTCGACGGCCGCCATCACGCGCTCCTTCTCCTCGTCGGGACACGGAATCGACACCTTCCGATAGGGGCGATTCGTAATCGGCTCGCGGAGCGCGTCGAGCCCGGCCTCCGCGACGAGCCGGGCCAACACGGCCGCGCTCGCCACGCCGTCGATCCACGACCCGAACCGGGTGTGGACGTGTTTCCACGGCTCGGCCGCGAAGACCACCTCGGTGCCGTCTGCGCCGGTTTCGTAGGCGGTCGCGACGCCTTCGTGGAGCGCACCGAGCCGAACGCGCTCGATGCGGCCGCCGCTGTCCCGGACGTGTTCGTCGATGCGGGCCGAGGCGTTCGGCGTCGTCACGACAACCGGGTCACTCGCCGCGCTCTCGCGGACGTATCGGCCCGCGACGACCGCGAGCACGGTGTCTTCGTGGACGACCTCGCCGTCGCTGTCGACGATGACGATGCGGTCTGCGTCGCCGTCGTGGCCGATTCCGAAGTCGAACTCGCCGTCGCGCACGAACGCCCGGAGGTCAGTCAGCGTCTCGGCCGTCGGCTTCGACTCGCGAGCGGGGAAGTGACCGTCCACCTGTGCGTTCAACGCCACCACGTCCGCGCCGAGCGCTCGCAACACCTGCGGGGCCGCGACGCTGGCCATCCCGGTCCCGCAGTCGACCGCGACCCGAACGCCGGCGGGGTCAGCGCCGAACTGCCCGGCGTACGCCGTGACGGCCTCGCGGTACTCGGAGAGCACACTCGCCTGCTCGCTCTCGCCGAACCGGTCCCACGGGACGGACGACTCCTCGCTCACCAACAGTTCCTCGATGGTCTCTTCCAGCTCGCGGTCGTACTCCTCCCCGTCGACGAACAGCTTCAGCCCGTTGTCGGTCGGGGGGTTGTGACTCGCGGTCACCATCACGCCGCGTCGTCCCCGTGAGGCGAACGCGAGCGCCGGCGTCGGAACCTGTCCGAGCCGAATCACGTCGGCCCCACCGGACTGCAGTCCGGCGGCGAGCGCGTCGGCGAGTGCCGACCCGGTCGTTCGGCCGTCCCGTCCGACGACGACCGTCGGTCGGTCGGTCGTCTCACGCGCCTGTGTCGCGGTCGCCCGGCCGACGCCGAGCGCGAGGCCGGGGGTGACCTCGGTGTGTACGCTCCCGCGGATGCCAGCCGTTCCGAACCGTGTCATACGGTCTGTTCTCGGCGCGACGTATCAAGCGTGACGGCTTCGACTACAGCTCGACGCCGCTGGGAATCAGCGAGTGGTGACGCAAGAGGTCGCCGTTGGCGTCGTACACGAGGAAGGTTCCCTTCTCCTGTTCGAGCAGCTGGTCGCCGTCGATACTCACGCGAATCCGGTAGCGGTGAGACTCGCCTGCCTCCTTGCCGTACTCGCGGGCCGCTTCGATGAAGTTGAGCACGTCCTCGCTGTCGGCGTTGAGTTCGAGCACGAACTCGCCGGTGACGCGGTTCGTCACCGCGACGACGCCCTCCGGGTCGTCCTTGACCGGCCCCTGGAGGCGGAAGGCAACGTCCACCTCGTCGCTCGCGAGCGGTTCGCCGTCAGTGCGGGTGAGTCGCTCAACCAGCTGCTCGGTCGGTCCCTCGAAGTCGATGACGACCGTCGGCACCCCCGGCGTGTCGAGATTGCTTGCGTCGATTGTGAAGTAGTCGCGCCGCATCTGTACTAACTTCGTGGCGCGCGCGGAAGAACGTAACGGGGCCGGCAGGCGACTGTCGGTACATTTTACCGACGACGCGTCCCCCTCGGAGTATGTCATGGGTCGAATCGGAACACGCGGGCGAGCTCGCCGTCGTCTCTGCGTGGCTCGCCACGCTGCTCCCGTGGTCCGTCTCGTTCGCGACCGACGAGGGCGTCTCGCTCATCACCGTCCGGTTTCCCGTCGCGATGTTCCAGTTCCTCTTTGGTGCGGACCTGAACGTCGACCTGTTCGTCCCCGTCTGGGCCGCGTCCGGACTCGAACAGTCGAACGCGGCGCTCCAGACCGCCTACTACGTCTGGCTCGCCGGGGCAATCGTCGTCGGCGTCGCGTTCCTCTTCTCGCTGGCCTACTACGGCCGCGAGGAGACCGTCGAACGACGATTCCCGGCGTCGCCCGTCCGCGTGATGGGCGGGCTGTTGACCGTCGCCGGTGGCTGTCTCGCCGTCTCGGCGGTCCGTATCTTCCAGACGGCACCCGGCGTCACCGTTCCCGTCGGTGCGGTGTTGGTCCCGCTGTTGGGCGTCACCTTACTCGGCACGCACACCCGCCCGAGCGAACAGGGGTGACGGCCGCGTGTATTTAAGTGTTCGGAGCGGCGATACACGACAACAACGCTGAGGCTTAACCTAATGTCAGAATCCACGCCGGACCTGAGCGATCAGATGCGCGTCGACGCCAGCGACGAGGAGGGGTTCAAGGCGATATTCGAGCGCGTGCTCTCGGTCATTCGCGGTTCCCAACTCACCGACGAGAACTACTCGCCGCGTCGCCACAGCCGACTCGTCCCCGACGACCCCGTCGACGCCGTCGGCTACGAAGTCGAACGCTACTGGCTCAACGCTCCGTTCTCGTACGCCTCCATTCGCTATGACGACGACGAGAACGAACACCGGTATCACGTCGTCGAGCCGACGCTCACCGACGACCAGACCGCGCTGCTTGATTCGCTGTACGACGACGTTCGCAACCCACTGCTCTACCGCGAGAGCCAGGAGGACGACGACCCCGAGACGCTGTTGCGCGAGGAACTCCGCGACCGCATCGAGGACTACGGCGTCGTGCTCTCGCCGGGCGGCTTCCACGCGCTCGTCTACTACCTGTGGCGGCGGTTCCGCGGCTTCGGTCGACTCGACCCGCTTATGCACGACAGCAAAATCGAGGACATCTCGTGTGACGGCTACGAGATTCCGCTGTACGCCTACCACGACGACTACCAGGACATCGCGACGACGGTCTCGTTCGGCGAGGAGTCTCTCGACTCCTTCGTCATCCGGATGGCCCAACAGGCCGGCCAACACATCTCCGTCGGGAACCCCATCGTCGGGACGACACTGCAGGACGGCTCGCGTGCAGAACTCACGCTCGGCGAGGAAGTCACCCCACACGGGTCGGCGTTCACCATCCGAAAGTACAGCGAGGAGCCGTTCACGCCGGTCGATTTGCTCCAGTTCGGCACCTTCTCGCTCCAGCAGATGGCCTACCTGTGGATCGCCATCGAGAACAACAAGAACATCATCTTCGCCGGCGGTACGGCGTCGGGGAAGACCACCTCGATGAACGCCATCTCGATGTTCATTCCCCCTCGTTCGAAGCTCATCACCATCGAGGACACCCGCGAGCTATCCTTGTATCACGACAACTGGCTCTCCTCGGTCACCCGCGACCGACTCGACGAGGAGTCGGACGTGACGATGTACGACCTCCTGCGCTCTGCGCTCCGACACCGACCGGAGTACATCCTCGTGGGGGAGGTGCGTGGCGAGGAAGCTATCACCCTCTTCCAGGCGATGAACACGGGCCACACGACCCTGTCGACGATGCACGCCGACTCGGTGCAAACTGTCATCAACCGTCTCGAAAACGAACCCATCAACGTCCCGCGACCGATGGTGCAGTCGCTCGACGTGCTCTGCGTGCAGGTGCTCGCGCGGCTCGACGGCGAGCGGGTGCGCCGGTCGAAGACAATCTCCGAAATCGACGGTATCGACCAGCGGACGGGCGAACTCGACTACTCCAACGCCTTCGAGTGGTCGACGACCGACGATTCCTTTTCGGTCGGTAATCGGAACCTGCTCGACGAGATTCGCCGAGAACGCGGCTGGTCGCAGGGCGAACTGTTAGAAGAGATGCGTCGTCGCCGTCGGTTCCTCTCGCATCTCCGGGACGAGAACATCACGAACTACCAGCAGTTCACGGCGCTGGTCAACGAGTACTACGTCGACGCCGAGGCGACGATGGACGCACTCGGAATCGGGACCGACGGCGACACCGACCAGCCGCCGGTAACCGCAGAGGCCGGCGACGACTGATGGTCTCGCCGCTCGTCTTCGTCCCCCTGTTGTTCGCCCTGGCGCTGTTCGTACTGCTTGCCGTCGCGCCGACGGTCCGGTCGCTGGAACGGCTGTTCAGCCGCATCGGGTGGATCGCCTTCGACGGACCGAACATCCCGCCGGACACCGAGCGAGAGCGAACGCTCCGTGCGGCCGGTATCGGTGAGCCGTACCGCATCTACCAGGCGAAGACGCTGACGTACACGAGCGTCGCCGCGCTCGCCGGCGTCGTCGTCGGCGGCTACGCCACCGGTGGCATCATCCGCGTGGTCGGCATCGAGCGACTCGGTGGCGCTCCCGTCGTCGACACCCTGCCGCCTGTCCTGCAGGGATTTGGCGTCCTCCACTTCGTGTTGCTGCTCGTCGGTGGCACCGTCTTCGGCGGGGGAGCGGCCGGGCTGTCGTATGTGCTCCGCTGGCAGGTTCCCGCGGTCAGAGCCGACTCCCGTGCCCGCGAGATCGACGCCGGGATGCCCCGGACGGTCGCGTTCGTCTACGCGCTCTCGCGCGGCGGAATGTCGTTTCCGAAGGTGATGGAGACCATCGCCGACAACAAGGACGTGTTCGGCACCGGAGCAGAGGAGTTCGAGGTCGCCTCTCGGAACATCAACCTCTTTGGCGCGGACGTTGTCTCCTCGATTCGCGACATCTCCGACCGGACTCCCTCCGAGCAGTTCGAGAGCTTCACGGAGAATCTCACCAGCGTCCTCCAGTCGGGCCAGGACCTCTCGGAGTTCCTGCACGACGAGTACGAGCGCTACCGCGAGGAGGCCGCCGAACGACAACAGAAGATTCTCGACGTGTTGGCGACGGCCGCAGAGATTTACGTCACGATTGTCGTCGCCGGGATGTTGTTCCTGGTGACGATTTTGCTCATCATGGGGTTGACCACCGGTGGGACGCTTGTCCCGATTCGCGTCATCACGTATCTCGTCTTGCCGGCGTTGAACGTGGCGTTCATCGCGTACCTCTCGGACATCACGCAGCCGCTTCGCGGGGCCGCAGCCAATCAGTCGCGTGAACGCCCCAGCGTCGGCGTCGACGCGATACCGGACGGTGGAGTCCGGACGCCGGCGGTGCGCGAGAACATCATTCGGCTTCGAATCCACCGCCGTGTGGGGCGGTTCCGACGGTTCTTCTCGAACCCCGTCGAGAACATCATCGACCGTCCCGAACTGCTGTTGTACGTGACCGTCCCCCTCGCGGGACTGTTCGTGCTGGTACAGGCGCCGAGCTATTTCGACTCGACCGCTCCGCTCACCGGTGGCCCGCTTGACGTGCGCACCTTCGACGACGCCGTGATTCAGGCAACCCTGTTCGTCGTGGTCACCTTCGGTATCGTCTACGAGATTGGGAACCGCCGCGTCCAGAACATCGCGTCCTCGCTGCCGGACATGCTCGACAGGCTAGCGAGTCTCAACGAAGCGGGGCTGTCAGTCGTCACGTCGTTCGAGCGTATCAACCGCAGCGACATGGGATCTCTCGACGACGAAGCAAAGCGCATCTGGCGGGATATCCAGTGGGGAGCGACAGTCGAGGAGGCGCTCGACCGGTTCGAGACGCGCGTGAAGACGCCTTCGACGACACGGGTGACGACGCTGTTAACCAACTCGATGCGCGCGTCAAACGAGATCGGGCCGGTGTTGCGCATCGCGGCCGAGCAGGCGCGTTCGGACCAGCAGCTGAAGCGCCGCCGCCAGCAAGAGACCATGACGTATCTCGTCGTTATCTACATCTCGTTCATAGTGTTCCTGCTCGTCGTGGGCATTATCGTGCTGGTATTGATTCCGAACCTACCGACGGCCGGTGAGTTCTCCGCCGGTGGAGCCGGAGCCGCACCGATTCAGGGTATCACCGAGGAGCAAAAAGACGCCTACGCGCTCGTCTTCATCCACGCGGGCATCGTTCAGAGCGCGATGTCGGGTATCGTCGGCGGGCAGATGTCGGAGGGGACGCTGCGTGACGGACTCAAGCACGCGAGCGTCATGCTGCTCATCTCGTATCTCGTCTTCCTCGCCATCCAGTGGGTGAGCGCGAACGGCGGCATCGCGCGGTTCACGTCCGCGTTCGGCGGCAGCGGTATCGGCATGTGAACTACCACTGCCTACTCGCCGCCTTCGGCGGCTCCTTGAGGCAGGGGCTTCCTGCTTCGACGACGCGCTTTGCAGACACCGAATTGGTGTCCGTAGGGAGCGCAGTCTCCACAGGCATT
>Ga0209946_1000057_pt1 | contig 43494 bp, 38 predicted proteins | sample SalPon2_A_H2O_MG_FD_185704 | JGI IMG/M metagenome (GOLD analysis project Ga0209946, IMG submission 185704) | Salt pond water microbial communities from South San Francisco under conditions of wetland restoration - Salt Pond MetaG R2_A_H2O_MG... | ecosystem: Environmental > Aquatic > Non-marine... | reverse complement strand
GGTCCGCTCGGCGTGCCCCTCGGGGTCGAACTCGACGGGCGGGTGCCAGCTCCGCGCGGACTCGACGAGGGGGACGAACCCGCCGAGCTCCAAGACGAGCAGCTCGGTCAGGTACCCCGAGAACCCCTCGGTGCGGAGGTCGCTACCGTACGCTCCGATCGCTTTTAAAAACGCCTTCGCCAGCACGACGTCGGCGGCGAGTTCCTCGTCGAGCCGCGCGGAGAGGTACGCGTCGTGGAACGGGGTGCGGTCGACGGCAGACACCAGATCCCCGGCGGTCTCCACGTCGTGACAGGGGACTAAGTCGACGTCGAACCCCTCGTGTGAGCCTTTCACGTACGGGTGTTCGGCGTACTCCTCGTGGCCGTCCGGGAGGACGGCGTGCCCGACGGCGAGGCCGTACTCCTCTAACTGCTCGCGGGAGAGGTCGGCGCCGAACCGGACGAACAGATCGATATCGCGGTCGCCGGAGACCCACGTGCCGCGGGCGGTCGACCCGACCTGCACCACGTCGGCCTCGACCGGGAGGTCGGCGATCGCCTCGTGTGCCCGATCGGTGAGATCGGCCGCGACTGCGCGCAGGCGGTCGCGCTCAGCGGGCTCCGGGAGCACCCGGTCGCGGACGCGCGACAGCACCGACTCGAGATCGTCCATGCTGTCGGGTTCTCGCGGTTCCGCCGAAAGCGTGTCGGTCGCAGGGGCGCGAGACGCCCGGAACGCGGCCGGCGACGAGCCGACGCGGTCGGACTGCCCGCCGCGCCCGAGTCGGGCGGAAACGAAAGCCCTATCAAAACGACGCGAGTACGCTGAATCGAGCCGAAGTAGCTCAGTTGGTAGAGCGCCTCGCTGTTAACGAGGCGGTCCCAGGTTCGAGTCCTGGCTTCGGCGCCTCTCCGAACGTTCACCCGCGTAGCGCCGGCTCCACCTCTGTAGCGAACGCCGACGCTGCTCCCGTACCGCACCCCCACTCCCCGCCGGTCGCGTCCGGCGATCGGTCGGATTCGGTACCCTAAAGGGTTCGTCTCGTCTACCCGAACTCACCGGGCCTTTAGCTTAGTCTGGTTAAAGCGACTCGCTCATAACGAGTTGATCGCCGGTTCGAATCCGGCAAGGCCCATCTTCTGCCGAACCGACCCCGCGAGCGACGGGTGGCGCCGCGTTACGACAGCAGTTCGACCAGTTCGTTCACGTCCTCGACCACCGCGTCGACGCCGACCTCGGTGTACGCCCGTCGCCCGTCGTCACCGGTCAGCCCGCCGGTGAGAACGCCGACCCCGTAGTAGACGCGGCTGTCGTCCTCGTCGTCGGCGTTGCGCGCCGTCCGCACGTCGTCGAGGGTGTCACCGGCGAAGGCGACGCGGTCGGCGTCGAACCGCTCCGCCAGCGTGACGAGCGCCCGCGGATGCGGCTTCCCCTCCTCCCAGTCGTCCATGGTGAACCGGCGGTCCTCGGGCACGTCGAGGCCGACGCGCTCTAAGGCGATCTCCGCCTCCGCGGCGGGCCGCCCGGTCAACACGCCCACGTCGAACCGGTCGGTGAGGTCGGCGACCGTCGCGGGTTCGATCAGCGTCGGTTCGTCGTGGATGTACCCCGGCGCCGAGAGCGGGGGCGCTCCGCCCTCCAGCTCGCGGTACAGCTCCTCGCCGAGATACAGCGCCTGAAACGTCTCGCGGAGGCGGTCGGTGTCCCACTGGTCGCGGACCCGCGCCTGAGCGACGCTCGGGAGGTCGCGGGCGACCGCTTTCGCGGCGTCGATCCCGCCACCGCCGGCGGCGATGCGGTCCGTGAACGTCTCGACGTCCATATCGAGCCCCTCGCGGCGGGCCAACACGTAGAGGGCGGCCGCGTTCGTCAGCTCCCAGTCGTTGTTGAACCCGCCGGCGTTTTTAAATAACTGAATCGCGGAACGGTCGATCGTCTTGCCACACACTCGCTCGACGGACTCGAGGATCGCCCGTCGGTAGGAGTCGGCCACGTCGACCAACACCCCGTCGATGTCAAGAACAACTGCGTCGACCTGCATACCCGTACCCCGACAGGCGCGGGAAAGAACGTTCGGGTTCGCGTCGGCACGGCGCACCCGCCGGTAAAAGGGTCACTCGCGGTCGGACGCTACCCCTCCGGGCCCGTCGTCCCGCGCGACGTACAACACGGCATCCCCGAGCGCGCGGCGCGTGACGGGGACGACCGGCTCCTCGAACCCCAGCGTGGTGAACGCGCAGGCGGCGCCGAGGCGCCTCGCGAACGCGACGGTCGGGCGCTGGAGTTCGGCGGGGAGGTGACAGGCGTACACCGCGTCGACGGCGACGCCATCCCCGTCGGCGAGCGGGCCGTCGGCGGTGTCGTCGATCACCGGGTCCGGGCCGTCGTCGGCGAGCGCCAAGACGTCCCCGCGGCGAACGCGGAGCGAGCCCGGAACCGCCGTGTCGCGGGCCTCACGCGCCGCCGCGAGCGCGTCCTCACCGGGGGAGATGTCGACGGCGACGACGTGGCAGCCGCGTCGAGCGAGCGCTCGCGCGACCGACGGGCGGTCGCCGATACCGACCTCGACGAGGCGGTCGTGGGTCGCGAGCGCATCGACGAGCGCGCGACGGGAGGATGCGATCACGTCGCGGCCTTTATGATTGCGGCGGTCATAAAGCGTGCTATGCTCGTGGACATCGTCCCAGTCGGGGAAGTTGCCCCCCGCGTGAAACGCGAAGCGTCGGCGGCGCTCCGTTCGGTGTACGACTGTGACGTGACCGTCCACGACGACCAACCGATCCCCGAGACGGCGTTCGACGAGGGCCGCGACCAGTACCGCGCCGAGGACTTGATCGAGACCGTCAGCCGCGTCGGTGGCGGCGAAAAGAACATCGGGATCACCCCCCGCGACCTGTACTACCGGCGCCGGAACTACGTGTTCGGCCTCGCGTACCTCAACGGCAACGGCTCCGTGATCTCGACACACCGCCTCCGTACCTCCTCCGACGGCGGCGTCTCGACGCGGCCCGCGGTCGACGTGTTCGCCGACCGGGTTCGGAAGGAGGTCGTCCACGAAATCGGCCACACGCTCGGATTAGAGCACTGCGACAACAGCAAGTGCGTCATGTCCTTCTCGCCGACGGTCCGCGAGGTCGACGTGAAAGAGGAGAACCTCTGTGGCACCTGTTCCCGGCTCGTTCGGTGAGCGGCCGGTCGAGGACGGCCCGGATCGCCGGTAGACGTAAACCCCGTCCAGTCCAACAGTCTCGTATGGCCGCAAAGCCGGAGTACCGCGACCGGCCGGACGTTGAGGTCGCGCTGTTGGACGCGCTCGTCGACCGCGGCGACGAGGGGATGACGGTGCTGGAACTGCGCGCGGCCGTCGACGCCGACATCGACGCCATCGAGGAGGCGCTGTCGACGCTGAAGGCGGACTCGCTCATCACCGTCGAAAGCGAGGAGCGAGTGCGCGTGTATCCCCACGACCGCGTCGTCCCGGATCCCGACGCCGAGACGGACGAGGACCCGGCGTCGTTCGTCGACGTCGTCCGCGACCGGCTCGGACTGTAGCGCCACAGCGCGAACAGGGCGCCCGCACGGGTTGCGGGTGAAGCCAGCGACCTTTTGCCGCTCGCTCGACTCCGTTCGAGTATGACACTCGTCTCCGACACGCACGACGCACACGGCGCGGTGTACCGCGACCGCGGCGGCCGACAGGTGGTCGACCACTACGGCAAGCCGGAGCGCGTCGGGAAGGCGGTTCGCAACGTCGTCGGCGCGATAGAGATGGGATACGGGATCCTCACCGTCCGCGGCGAGGACCGCGTCGAGTTCGTCGACAACGCCGTCTCGAACCGCGTGCCCGACGAGGACGGGCAGGGCGTGTACGCGCTCTTGCTCGACCCGCAGGGCGGCATCGAGACGGACATGTACGTGTACAACGCCGCCGAGCGCCTGCTCGTCTTCCTCCCGCCGGAGCGTGCGGAGGCGGTCGCCGAAGACTGGGCGAGCAAGGTGTTCATCCAAGACGTGACGATAGAGGACGTCTCCGCCGACCTCGCGGTCTTCGGGATCCACGGGCCGAAGTCCACGGAGAAGGTCGCCTCGGTGCTCGGCGGACCGGGCGCCCCCGAAAAACCGCTCTCGTTCGTCCGCGGATCGATGGTCGACGCCGGCGTCACGGTGATCGCGAGCGACGCGCCCCTCGGCGAGGAGGGGTACGAGGTCGTCTGTGCGGCCGACGACGCGGAGGCGGTCCTCGACACCCTGATCAACCGCGGGCTCAACGCCGCGCCGTTCGGCTACCGGACGTGGGACGCGCTCGCGACGGAGGCCGGCACGCCCCTCTTCGAGTACGAGTTGGCGGGCACGGTGCCGAACGTCCTCGGACTCCGGAACGCCTTAGACTTCGAGAAGGGGTGTTACGTCGGACAGGAGGTCGTCTCCCGCGTCGAGAACCAGGGGCGACCGAGCCGCCGACTCGTCGGCCTCGACCTCGACGGCCTCGCCGACGCGACCGCCGCCATCGACGGCGACGCCGACCCTGACGGATACGACGAGGTCCTCCCGGCGTCCGGTGCGGCCGTGTTCGACGGCGACGAGGCGGTCGGCGAAGTGACGCGGGCGGCGGTCGGACCGGCCGCCGGCGACCCCATCGCCCTGGCGCTGGTGCAGTTCGACGCCGCCCTCGACACCCCGACCGTGCGCGTCGGCGGCGAAGAGGTCGCGGCGACGCGCGTCGCCCTCCCGTTCCCATCTGTCGATGGTAGCGCGCGCTCAGCGCGGCTGCCGACGTATCCGGACGACCGGTAGGCGGCGGGGATCCGCTCGGTCGACGGTTGAGCTCTTTTATAATCGAGCGGCATCGCTCACAGCGCGAACTGCACGACGGTGTAGGCGGTGAACCCGAGCGCGAGCGAGCCGACGAGCGAGCCGATCCACGCGAACACGGTGTAGCCCATCTTCGCCCGGCTCACGCCGGCGTCGCCGGCGGCGTAGCCCGCGCCGACGATGGCGGAGACGATGATCTCGTTGAACGAGACGGGGATGCCGAACGCGACCGCGGTCTGGGCGATGGCGAAGGAGGGGATGAGCGCCGAAATCGACCGGCGCGGCCCCATCGAGGCGTAGTCCTGTGAGATCGCTTTGATCATCCGCGGCGCGCCGGTCCACGACCCGACGAGCAGCCCCGTGCCGCCGCCGACGAGCAGCGCCCACAGCGGCACCCCGACCTCGCTGAATATCGGGACCAGCGGACCGATCGCGAGCCCGACCTGCGAGCCGCCGGCCGAGAAGGCGACGAGCCCGCCCATCGCGAGGAGGAACCGACGCTGGGCGGCCGCCTGGTCCCGCCCGAGGTCGACGTACACCGCGAGGGCGACCGCCGCCGCCACCGCGACCGTGACGAGGGGCGTGCCGATCCCCCCGACGCCGAGTTCGGGCCCGAGCGCCTGCGACATCGACGCCTGCTCGCCGGGCGGGCCGAGCAGCGCGAACCCGACGTTCGCGACGAGCGCGCCGACGAGCCCCGCGAGCGCCGCGGTGAGCGGCCGCTGGGGGAGCGCGTCCCCGATGAGCAGCCGAGCGACGACGTAGGCGACGCCGCCGCCGACGAACGGAGTGAGCACCCAGAGCGTGAGGATCTCGGTGTACTTCGGCCACGCCGGATCGCCGCCCATCGCGAGACCGACGCCGACGACCGCGCCGGTGACGGTGAACGCGGTCGCGATCGGATACCCGGCGAACACGCCGGTCGCGACGAGCGCGGCCGCGGTGAGCAGGGCGATGATGGCCGCGCCGGCGGTGAGCGTCACGCCGCCGATCAGCTCGGTCCCCACCGCCTCGGTGACGTTCGCGCCCTGGAGGATCGCGCCCGACAGCCCCAAGACGCCGACGACGAGCCCCGCCCGCATCACGGAGATGGCGTTCGCGCCGACCGCCGGGGCGAACGGCGTCGACCCGGAGGAGCCGGCCCCGATAGACCACGCCATAAAGAGGCTCGCGGTGGCGGCGACGCCGAGGGTGGCGACAGTTGCGACGACCATGTTACTCCTGCCCGTCCTCGTACCCTTCGCGGAGCCCGGTGAGGGTGCGCCGGACGAGGAGGAACGCGAAGAAGAAGAACACGAGGAGGCCGGTAAGAACGATGACAAACAGCGGTTCGACCGGGAGCATACACCTGAATCCGTCGGCACGGTGTTAGGCGTTTCGGCAGCCGGCTCGCACGGGATCTCGGGGACGGGCGGCGGCCGCCGACCGACCGATGACTAAAACGCGAGTTTGTGCCTAAGCCACGTATAAGATGTCACCGCCGAAAGGTGGTAATGCGACCCCCGCTTCGGCCCTCCCCGAGTTCGGTTCCCCACCGATCAGCCGCAACGGCACGTACTGTCGGCGGCGGTCCCCCGCTGCCCTCCCCCTCTCCCACCCCTCCGGTGCCAGTGCGGTCGAACACTGGGGCGTCGCATCCGCCCGCCGCCCCCCTCTTCCTCTCCCCCTCCCCCCTTCCGGCGGGCGTCACACCTCCGAGCAGGGCCCGCTCGGGCGTCGCTCACGCCTCGATACGGAACGTTTCGAACACCTCGCCGTCGGGCGTGACGAGACGCCCGTCCAGCGCGTCTTGCGGGCCGTCGACCGGGTCGAGCTCCGCGTGAGCCGCGCGGTTCCCCCGCGGTTGGGCGTGGCTTCCGGGGTTCAGGATCGGGACCGACCCCGTGTCGTCGAACCGGGGGCGGTGGCTGTGCCCGCAGATCACGGCGTCGGCGCGGCGCTCGCGCGCGAGCATCACGAGGCCGGTGTCGCCGTTTCGGTGTCGGTGCGTGACCGCGAACCGAACGCCGGCGTACTGGACCGTTCGCACCTCCGGGAGCCGGTCGCGGATCGCCGCGTCGGCGTTGTTCCCGTAGACGGCCCGCAGGCTCCGAGCCGCCGATTCGAAGGCGTCGAGCACCGGCTCCCGGTAGAAGTCTCCCGCGTGGACGACGAGGTCGGCCTCGCGGACCGCCTCCGCGGTCCGCCCCTGCAGTTTCGGCTCCGTTCGTCCGTGGGTGTCGGAGACGACGACGAGCATACCCCCGCTCCGCGCGCGGCGAGGTTAAACCCGCGGCACCGGAGCGCCGTCGCAGGCGGTCTGGAGGCGAACGGTTCAGTCCCAAAACGACTGCGTCCGGGCGTACTCGCGCTCTTGGCGGAGCACGTCGCGGTAGAACTCGTCTTCGTCCTCGCGGAGCTTGTTGATTATCCGGGCGGCGTTGTGCGGTCCCACGCCGCGGGCCGCCAGCGCGACTACGGCCCGCTTCCCGTGCGTCTGGACGAGGCTCGCGGCGCGGTGGGCGCGTTCGGTGCGCCGCTCCTGTTCGTCGTCCTTCTCGGTCGCTCGGACCGCCGCCACCGTCTCGTCGTCCCACGGGTTCAGGGCGGCGACCCGCGTCGACTCGCAGTCGGGGCATTTTGGCTGGTCGGCGACGCGCCGCACCTTCGTCGTGTGCCGCCAGCCGGTGCAGTGGAGACAAAAGAGGATCACGCGGTCGTTCTGGATGCGCTCGCGGATCGTCTCGATCACGTCGGCGTCGGCGTTCTCGGGGACGAGGAACTCGGTGCCCGCGGAGCGGCCGGCCGTGCCGAGCGGGGTGCGCTCGCGGGCGATGGCGATCTCGAGCGCGCCCTCCTGTATCGCCGTCAACACCTCGGCCGTCTCCGCGACCGCGAGGTCGGCGTGGAACACCTCGCGGAGCGCCTCGTCGTAGACGGGCGTTCCCTCTAAGGCCGCGAGCAGGCGATCGCCGCCGAACCGCCCTCGCCCCTCGCGGTAGCGCTTGACCGAGCCGAACTTCGCGGCGACCTGCGCCAGCGTGAACTTGAGCGCGTCCGACTTTTTTAAGGCGAGTTCGAGGTACGCCTCCAGCCGGTCGGGGTCGGTCGTCTCCAACACCTCGCGGAAGGTGCTCGGGTCGACGTCGTGTGGCACCTCGAACTCGATGCGGTAGGGGTCCACGTCCATCCCGATCGAGGAGCCGGCGCGCTGACCGACGAGCGCCGCGAGCAGGCGCGCGAGCGTCTCGTTCACCTCGTGGCCGAAGGCGGCGTTGACCGCGACGGTGCGGGCGCTCCCCTCGATCACGACGCGGCGGTCGGTGGGGACCGGGTGGCCCGCCTCGACGTGGTCGACGACCGGTTTCAGGGCGCTCGCGATCGTCCCCTCGTCGGCGGGGTAGCGCTCGGCGAGGTCGCTCGCGACGGCCTTCGGGGTCGCCCCCGCCGACAGCGCCTCGGCGGCCTCGCCGCGGATCCGGCCGACCTCCTCGGCGACGGGTTTCGGCACCGGGATCTCCTGGCCGATCCACGAGGGCACCTCGCCGGCGGGGTCGGCGATGGGGGTGACGTTCACCTGCTCCTCCTCCTCGTCGACCTCGGTGATCCGCCACATCTCGCCGCGCTGGATGAACGTCTCGCCCGGCCCGGCGAAGTTGACGACGAACCGCTCGTCTAAGGTGCCGATTCCCCGCCGCGAGGACATGTCGTACACCTCGTAGGTGGACTCGTCGGGGATCATCGAGAGGTTCGCGTAGAAGTACTGCCACGTGCCGCCCGACTTCTCTAAGGTGTCCGACTCCTCGTCGAGCCAGAGCAGTCGGTTCCCGTCGAGTTCGCGGACGACCTCCTGGAACTGCGGCTCCGGGAGGTCGGCGAACGGGTACGCGCTCGTGACGACCTGGTACGCCTCGCGGGCGTGGATCTCGCCCTCGTCCATCACCACGCCGACGATCTGGTTCGCGACCGTGTCGAGGCTCCCGTGGTGGATCGCGGCCGGCTCGACGAGTTCGTCGCCGGCCCGGCGGGCGATCGCCAGCGCTTCGAGGGTGTCGTCGCCGCCCTGCGTGACGACGGTGCCCTCGGAGACCAGATCGCGGCGGTGCCCCGCGCGGCCGACCCGCTGGAGCAGCCGAGCCACCTCGCGGGGGCTGCCGTACTGGACCACGTGATCGACGCGCCCCACGTCGATCCCGAGCTCCATCGAGGAGGTGCAGACGAGCCCGTCGAGGTCGCCCGATTTAAACCGGTCTTCGACGTCTATCCGCACGTCCTTCGACAGCGACCCGTGGTGGACCTCGATCTCGGTGGGGTCGTCGACCGCCTCGCCCGTCGCCTCACGCTCGGCGAGCGTTTTAAACCGCGAGCCGAGCGCCTCCGCGGTCTGTCTCGTGTTGACGAATATCAGCGTCGACTCGTGGTCGGCGACGATCCCGCGGATCGTCCGGACGTGGCTCGCGGTCGTCTCGTCGACCGCCAACTCGCCGGCGAGCGTGGCGTCGCGGTCCGTGATCTCCGGGTCGAGCACGCGCACGTCCGTCCGCGTCCCCGCCGCGACCTCGACGGTCTCGAACTCTCGGTCGCCGGGGCGCTCGGGGTCGCGTTTCCCCGACCCGACGAGGAACTTCCCGACCTCCTCGGGGGTCCCCACGGTGGCCGAGAGGCCGACCCGCTGGAACGGGCCGGAGACGCGTCGGAGGCGTTCGAGCCCGACGGTCAACTGGGCGCCGCGCTTCGCGGAGGCGAGCTCGTGGACCTCGTCTATCACGACGTGGGCGACGGCTTCGAGCGCGAGTCGCATCTTCGAGCCCGTCAGGATCGCCTGGAGGCTCTCCGGCGTCGTGATCAACACGTCCGGGGGGTCGTCGGCCTGCTTGCTGCGCTCGTACTGCGTGGTGTCGCCGTGGCGCACCGCGACCTCGACGCCGAGGGTCTCGCCCCACCACTCCAGCCGGTCCATCATGTCGCGGTTGAGCGCGCGCAGCGGCGTGATGTACAGCGCGGAGATCCCCTCGCGGGGCGGGTCGCCCGGCGCGTCGCGGGCGGCGACGATCGCGTCGAAGACGGGGAGCATGGCGGTCTCCGTCTTCCCCGTGCCCGTCGGCGCGAGGACGAGCGCGTTCTTCCCGCTCGCGAGCGGCGGGATCGCCTCGCGCTGGGGCTCGGTGGGGGTCGAAAAGCCCTGCTCGGAGAGCGCCTCGCGGACCTCGCGCCCGAGGTGCGCGAACGCGTCCATCCCGGACGGTTCCGCCATACGGTGATCGTCGGAGGTTGGGCACACGGCCGATTAAGCCCGTCGCTACGCGAGATCCGAGCGTCGACGGCCGGTGCCGGAAGCGGGCGGTCGGTTAAAAAGGACCGGTACCGCAGAGCGGGCGCGCCGGCGGCCGCGGTCTCACTCGGCGACCGGGAGTTCGACGACGAACACGCAGCCGGTCGGCTCGTTGTCTTCGACCCACACGTCGCCGCCGTACTTGTCGACGAGCGTCTTGACGAGGTACAGCCCGACCCCCGTCCCGCCGCTTTCGAGGCCCTTCTCGCCCTCCTGGAAGATCTGTTCTTTGTGGTCGTCGGCGATGCCGGGGCCGTTGTCCGCGATCGACACGCGCACCGTGCCCTCGGAGACGCCGGCCGCGACCGAGACCTCTGCGACCTCCTTGTCGTTGTGGACGACCGCGTTCGTCAGCAGGTTCCGGAACACCGCCTCAAGCAGGTCGTCGGCCAGCACGGTCACGTCGGGGATCGACCCGTCGACCGAGATCGCCGCGCGGTCCTGGTCGGACCGGACGCTCTCGATCTGTCCGGTGAGTTCGGTCCGGAGGCTCATCGGCGAGCGGTCGGCGTCGACCCGGAGCAACACGTCGGTGACGTCTTTGGCCGTCTCCGTGATGTCTCTCGCCTGCCTCGCGGCGCCTTTGACCGTTTGGGCGTACGTCCGGCTCTGGTCGTCGGAGAGCAGCTCTTCGAGCAGTTCGGTGTACGACTCGACGACCATCAGCTGGTTCCGGATGTCGTGGCGAACGACCTGGTTCAGCAGTTTGAGGCTGTCCCGCTGCTCTTCGAGCGTCCGCTCGTACTCCTTGAGCTCGGTCACGTCGCGGGCGTACCCCAAGACGGCGTCCTCGTCCGTTTCCGATATTTTGTAGGGGATCTTCACCGTCTGCAGGATGCGCGTCTCCCCGGTCGCCGTGGTGAGCGTCTCCTCCGGAATCTCCTTCGGCTCGCCCGACTCGATCACGGCGAGGTCGTCCTGTCGGAACTCCTCGGAGTCGTCGCGGTCGGGGATGATCTCCGCCTCCGACTTGCCCTCGACCTCCGCCGGCGTCTTCCCGTACGCCCCCGCGGTCGCCTCGTTCGCCAGGAGGTACTCCCCCTCGCGGTTCTTCACGAAGACGAGGTCGGGCACGAGGTCGATGATCTGGCGGAGCTCCTCGCGGGTCGATTCGAGGGCCATCTCGTACTCCTTCTGCTCGGTGATGTCCTGGAACAGCCCCAGCGCACCGACGACGTTCCCCGCGTCGTCGAACTGCGGGTCGGCGACCGCTCTGACCCACCGAACCCGGTCCGCCGCCGTGACGATCCGGAGTTCGAGGTCGTACGCCTCGCCGTCCGCGACCAGGCGGTCGAAGGCGTCCTCGATGACGTCGCGGTCGTCGGGGTGGTAAAAGGCGATCCCGTCGGCGATGTCGACCGACTCGCCCGTCGGCACCTCGTGGATGTGATACACCTCTTCGCTCCACGTGAGCGACTCGTCGACCAGATCGACCTCCCACCAGCCGATCGACGCGCTCTCTTGGGTCTGCTCGATGAGCGTGCGGGTGCGTTCCAACTCCCGCTCCCGGCGCTTCCGGTCGTCGATGTCGAGGTGGATGCCGACTCCCCGGACCGGCTCGCCGTCCGCGTCGCGCTCGACGACCTTCCCGATGTCGCGGATCCACTTCCACCCGCCCGACGCGGTCCGCATCCGGTGTTCCGCCTCGTAGTACTCGGTCTCGCCGGCGATGTGGGCCGAGAGGGCGTCCTCGACCGCTTCGAGGTCATCGGGGTGGACGCGCCGCTCCCACGCGTCGAGGTGCGGCTCTATCTCGTCGAGCGAGTGGCCGAGCATCTCCGCCCACTGGTCGTTGAACTCGACCTCGTCTGTGGTCATGTCCCAGTCCCAGACGCCGATCTGTGCGCCCTCCACCGCGAGTTCGAGCCGGTCTTTGATCCGTTGGACCGTTCGCTCTCGGGCCTTCTGTTCCGTGATGTCGCGAGCGACGCCGACGACCCGCGCCACCGAGCCGTCCTCGACGACCGGGCTCAGCCGGGTCTCCCACTCCCGCCGGCCGCCGGGCAGCGCGAGCGACTCCGCGTACTCGATCGTCTCGCGGCGCTCGACACAGCGGCGGTAGTTCGCTTCGACCGCCGCACCCTGCTCGTCGCCCAGCAGTTCCCGCGGCGTCTTGCCGCGAATCTCCTCCAGCGAGATACCGGTGAGCCGTTGGTGCGACGCGTTCGTCCGTCGGAAGCGAAAGACCGGCTCCTCGACGTCGCCCTCGACATCGATGAGGAAGACGGCGTCTTCCATCTCACAGAAGATCGTCTCGTAGACGCCCCTGTCCTCGTCGCCGACCGCGGGGTCGGGTACCGAGTCCGGCTCCCGCCAACTGTCCATACGGACGAATTAGAGAGTCGAAATATAAGCACTTCCGATCGGGAACCCCGCGAGCGCTCCGTCACCCCGCCGTCGGGTAAGCGCTTCCGGGCCACGAACCCGGCGAAAACGCGTCTGAGCCGCTACTCGGTGATGTCGATCGCCGGCCGGCCGGGTTCGGCCTTCCGGACCACCGACTCGTCGGCGTCGGCCGCGCGCTCGACGCTGACCGGGGCGTCGAACTCGCGTTCGATCAGCCACGAGGCCGCGCGAAGCGCGGCGTACTCCGCGTCGCCGGAGAGGGTGTACTGGAGCGCCTCGCGGTTCGCCTGCAGGTCCTGTCCGTACGAGGCGGCGGCGTCGCCCTGCTCGCGGATGTGCGGCTCCTGCATCAGCTCGGAGATGAGGTTGTCGGCGTCGCTGTCGATCGCGAGTTCGAGCGCGTCGTACTTCCAGTCCGGCGCGACGACCACGTCGATCTGCTCGGGGTCGTCGATCCCCGCGACGTCGACGATGTCGCGCACGTCCTCGCGGGTGTTCGCGACCAGCCGGCGACGCCGGTCGACCGTCTCGCGGTCGACCGTCGCGGTCGGCCAGTCGGCGTCGACGACGAACCCGTCGCGTCCGAGCGTCTCCCACAGCTCTTCGGCGAGGTGCGGGACGACCGGGGCGAGCAGCCGAACGGCCACGTCGAGCCCGCGCTCGTAGGTGTCCGGGTGCGGGTCGGCGTGGCCCCGATAGCTCCGGAGCGTCCCGACGAGGTCCTGGGCCTCGCGGAGCGCGACGTTGAAGGTGAGGTCGTCGTACTCCCCGCCGGCGATGGCGACCGCGGCGTCGATCTCGTCGGCGACGTAGTCGTCGATGGTGTCGCGGTCGGCGTCGGCGGTCGACGTCTCCCCGGCCGCGTACGCCTCGACTAGCTCCGTCAGCCGCGCGAGGAAGCGGTGCGTCGACTTGACCCCCTCCTCGGACCAGTCGAAGTCGCGCTCGGGCTGGGCGGCCTGCATCATGAACAAGCGGGCCGTGTCGGCGCCGTACTCGTCGACGATTCGCTGCGGAGAGACGGTGTTCCCCTTCGATTTGGACATCTTCTCGCCCTCCAACTGGACCATCCCCTGCGCCAGCAGGTTCGTGAACGGCTCGCGGCCGTCGAGTCCCTCCTCGTCGGCCAACACCTTGGTCACGAACCGCGAGTACAGCAGGTGCATCACGGCGTGTTCGATGCCGCCCACGTACTGGTCGACCGGCATCCAGTCGTTCGCGCGGTCCAGGTCGAAGGGCACGTCCGCGGAGCCGGGCGAGACGTAGCGCAGGAAGTACCACGAGGAGTCGACGAACGTGTCCATCGTGTCGGTCTCGCGGGTGGCCGGGCCGCCGCAGTCCGGACAGGTCGTCGCCTTCCACTCGTCGGCCGCGTCGAGCGGGTTCCCGGTCGTGTTGATGAACTCCGGCAGTTCGACCGGTAAGTCCTCCTCGGGCACCAACACCGAGCCGCAGTCGTCGCAGTGGACGACCGGGATCGGGGTCCCCCAGTAGCGCTGGCGGGAGATACCCCAGTCGCGCAGGCGGTACTGGGTGGTCAGCTCGGCGCTGTCGATGTCTTCGGTGAGACGTTCGCGGGCCGTCTCGCTGTCGAGGCCGCTGTACTCGCCGGAGTCGATCACGACGCCGTCGTCGGTGAACGCCGCCTCGCTCACGTCGGGCGCGTCGGGGAGCGTCTCGCCGTCCCAGTCGTCGGGCTCGGGGGCGATCACGGGCTCGATGTCGACGCCCATCTTCTGGGCGAACGCGTGGTCGCGCTCGTCGTGGCCGGGGACCGCCATCAGCGCGCCCGTCCCCACGTCGGAGAGGACGAAGTCGGCGACGAAGACGGGTATCTCCTCGCCCGTGGCGGGGTTGGTGGCGGTGAGGTCGGTCGCGACGCCGTTCGGCTCGTCGCCCTCGGGGTCGGCCTCCTCCTCGACGAACCGGCGCACCTCGGGGTCCGCGTCGGCCACCGACTGGCTGATCGGGTGGTCGGGCGCGAGCGCGAAGAACGTCGCCCCGTGGATGGTGTCGACGCGGGTGGTGAACGCCTCGACCGGGCCGTGATCGGAGACGGTGAACTCCAGCGTCGTCCCGTACTGGCGGCCGATCCAGTTGCGCTGCATCTGTCGGACCGAGTCGGGCCAGCCCTCCAGCCCGTCGATGGCGTCGAGCAGTTCGTCGGCGTACTCGGTGATCTCGAGGAACCACTGGTCCAGATCGCGGGTCTCGACGGGGGTGTCACAGCGCCAGCACAGCTCGTCGTCGCCCTCGACCTGCTCGTCGGCGAGGACGGTCTCACAGGAGGGACACCAGTTCACCTCGGCGTCGCGGCGCTCGATGAGCCCCGCCTCGTGGAAGCGGCGGAACAGCCACTGGTTCCACTGGTAGTACTCGGGCGTACAGGTGGTTATCTCGCGGTCCCAGTCGTAGCCGAACCCCATCGATTTCATCTGCCCGCGCATCGTGTCGATGCAGTCGAACGTCCAGTCGCGGGGGTTGGTGTCGCGCTCCTTCGCGGCGTTTTCGGCCGGGAGCCCGAACGCGTCCCACCCCATCGGGTGGAGCACGTCGTCGCCGCGCATTCGGCGGTAGCGGGCGTACGCGTCCGTGATGGTGTAGTTGCGGACGTGGCCCATGTGGAGTTTCCCGGACGGGTACGGGTACATCCCCAGCACGTAGGTGGGGTCGTCCACCTCGTCCGGCGTGCGATACACCGAGGCGTCGTCCCACGCCTCCTGCCAGCGTTTCTCGACCGCTGTGTGGTCGTAACCCTCCTGAGACATCTGCTTATATACCCGTGGTGGGGTCGGCGTCGTATAGTTTTCCATCCCGTGATGGCGCGTGTCGCCCGTCAGCGGGCGGCAGGCGAAGGTGAAAGGCGCGTCCGGCGTCGGCGCGCGGCCCGGATTTAAAAGGGCGCAGCGACCGGCCTACAGTTTCTTGGCGTTTTGCGCCTGCTCGACGCGCCGCGTCGCCTGTTCGACTCGTTTCCCGGCGGCGTTCGCGAGACCGGGCGGGAGCCCCTCGCGGGCCGCCGCGATCCGCTCTTCGATCCGGGCGATCCGGTCGACCACGTTCGCCAGTTGGCGCTCGGTGCCCGCGCCGTCCCCCTCGCGGGCCCGTTCAGCCGCCCGCTCCGCGGCGTCGACGGCGGCGGCGAGGGCGCGTTCGAGACCGTTGACCGCGTTCGAGGGGCCGCCAGAGCCGCCGTTTCCGTTCGCACCGTCGCCCTCCTGCGCCGCGGCCGCGACCGCGGCCCGCGTCTCCTCGGCCACGTCGGCGACGTAGTCGGCGAGAGAGGCCGCCCCGGTCTCCGGGCGCTCGATCCGAATTGGGGCGGGCTCGGCATCGTCGCCGTCGTCGCCGTCGTCTCCCCCCGCACCCGGCGGCTTCGGGTTGACCCGGTACGCGCCGATTTCGTCGTCAGCGTCGCGCACCTCGGTCGTGTAGGCGCCGCCGGCGTGGACGTACACCGCGTCGCTCCCCTCGATCGCCGACTCGTAGATCCGGCCGGCGAAGTCGTCCTCGATGGCGGTCCGGGTCACGTCGGTGTCGGTTTCGGCGTCAGATATCTCCACTTTCTGCGCGTTCTCGCGGGCGACGAGGGGGATTTCTGCCTCGACGCCGGCGGCCGTCACGGGCTCGTCCGCGGCGACGGTGAGCGTCTCGCTGTGGGGGGCCTGTCCCGCGCCGTTGACGGTGAGGCGGTGATCGCCCGGCGGGACCCCGTTCGCGACGGCGACACCGCCGCCGAACGTGGGAATCGCCTCGGGGTCGCTTTCGATCAACACGACCGACTCGGTGACGGCGTCGGTCGTGGTCAGCCCCTCGCCGTCCGGCGCCTCGTCGGTCTCGACCGCGCGGGTGACGCGGGCGACGACGCCGTCGAATCGGTCCGTCGCCGCGTCGGCGAACGACTCCCGCTCGGCGATGGCACCGTATCGGTCGGCGAGCTCCGAGCGGTGATTGCCCGCGCTCACGTCGAGGGCGGGGTTCTCGTAGCGGGGCTGGTCCCACGGGACGCCGGTGGTCGTGATGTGGCCGGCGACGGCGTTTTCGACCGCCTCCGGGACCGCGAACTCGAAGCTGAGCTGCGGGCCGGTGAACGCGGAGATGTGTTCGAGCGCCGCGCTCTCGACGAGGTCGTAGGCGATCACGGACTCGGCCGTCTCGGCTGCGACCGGGTCGTCGCGCTCGGCGTGGCGGAAGGCGACGCCGGTCTCCCGGAGCGGGAGGTCGGTCGGGGGCGACGCGAGGGCGTCGAGCGACCGGATGGCGAGCGCGTCGTCGATCAGGGAGTCGGCCGAGACCGACGGGAGGTCCGGGTGGTCGTAGACCGGCGCTCCCTCGTACTCGGGCACGACGAACGGCAGTCGCATCCCCTCGTCGCGGGGGAGCCCGTACGCGATGGGGATTCCAAGCAGGTCCTCGACGGTGTCTATCGTCGTGTTCGTGATGTCCGCGAGCAGTTCGTCCTGGCCGACCCGGCGGAAGCGGTCGGGGACCTCGTTGACGGAGAGGGTGCTGGAGTGCGAGCCGAGTTCGGTGAGGATCCGCGGAACCGTCTCCGGGTCGGGGTCGAGGAACTCGTTGTTCGGCACGCTCCGGGAGTGCGAGCTGGCGACGTACAGCTGCGGGTCGCCGGTGTCGAGGTCGACGAACACGTGGAGCACTTCCCAGTCGTGCCAGTGGAAGTTGGTCGTGAACTGGTCGAACGCGGAGTACAACCAGAACTGGACGACCGCGAGCGGCGAGTTCGCGTACCGAACGCCGTTGTAGAAGACGGTCGGGTCCGGCGGCTCGCCGGCCGCGTCGTATCGCTCGTGGTAGCCGTCGAACGCGTCGAACCCGTCGACGACCGTCTCGCCGTCCGCTTCCGTCGCGTACGGGCGCGGGTCGGTCGGGAACCACGGCTCCGCGGCGTCGAAGTACAGGGTGGGCGCGAACCGAACTGCGAGTTCGTCGAGCCGCTCCGAGTCGAGGGCGCGCGTCTCGGCGTCGTCCGGCGTCGAGTCGGGGTCGGAGTCGGTATCCGAAGCGGAGTCGGTATCCGGATCGGAACCGGGCCCCGAATCGGAACCGCACCCGGCGACCGCGGCGCTCCCGGCCCCCGCGAGCGCGCCGAGAACGGTCCGGCGGTCGACGCCGGAGCCGGCACGCTCCGCGACGGCATCGACGGGATCGGTCACTGACGGGCCTCCGGTCCGTCCGTTCGGGGGCTCGCTGTCGAAACCCGTGGAGCCGAATGCATTGCAGTAGCACACGACCGCAGCGCCGAATAAGTCTTCTGACGGTGCGAGGGTCTCAGCGCCGGTCGAGGCGTCGGTCGAGCCGGCGTGGGCTCGGCGAGCGCGCCGCCGACGCCGGGAGAAGGTATTTGCGCCCCGACGCGTCATATCCGGTCGATGGCTCTCAAAAAGGCGCTCTACTACGGCGCCGTCGCGGTCGCGATCCTGATCGGCGTCAGCGTCGTCGTCTCGGTCGTGTCGGCGCTCGTGAGTCTCGCGTGGGCGATTGTCTCCGGGATCGTCTCGCTCGCCGTCCTCGTCGGGATCGTCTACGTCGCTTATAAAGCCGGATCGTGGATCTTCGGCGGTGAGACGGACGAGCGCGCGAGGGAGTCGCTCGGCGGGTCGCGGTCGGGGCCGGCCTCGGTGTCGGAGTCGCCGGGCGACGCCGCGGAGAGCCGCCAAGACCGGCTCCGCCGCCAGTACGTCGAAGGGCAGATCAGCGAAGCGGAGTTCGAACGCCGGATCGAAGCGGAGCTGGAGGCCGAATCGGCCGACGACATCGAGCGCGAACTCGAACGCGAGCGGTAGTTAAAACCGAGTTCGCAGCTCGTCGCGCAGGTCGTCGAGGTCGATGTCCTTCATCGCGAGCAACACCAGCAGGTGGTAGACCAGGTCGGCGCTCTCGGCCGTGAGCTCCTCGCGGTCGTCGTCTTTCGCCGCGAGGATGGCCTCGGTCGACTCCTCGCCGATCTTCTCTAAGACGGCGTTTTCCCCCTTTTCGTGGGTGAAAAGCGAGGCGGTGTACGACCCGTCCGGCAGGTCCGCCTTCCGCGATTCGATGGTCGCGAACAGCTCGTCGAGGACGGCCTCGTCGCCCGCCGAAGCGTCGACCGCCGCGTCGCCGCCTGCGTCCGGGTCGCTCACGCGACCACCTCGCGTTCGGGGAAGAAGGCGAGGTCGTGGATCCGGGAGTCGTCGGTGAGCTCCGGGTGGAAGGCGGTCGCGACGACGGGGCCGTCGCGAACCGCGACCGGACGGCCGTCGACGGTCGCGAGCGTCTCGACGCCGTCGCCGACCGCGTCGATGAGCGGCGCGCGGATGAACACGGCGTGGAACGGGTCGTCGAGCCCGTCGACCGGAATCTGCGCCTCGAAGGAGTCCTTCTGGCGGCCGAAGGCGTTGCGGTCGACGGAGACGTCGACGAGGCCGAGCGGGTCGACGCGGTCGTCCTTCGCGTCCCGCGAGCAGACGATGAGCCCCGCGCAGGTGGCCAAGACGGGCTTCCCGCTCGCGACGTGGTCGCGGATCTCCGCGTCGATTCCCTCGCGGCGGATCAGTCGGGAGATGGTCGTCGACTCCCCGCCCGGCATGAGAAGCACGTCGCAGTCGGGGACGGTTCCGGAGTCCCGAACCTCGACGACCTCGGCCGGCTCGCCGTGCGCGGCCGCGGCCCGCTCGACGGCGGCCGCGTGTTCGGCAACGTCCCCCTGGACGGCGATGACGCCTGCTTGCATGGCTCTCCGTCGGTCCGGGACGGGCAAAAAGGGCGCGCTACGGGACGGAAAACGAGTGCGTCGGTGCGGGGAGCGCCGACGTTACGCGACGGTCAACGCGAGGATCTGCACGAAGACGCCGAACAGGACACAGAACGCGAGTACCGTCTTCGGATTGATCGTGATCGCGTCCCGGTCCTCCGTGTCGAAGTAGCGGACGAGCCCCGCGCTGGACATCAGTCCGCCGGAGTTGGAACCACTGCTCATACCACGACGTGCGTCTCGCGGTATGCTAAACGTTTCGTTCGGCGCTCGACGCTCGGGGCCGCGAGACGGCGCTGTCGGGGCGCTCGCGGTCGGCGGCGGCGCCGACGGCGACGCGCCTGCCGACGAACCGTGCACGAGTGGGAAACCCTTATGCGCCGCCCGGCGGTACGTTGCGTCGGATAATGACTGTTCGACTGCTGGATTTTCACGCTGACTGGTGCGGCCCGTGTAAGACACAGGATCCGATCCTGGAGGAGATCCAGGAGGACCTCGGCGACGCCTTCGAGCTGCAGAAGGTGAACGTCGACGAGGAGCAGGACGTGGCCAACCAGTACCAGGTTCGGTCGCTGCCGACCCTCGTGGTCGAGAACGACGACGGCGTCGTCGACCGGTTCGTCGGCGTCACCCAGCGAGAGGACATCGAGGCCGCGCTCTCCGAAGCGGGCGCGTAAAAAGCGACCACGCGGCACACCTACATACTGACACTCGGGACGCCCGAGGACACCGGCCTCGGCCGCGCCGCGTCTCGCAACCTTTTACAGCGTCGGCCCGACAGTAGCGGTATGGCCAGTTTCGACGCCGCGGAACGCCGCAACCTCGACCGACACATCTGCATGCGCTGTAACGCCCGTAACTCCCCGGATGCGGACCGCTGCCGCAAGTGCGGCTACACGAAGCTCCGGCCCAAAGCGAAGGAACGCCGCGCCGCGTAGACCGGTCGCCGACCACCTCGATTCTTTTCCCCCGACCGCGTTGAGCGACCGCTACGCGCTGGCGCCGTCTCGAAACGAGCCTCGCACGCAGCGGCGGAGATAAGCGAGTAACTAACCCGTCGTCGTCGCCGCCGCGGGTCCCCTCCTACTCGTCCGGGTACTTCGGCTCGCGGCGTTCGGCGCGCTCGGTCGCGCGCTCGATGACCGCCCGGACCGTGTCGGGGCCGTCGCGTTCGCGGTAGGCGTCGCCGTGGCCCGGATACATCGAGTCGACGGTGTCCGGGAGCGCGTCGAGAATCGCGTGGAGGCTCTCGATCAGCGTCTCGCGGGACTGCCCGGCCATGTCGGTGCGGCCGAACGAGCCGTCGTCGAAGGCGCCGTCGTTGTAGACGACCACGTCGCCGGAGTAGAGTCGCTCGTCGCCGACGAGCGCGACGTGGTCGTCGGCGTGGCCGGGCGTCTCGACGACAGTACAGACCTCGTCGCCGACGCGTATCTCATCGCCGTCGCCGAGGGCGACGTCGCGTCGCGGGTGGTCGGCGTTGGCGTAGAGCGGCGCGTCGAAGCGGTCGAGGACCGCGTCGAGTTCGCCGACGTGGTCGCGGTGCTGGTGGGTGACGACGACGCGGTCGAGGCCGTCGACGCCGGCCTCCTCGAGCGCGTCAGCGATGACCTCGTCGACGCCCGGCATCGTGCCGGCGTCCACGAGGGTCGGCGACTCGCCCAAGACGAGGTACGCGTTGCAGGTGAACACGTCTGCGTCCGCGGTGACGGTGAGCGGCTCCATACGAGTACGACGGGCGCGCGACTGGTAAAAGGCTGCAGTCCGAGCCGGGTCCGACCCGCACCGACCGGGGATTTATCAGTCGCGGCGTGCTAGTTGTACTCACATATGGGCTTCGGAAGCTACGACGAATCCGAACAGGAGAATCAGGACCTGGATGCGGATTTCGACGACGAGGACGGAGTCCGAGCCGCAGAAGAGGTACACGACGGCTCCGTGGACTACGAGCCCGGCGCGTCGAACGACGAGCTCCTCGACCGGCTCCAAGACATCAAGTCCGAGGAGACCTGACCGGGTGACTGCGCCGAGTCGGACGCTCGGTATCGCGTTCTCCGACGGAGATCGAACCAGCCACGTAGCCGGGGCTGTACTCAGAGCCGACGGCACGCTCGACGGCCTCGGGTTCGAGACCTGCACGGTCGGGGGGACCGACGCGACCGACGCGGTGATCGCGCTCTTCGACCGGCTCGGCCGCGCGGACGTGCGCCACGTCGCCGTCGCGGGGATCGCCCCGGCGTGGTTCAACCTCCTCGATCTCCGCCGGCTACACGAGGCGGTCGACCGCCCGGCGTACGCCGTGAGCTACGAGTCGAGTCCGGGGCTCGAACCGGCGCTCCGCGAGGCGTTCGACGGGGAGGCGCTCGCCGACCGACTCGATATCTACCGGGATGTGCCGCCGCGCGTTCGGGTGGACAGGGCGTCAGCGGACTCTGATGAGGACGGTTCCGAGACGAGCGAGCCGCGCGTGCCCGACTCCCGAGCACCGCTGTTCGTCCGCGCCGCAGGCATCGACACCGGAGAGGCGGCCGAGGCGGTCCGCGGGCTGGTCCGAGAGGGGTTTCGGCGCCCGGAGCCGCTGCGAGTCGCCGCGCTCGCAGCGAGCGCCCACCGCGAGGCGAGCGGCGGCGAGTAGCCGCCCGCGTCTTCGCGCCGCCGGCCGCGTCCGCGGGCGAAGCCGACCGCTCGCGTCGGATATATGCCGCTGCGCCGACATCCGCCGGTATGACCGCCGACCACGGCGTGACGTTCCGCGACCGCGAGCGACTCTCCCGGACGCGGGCCCACGAGACGGCGCTCGACTGTCTTAACGCAGGCATCGAGGCGGCGCTTCCCGAGCGACTGATCCGAACGGCCGTCTCGGTCGACGACGGCAGGCTCCGGATCGAGGGCGTCGACGGCGCGGTCGGCACGTACGACCTCGCCGCCCACGACCGGATCGTGCTCCTCGGTGCCGGCAAGGCGGCCGCGGGCGCCGCCGGCGCCCTCGAAGGCGTTCTCGACCGAGCGGGCCGGGGCGTCGACGAGGGCGTCGTCGTCACCGACGGCGCGACCGACGAAGCGGGTGAGCGGCCCCCCGACGCTCCGTCGCCGGCCGCGATCGACGTGTGTCCGGGCGACCATCCGTTGCCGAGCGAGCGGGGCGTCGAGAGCACCCGGCGGGTCTTAGACGCCGCCGCGCGCGTCACCGAGTCCGACCTCGTTCTCGCGGTCGTCACCGGCGGGGCGAGCGCCCTGCTGGCGGCGCCGGCGGGCCCCCTCTCGGTCGACGACCTCCGGGCGCTCACCTCCGGGCTGCTCGCGTCGGGGGCGTCGATCGAGGAGATCAACGCGGTCCGGAAACACTGCTCGGCGGTAAAGGGCGGCCAGGTGGCACGGGCGGTGGCGCCCGCGACGACCGTCACGCTCGCGGTGAGCGACGTGATCGGCGACCCGCTGGCGACGATCGGGAGCGGCCCGACCGTCCCCGATCCCTCCACGTACGCCGACGCGCTGGCGGTGCTCGACCGCTACGCCCTCGACGCCCCCGCCGCGGTGCGTGATCACTTGCGGGCGGGGCGCGACGGGCGGGTGCCGGAGACGCCGAGCGAGGGCGACCCGGCGTTCGACCGGAGCGCGACGTTCGTCGTCGGCAACGGACGGAGCGCGCTCGACGCGGCCGCGACCGCGGCGGCGACGCGGGGGTACGAGCCGCTGGTGCTTTCCGCGAGCGTTCGGGGCGAGGCGCGCGAGGCGGGGACGGCACACGCCGCGATCGCCGAGGAGTGCGTCGCTCGCGGGTCGCCGGTCGAGCCGCCGGCCGTGCTGCTCTCCGGGGGCGAAACTACCGTGACCCTCGAAGACGCGCCCGATCCGGGGATCGGCGGGCCGAACGCGGAGTTCGCCGCCGGCGCGGCGCTGGCGCTCGCGACGGGGCCGCTCGGAGACGGGAGCGAAGCGCGTGACGGCGAGACGAAACCAGAGGCGGCGGCGTCGCGGGTCGTCGTCGCGAGCGTCGACACCGACGGGCGCGACGGGCCGACCGACGCCGCCGGGGCCGTCGCGGACGCGACGACGCTCGACCCGGAACGCGCCCGCGACGCGCTCGACCGCCACGACGTGTACCCGTGCTTCGACGAGGCGGGGGCGCTCCTGCGGACCGGGGCGACCGGGACGAACGTGAACGACCTGCGCGCGGTCGTGGTGGAGCCAGAGGACGCCCCGACGCGGCGCTACTCGAACCGGTAGGTCGCCCCGTCGGAGCCGTCTTCGATCTCGACGCCGACCTCGCGGAGCGCGTCGCGCAGGTCGTCGGCGCGCTCGTAGTTCCCCGCCTCGCGTTCGGCCTCGCGGACGTCCAAGACGAGTTCGACGAGTTCGCCCGCGAGGTCCACGTCGCCGTCGGTCTCGGTTTCGAACTGGAGGCCGAGCACGTCGCCGCCGAGTTCGTCGAACGCCTCGACGGCCGCGCGAAGCCCGCGGTAGTCGTACCGGGCGGCCGCGTCCTCGACCGCGTCGAGGTGTCGGTTCACGGCGTCGGTGAGGTCCAGCAGGGCGGCGGTCGCCTCGCGGAGGTTTAAATCGTCGTTCATCGCCGCGGCGAACGCCTCGCGGGTCGTCTCGACGGCGTCGCGGAGGTCGCCGTCCTCGGACTTCGCGCGGGCCGCCGGGGAGTCGAGCGCGGCGACGGCGCGGTCGTAGGTTCGCGAGAGCCGGTCCCAGCGCTCCTCGGCCTCGGCGACCGTCTCCTCGGTGAGCGCCTGCTCGGAGCGGTAGGCGGCCCCGGCGTAGAAGGTCCTGACGACGTTGACGCCGAGTTCGTCTAAGGCGTCGGGGACGGTCCAGAAGTTGCCGATAGAGGAGGACATCTTCTCGCCGTCCATCGCGAGGAGGCCGACGTGGAGCCAGTGGCGGGCGAACGTCTCGCCGGTCGCGGCTTCGGACTGGGCGATCTCGTTTTCGTGGTGGGGGAAGACCAGATCGCGCCCGCCCATGTGGATGTCTACGGTGTCGCCGAGGTGCGTCGTCGACATCGCCGAGCACTCGACGTGCCACCCCGGCCGCCCCTCGCCCCACGGCGACGCCCACGTCTCGCCTTCGGGGACCGAGTCGCCGTGGTCGTGTTTCGCGTGCTCGCGGGCGGCGGCCTCGCTGACGCCGTCCGCCTTCCACAGCGCGAAGTCCGCGGGGTTGCGCTTCTCCGACCGTTCGTCCGGTTCGCCCTGCGCCTCCAGTTCGTCGACGTCTTGGTTCGACAGTTTCCCGTACGCCTCGAACGTCGTGACGTCGAAGTAGACGGAGCCGTTCGACTCGTAGGCGTACCCCTTCTCGACCAGCGTCTCGACGAGGTCGCGGATCTCCGGGAGGTGTTCGGTGACGCGGGGGTACACCTCGGCGCGCAAAAGATTCAGCCCGCGCATCGCGTCGAAGGTCGTGGCCGTGAACGTCTCGGCCACGTCGCGCTCGGCGGCCCACGCGTCGCGCTCGCCGACGCGGGCCGTGATCTTCTCGTTGACGTCGGTGACGTTCTCGACGTGGCGCACGTCGTACCCGAGGTGGTCCAGCCAGCGGTGGAGCACGTCGGCGTGGAACCACAGCCGCGCGTGACCGAGGTGGGGGTCGTCCGACACCGTCAGCCCGCAGACGTACAGCGTGACGTCGCCGTCGGCCGTGAACTCGACGCGCTCGTCCGCCAGGGTGTCGGTAACGACGAGACTCATTACCGCGTCGTATCCGCGGAGACCGTTTTAAATCGTCGGATCGGACGAGGGTGCGGACGGAAACGCTCCGTCGTTTCGCTCGGTCCCTTATAATTGACCGATGCCGACGTAGAGCGCAGCTGTCGACGCGACGGTTAGGGTCAGCCCGACGACGAGCGCGAACACTCCGGTCGGGTCCGGGCTACCGACGAACGCGACGGAGATCCCGACGAACAGTCCGAGCAGGAGGGACAGGAGGCCCCGGACGAACCGGTGCATGCCCCTCGGTCGCGTGGGGTAGGTCATAAAATCGTTGCACCGGAGCAGTCGCCGGCCGCCGAGAGCGACCGCCCGGAGGCGCGCGCGACCGCAGTTATTTATAAACGGTCGCGTCTCACCGCTTCCCGAGCGCCTCCTCGAAGACCCGTTGCGCGCGCTCGTACCCCTCGTTCCGGTCGACGATCGGGTGGTGGTAGTCGGGGGCCAGTTCCTCGCGTTCGCGTCGCGAGAGCGTCGGCCAGTCGACGATTTTCCCGGCGGGCACGTCCCGGAGTTCCGGGACGTACGCCTTCACGAAGTGGGCGCCCTCGTCGTACTTGCTCATCTGGCTCACCGGGTCGAAGATGCGGACGTCGACCGAGTCGGTGCCGGTGGAGGCGGTCCACTGCCACGCCCCGTGGTTCGAGGCGTAGTCGTGGTCGATCAGCTGTTTCGTGAAGTAGCGCGCCCCCCGTCGCCAGTCGATCAGGAGGTGTTTCGTGAGGAAGCTCGCGACGACCTGCCGCGGGCGGTTGTGGATGTACCCCTCCGCGTTCAGCTGTCGCATCCCGGCGTCGACGAGGGGGTAGCCGGTCTCACCGCGGGTCCACGCCGCGAACGCCGCGTCGTCGTCGCGCCACGCGATCGCGTTCGGGAACGACTTGTAGTTCGACACCCCCAGGTCGGGGGTGTAGTACAGCAGGTGGTACATCTGCTCGCGCCACGACAGCTCGTAGCGGTACTTGTCGACGTTGCGGCGCTCGCTCCCGGTGACGGCCTCGTACGCGTCGCTCGCGCCGGCCCACACCTCGCGGATCCCGATCGCGCCGGTCGCGAGGTACGGGGACAGGCGCGAGACCGCGTGCGTGGGCGCCTCGGCGGCGCGCCGGAGGTCGTCGCGCGTGTCGTTGTACGAGGTGATCCCGTAGTCGAGGAAGTCGTCGAACCGCTCGCGGGCGGCCTCGTAGCCCGCGTCCGGGAGGTCGATGTCGGCGTCCGGCTCGGGGACCGTCTTCCCGTCGCGCACGTCCGCGAGCGACGACGGCTCGGGCTCCGGATACGGCCCGGCTTTGGGGACCGCCTCCCAGTCGTCGTGGAACCGGCTGTGGTTCTCGTAGCGCGCCTCCAGCCGGCCCGGATCGACTAAGACGGCGTCGGTCCGCGAGTCCGTTTCGACGCCGGCGACCGCGAGGGCGTCCTCGACCGCGCGCTGGCGGTTGCGCCGAGCCGGGCGGTAGTACTCGTTGTAAAAAACGGTCTCGGCGTCGTGCTCGTCCGCGACGTCGACGAGGACCTCGTCGGGGGCGCCCGCGCGAACGACGAGGTCGCTGCCGAGGTCGCGATAGCGCGCCTCCAACCGCTTCACGTGCCGGAGGAGGAACGCCCGCTGGCGCGCTCCCATCGTGCCGAAGAGGTCGGCGTCGTAGACGAAGACGGGGAGGACGGTTCCCGCCCGCGCCGCCGCCGCGAGTCCGGCGTTGTCCCGCGTTCGCGGGTCGCGCCGGTGCCAGAATAGCTGCATACGTCGCGTACGGGCTCCACCGAATAGTGTCCTTCGGCGGTCGAGCGCCCCGTGTGTTAACTTCGCCGAGCCCGAAGCGGTCGTATGCAACCGTTCGTCGCCGTCATCCTCGTCGGCGTCCCGCTCCTCTGGCTCGCCGGCTTCGCGGCCTACGCGTACGTCGACGCGCCGAACCACGACATGGACCCCCGCAAGTGGGCGCTCATCTCGTTTTTCGTCCCGCTCTTCGGCTTCTTCGCGTACGTGTTCGAGCGCGGCGAGCGCGACTACGACCCGTCGGAAGACCCGTACGCACAGGGGAGCGACGCGCGGACGGCCGGCCTCGCGGTCCACGAGCGACGCCGGGGCGAGAAGGGCCTCGGTCCGGCCGGGACGGAGGCGGAGAGCGACGAGGACGCCGAGGAAGACGAGTGGAACGACCCGGACGGGATCGACATCGACGACTGAGCCACGCGACGGCTACACCATGTCGAGCAACGCGGATCGCCGCCGTTCGAGGTCGAACGCGGCGTCGGGGGCGTCGAGCCGGTCGAAGAAGGCGAACGCGTCCGCGCCGGAGCGCTCCGCGTGTTCGACGAGCGCCTCGATCGACGCGCGGTTGAGCGCGAGCGATTCGAGGTGCCCGCAGACGAGCGCCAGGGCGACGCCCCCCTCGCCCGTCGGAAACGCGGGGTCGACGTCGGAGAGGTCCGGCTCGACCTCGGTCGCTGCGACCGCGTCGGCGCTGGCGGCCGCGAAGGTGCGCAGACAGCGGGTACAGATCGCCGCCTCGGCCGCGGGAGCGTGGTCGCGAATCGCGACCGGGACCGCGAACGCGACGACGGCGGCGTCACACTGAGGACAGGACATACCCGACACGTCGCTCGTGGCGGGCATGAATGTAGTGCCGGCCGCGACCGAGCGGCGGAACGCGCTACCGGCGGGCTACTCTGCCGCCGGGGACGCGCGACTGCGGGTCGCCCGGAGCGACCGCAGCGTGGTGAAGACGATCGCTGCAGCCACGACGACCGCGGAGCCGATCACCAGGACGAGTCCGACCAGCTCCAGCGTCTCGTTGCCGAGGTACGACCCGATTTCGCCGATGCCGACCGCGACGGACCCGGCGAGGAGCATCCCGCCGAAGTACACCTTGATGTCGTCGGCGTCGACGACGGCGGTCGCCGCGGAGCCGATCCGGGCGCCGAGTGCGCTGCCGAACAACAGCGGAGCGACGATGCCGAGGTCGACGCCGCCGCTCTGTCCGTAGAGGTAGCTCCCGATCCCGCCCGAGAAGACGATCTCGAAGAGGTCGGTCCCGACGGCGACCGGGGTGGGAACGCCGATCGCGTAGATCATCGCCGGCATTCTGATGAACCCGCCACCGACGCCTAAGAACCCGGAGAGCACGCCCGTCGAGAAGGCGACGGCCGTGATCACCCACACCGAGACGCGCACGTCGCCGCGGAGCGTGACCATCGGCGGGATCCGAACGGTCTGTTGGATCCGCTTTGCGATGTCGGGGATCTCGTAGTCGCTTAAATCCTCGTCGGCGGCCGCCTCGTGATCGATCCCGCCGCCGTCGCCGTCGCCCGAGAGGGCTTCGCGGGTGATCATGAGCCCGATACCGCCGAGTAAGAACACGTAGACCACGCTGATGATCCCGCCGGCGAGGCCGAGCTCCTCCAGATAAAACACGCTGGCCCGGCCGACCTCGATGCCGACGGTCGTCCCCGCGATCATGATCGCCCCGAGTTTGTAGTCGACCTGTCCGAGGTCGTGGTGTTTCAGCGTCGCGATCACCGCTGTTCCGAAGACGAACGCCATCCCGCTCCCGACCGCGACGGACGCCGGGTACCCCAACATCAACAGCGCGGGCGTCACGAGGAAGGAGCCGCCCATCCCGAAGAAGCCGAAGAGCAGGCCGACGACCAGCCCGAAGCCGATGAAAAGCGCCAGCATCTCCGGCGAACTGTCGAGGACGCCGGTGAGGCTACTGAGCATCGCGTGCCCCTCCGACGAGCAGCTTCATCAGACGAGGACCGACGACGCGTTCGAGCCCCGCGTAGCCGACGTACAGCAGGACCGCCTCAAGCAGGATGCTCCCGATGAGCATCGCCGTCTGTGGGTCCCACGTGGGTATTTCGAGTCCCGCCATCACTGTGCCTCCTGATTGTTGCGGACAGTCGTTTGCGTTTCGTACATTTCTGCTCACTACACGGTACCGCGTTCACAGGTAAAACAGTTTTGTATGTTCTGCACAATTCTATATCTCGATAACCTCCCCGCGACCACAGATAACTTATGGGTGAGTTTCGCGCCGATCTGACGACCGAGAAGGACTCCGGCCGGACGCGTGACGCAGTCGCCGAGTCGGTCGCGGGTCGGGACAACCCGCTAACGTGTCGGAAGCGACCCGAATGTACGAGTCCGGTACGGTCGCTCGCGGCGCGCGACTGCACGACCCGCGATGAGCGTCTCGCTTCAGTTCGGACGGCTGCCCGCCGGCCGCCGGCTGCTCGGGCCGTCGAGGCCGTTCGGCGCTCCGACACTCGACGCTGGCCGGCGAGCAACGGTCGGTAGTCGTGGGGGGCGATGGGAGTTATCTACACGACGAGACGTGCACACGTCTCAGCGGAACGAAAACAGAAACAGACTACGGAGACGCCGCGAGAGAAACGCAACCGACGGTCGGCAAGCAGACGAGAGGGCTCAGAGTGTACGGCGTCAGTCGGCGGGTTCGGGGTCTTCGACCGCCGCGGCCTCGGACTCGGCGGCCGCTTTATCTTCGGCCTTCTCTTCGGCTTCCTTCTTCGCCTTGATCTTCTTCAGGCGGAAGATCTCTTCGCGCTCCTGCTCTTCGAGCTTCTGCTCGATGTACTCCTGATTCTCGTAGAGCCGCGGGAGGAGCGTGAACTCCAGCGCGTTCACGCGTCGCTTCGTCGTTTCGATCTCGGTGAGCATCTTCTTCATGGCCGTCTCGACCTCGGCCGCGAGGATGATCTTCTCCAGCAGGTCCTCGTAGGCGTCGGCCGCCTCGTCGATCCGGGCGGAGGAGCCGAGCAGCCCGTAGCCGCGTTCGTCGATGCTCTTTCGTACCTTCGACGACTCGATCTGGGGGACGACCACGCCCATGATGTTCTTCGACTGCGTGGTGATCTCCGGGTGTTCTTTCAGCGCCGCGGCCGCGCCGCGGACGGCGACGTCGCCCTCCATCGCTCGGGCCATGTCGATCTTGCGCTGGGCCGTGTCGTAGGTCTCGGACACGTCGGACCGGACGTCCTGCGCCTGATCGAGGATGTCCATGAACTCCATGATGAGGCCGTCACGCTTCTGTTCGAGGGTGTCGTGACCGCGCTCAGAGAGATCGATGCGGTCTTCGATCGCCATCAGGTTCTTCCGCGTCGGTTTGACGTCCTTGGCCATCTTATTGGTGAGTCGTTCCGCTCCGAGGCGGATAATTCTTTTCAGTCGTGACGTGCGCGGGGGACCGACTACCGGCCGTTGACCGACGTGGCCAACGGAAACAGGAGAAACGAAGCGCGGGGAAGGAGGGCCGAATCGCAGCGGCGAACCGAATCGCGTGCCGCTGCCGACAGCGATCCCGACTAGGCTCGTCGCCAGACGGCGTAGCCGAGCAGTCCGGCGACGAGCATCGCCAACGTCGGAGCCAGCGGGGTCGGCAGCGAGGCGTCGGTGACGCCGCCGGCTTCAGCGGGGGCGAGCGTGGCCGAGAACCCCGATAAGTCGGTTCCGGCCTCCCACTCCGCGCTGGCCGCGGACGCCCCGTCTGCCGGGGTCGTCGCGTTCGCTTCGACCGTCGCGTCGGCGAGGGCGTACCCGTTGGGCGCGACGATCACGAACGAACGATCCAGTTGGAAGGCGCTCGCGAACGGCTCGCTGACAACCAACCGATCGCCGTCGACCGCGGCGAGGTCCGTCCACGTCGCCGAGAGCCGGACGACGCCGGTCCCGTTCGTCGAGGTGACGTCGGCCCGCACGTCGGAGACGCTCATCTCGCGCCCCGTCTCGGCTGCGGTGCGGTCAGCGATCCGCGTTATTCGGGCACCGAACTGGTCCGTGACGTTCTCAGGGTTCCGCCGTAGCTCCTCGAACGCCGCCTCGTCGGCGTCGTCGGCGAGGTCGTACGTCAACACGAGCGCGACCGTCGCGTCTCCGTCGGCGTCGAGCGTAACCACGAACGACGAGCCCGTCTCCATCGCGGACTCCGTTCCGGGCCCGTCGGCCGCTGCGACGCCCGGAGCGATGAGCGCGCCCAGTACTGCAACCGCCGTAACCGCCGCGGCGATGACGAGAACACGACCTGTCGATCGCATCACTCGTCGTCCTCCTCGTCTTCGTCGTCCGCATCGTCGTCATCGTCGTCTTCGTCCGACTCGTCGTCCTCCTCGTCTTCCTCGTCAGAGTCGTCTTCTTCATCTGACTCGTCTTCCGCATCCGAGTCGTCCGATTCGTCGCTGTTGTCCGATTCGTCGCTGTTGTCCGGTTCGTCGCTGTCGTCCGACTCGTCATCGACGTCATCGATGTCGACGCTCTGGACCGCGAGCGTTCCGTCAGCACCGACCTCGAACTCGATCTCCGCCTCGAACTCGCCCTTTACGAGCCGAATCTCTAACTCGTCGCCGACGGCCGGAGCGTCGAACGAAAGGGTCCCGTCCGCGCCGGTCGCCCCGACGTCGTCCCCGTCCACGTACGCGGAGACGCCCGCAACGCCGTCGCCGTCGTACGTCACGGAGACCGTGACGGTCCCGTTTTCGACGGCGCCGTCCACGGAGAACCGCTCCCGGAGGTCATCGCCGTCGCCCTCGTCGTCGCCCGAGCCGATCGAAAGCTCGAGTTCGCCCTCGCGGTCGCCGTCTTCGACGTCGATGTCGACCTCGTCATCGTCGGAGAGCGTGACGACGATCTCGCCGTTCGCGTCGGTCGTTCCGACGGTCTCGTCGTCCAGTTCGACCGTCGCGCCCTCGACGGGCTCGCCGGCGGCGGTCACGCGGAGCGTCACCGTCGCGCCCGGCTCGGCCGTGCCGTTGGCGATCGAGACCGACAGCCGACTCTCGTCTTCCTCGCCGTCGTCATCGGCGTCGTCGGCGTCGTCATCGTCCCGCTCGCGGGATTCACGCTCCTCCTCCAACTCGAAGACCTCGCCGGTCTGTCCGTCGACGCTCACCTCGGCCTCGCCGGTCGTGTTCGGACCGAGGAACTCGAACTCGAACTCGTAGTACCCGTCGTCCTCGTCCCGATCGGCGGAGCGGAGCGCCCACTCGCCGTCGGGGTCGGTCGACAGCTCCTGCGTGGCCGCCGTGAGCGCCGCGCTCTGGCTCACCTCGAAGCTGCCGTCACCGGGTTGTTCGCGTTCGATCTCGCGAGAGCGCTCGCCGTCCTCGCTCTCGACCTCGATGGAGACCCCGCCGTCGACCTCCAGCGAGAATTCGCCGGCGCTCTCGCCGGAGTACTGCGCGAGCAGCGCGGTCGCACCGGAGCCAGTAACGCGGTTGAGTCGCTGTCTGGCGTCCGCGTTCGCGCGTTGGTCGTATCCGGCAGCGCGAAGTTCGATCGCGGAGACGTCGTCCGCGTTGTCCGCGACCTGGTCGAACCCGCGGTCGACCGTCTGCGCCTGCCCCGCGAGGACCGCGATCCGCTGGGCGAACTCGCCGCGCGTTATCTCGCCGTCCTCGTAGGCGACGCGGGCCTCGCGCTGGTCGGCGACGATCTCGTCGGCGCGCTCGCGGAGCGCCGCGGAGCGCGCTGTGAGGACCGCCGCGCGCTCGGACTCGTTCGCGCCTTCGAGGGCGGCCTCGAGCGAGGACGATTCCACGTCGCCAGACACCTCGTCGTCGGTGACGGCGATGACCGTCGCGAGCTGCTGCCCGACCGTCGCCCTCGACGTGGTGTTGCCGTCGTCGTCGGACGTGGCGTTCTCGTCCGTCTGTGCCGCGGTGGTCGTCGCGTCGAGCCGCTCGATCGCCCCGTCGGACGCGTGGAGGGCGGCCGCGTCGGTCGTGCCGGCCGCGCCGAGCGCGCCGCCGGGCACGGCGCCCAGGACGAGCCCGAGCGCCACCAGAACCGTCAGGAGTCGTGTTCCGAACATCACAGTCACGCCGTGGAGTGCCACCCACATATACCGGGTCGACCGTGGCGGCCGGTTGCGCTCTGTTCCGTCGGATTTCGCCGTATGGAGCGACCGTTGCACCGGATTTCACCGGCTCCCACGGTGGCGGTCCGGGACTATCTGTGGGTTTAATTCGGCCGGTGGAGTAGGACGCACCAATGAACCGACGCGACAGGACGGTCGGCGTCTTCCTCCTCGTGGTCTGTTGTCTGGCGGCCGTCGCGCTCGGTGGAACGGCGAGCGCACAGTCGGGGCTGATCCCGCAGACCGACGACCAGCCGGCTCCGGACAACACGATCACCCGGATCGATCTGGCCGCCGACGGGTCGGCGGTGTGGGAGATCACCCTGCGGACCCGTCTCGAGAACGATTCCGACGTCGCGGAGTACGAGCGGTTCCAAGAGCGGTTCCGCGCGAACACGAGCCGCTACCTCGACCCGTTCTCCGATCGGATGTCCGGCGTCGTCGCGGCCGCGAACGCGTCGTCGGACCGGGACATGCGCGCGAGCGATTTCGAGGCCGAGACCGGTATCCAAGAGGTCCCCCGACGCTGGGGCGTCGTCAGCTTCCGGTTCACGTGGGCGGGGTTCGCGGCGGTGACGGACGGGGCGATCGTCGCCGGCGACGTCTTCGACGGGGGGTTCTTCATCGGCGACGGCGACGCGCTGGCCGTCTCTGTGCCGGAGGGGTACGCGATCGAGTCCGCCGCCCCCGAGCCGGACGAGACGAGTGATCGTACCGTCGAGTGGCGCGGCCGCGAGGACTTCGACGACGGCCGACCGAGCGTCCGCGCCGTCCCGGTGACGACTGACGACGGGGGCGACACCGGGAGCGAATCCGACGGCGTCGACGCGGTTCTCCTCGCCGCGGTCGGTGGGACCCTTCTCCTCGCCGTCCTCGGCGCTTACGCCGTCCGGAGAGGACGATTCACGCTTGGCGGCGGAGAGGCGGACGACGGTCACGGAACCGGGAACGGAGACGACAGGACGAGCGGCGGGGGGGCCGGCGCGGTCGCCCCTGCGTCGGCACCCAAGGAGGGCGCATCCGCGAGCGGGTCGACTGGCGACGGCGCAGAAGAGGCCTCCGCCGAGACCACCGCCGTCGACCCGACCCTCCTCACCGACGAGGACCGCGTTCGGCGCGCTCTCGAGGAGTCCGGCGGCCGGATGAAACAGTCGGCGATCGTCGACGAGTTCGGCTGGTCGAAGTCCAAGACGTCGCGCGTCCTCTCGCGGATGGCCGACGCCGGCGAGATCGAGAAACTACGGATCGGCCGCGAGAACGTGATCGATCTCGTCGACGAGGACGACGCTGCGTAGGCCGACGGCGCGGCCGCTCGCGGCGGGCGAAAAGTGGAAAGGAAACGTGGCGCGTTAGTCGGCGGCTTCGACGACTTCGCGCTCGGAGTCGTCCTCGCGGTAGTACTCCTCGATGAACTCCTCGTCGATCCGGTTGAGGGCGTCCTTCGGGAGCATCGAGAGCAGGTCCCAGCCGATCTCCAGCGTCTCCTCGATGGTCCGATTCTGGTCGAAGCCCTGGTCGACGAACTCCGACTCGAAGTCGTCGGCGAAGTCGAGGTACTTGTTGTCGAGCTCCGAGAGCGCCTCGCGACCGACGATGTTCACGAGGTCGCGCAGGTCCTCGCCCTCCGCGTACGCCGCGAACATCTGGTCTTTCACGTCGGCGTGGTCCTCGCGGGTGAGCCCTTCGCCGATCCCGTCGTCCATCAGCCGCGACAGGCTGGGGAGCACGTTGATCGGCGGCTGCAGGCCCTGACTGTTGAGGTCGGGGTCGACGTAGATCTGCCCCTCCGTGATGTAGCCGGTCAGGTCCGGGATCGGGTGGGTGTCGTCGTCGCCCGGCATCGTGAGGATCGGGATCTGCGTCACCGACCCCTCGCGGCCCTGGATCCGCCCGGCGCGCTCGTACAGCTGCGCCAGGTCGGTGTACATGTATCCGGGGTACCCGCGTCGACCGGGGACCTCCTCGCGGGCCGCCCCGATCTCGCGGAGCGCCTCGCAGTAGTTGGTCATGTCCGTCAGGATGACGAGGACGTGGTAGTCCTTCTCGAAGGCGAGGTACTCGGCGGTGGTGAGCACCATCCGCGGGGTGACCGTCCGCTCGACGGCGGGGTCGTCCGCGAGGTTCATGAAGACGACGGAGCGTTCCAGCGCACCGGTGCGCTCGAAGTCCTCCATGAACTCGTTGGCCTCCTCCTGGGTGATCCCCATCGCGCCGAAGATGACGGCGAACTCCGAGCCCTCCTCGTCGTCGTCGCCCTCTTCTTCTTCCGGCACGCTCGCCTGTCGGGCGATCTGCATCGCCAGTTCGCTGTGCGGCTGGCCGGAACTGGAGAAGATCGGGAGTTTCTGTCCGCGCACCAGGGTGTTCATCCCGTCGATGGCGGAGACGCCCGTCTCGATGAACTCCTCGGGGTACTCGCGAGAGTACGGGTTGATCGCCGCGCCGACGATGTCCTGACGCTCCTCGGGGACGATCTCGGGCCCGTCGTCGATCGGACGACCGGAGCCGTCGAGGACCCGCCCGAGCAGGTCCTCGGTGACGGGCATCTTCATCGTCTCGCCCAGGAAGCGGACGGACGCGTTCTGGTCGATACCGGAGGTGCCCTCGAACACCTGGATGGCGACGACGCCCTCCGAGGATTCGAGCACCTGTCCGCGCAGCGTCTCGCCCTGTGCCGTCTCGATCTCGACGATCTCGTCGTACCCGATCGCCTCGTCGACCTCGGCGTACACGAGGGGGCCGCTGATCTCGGTGATTGTCTGATACTCTTTCATGTTAGTAGAGGCTCCGGAGTTCCTCGGTGATCTCCGCTTTGAGCTCCTCGACGTACTCCTCGTAGTCCTCTTGGACGCCGATCCGGTTGATGCCGGGGGCGGCCTCGGTGTCGACGATCTCTTCGACGGGGACGCCGGCTTCCAGGGCGTCGAACGCCTCGTCGTTGAACGTCTCGATCGTCGTCAGCATGAGGTACGTCTTCTCCGGGGGACAGAACGTGTCCACCGGGTGGAACGCGTTCTGCTGGAGGTACGCCTCCCGCAGGTAGCGGGCGACCTCCAGCGTGAGCTGCTGGTCGTCCGGAAGGGCGTCCTTCCCGACGAGCTGAACGATCTCCTGTAGCTCGGTCTCCTCGTCGAGCACGTCGACCGCCCACTGGCGCTTCTCGGCCCAGTCGTCGGCGACCTCGTCTTCGAACCACGGGTCGAGCTGGTCTTTGTACAGCGAGTACGACTCGTTCCAGTTGATCGACGGGAAGTGGCGCCGTTCCGCCAAGTCCGCGTCGAGCGCCCAGAACGTCTTCACGATGCGCAGCGTGTTCTGCGTGACCGGCTCCGAGAAGTCGCCGCCGGGCGGCGACACCGCGCCGATAGCCGAGACGGACCCTTCCGTCCCGTTGACGTTCTCGAAGTAGCCGGCGCGCTCGTAGAACTGCGCGAGCCGGGCGGCGAGGTACGCGGGGTACCCCTCCTCACCGGGCATCTCCTCCAGTCGGGAGGAAATCTCGCGCATGGCCTCCGCCCACCGCGAGGTGGAGTCGGCCATCAGCGCCACGTCGTACCCCATGTCGCGGTAGTACTCGGCGATCGTGATCCCCGTGTAGATACAGGACTCACGCGCCGCGACGGGCATGTTCGAGGTGTTCGCGATGAGCGAGGTGCGGGCCATCAGCGGGTTGCCGTTGGCCGGGTCCTCGAGCTCGGGGAAGTCCTCGATGACCTCGGTCATCTCGTTGCCGCGCTCGCCGCAGCCGACGTAGACGATGATGTCCGCGTCGGCGTACTTCGCGAGCTGGTGCTGCGTGACCGTCTTCCCGGAGCCGAACGGCCCCGGAATCGCGGCCGTCCCGCCCTTCGCGATGGGGAACAGGCCGTCGAGGATGCGCTGCCCGGACACGAGCGGGGTCCGGGGCGTCTTCTTGTTCGCGGAGGGGCGCGCCTCGCGGACGGGCCACTCCTGGTGCATCGAGACGTCCGTGCCGTTCGCGAGCTCGGCCACCGTCTCGGTGACGTCGAACGTGCCCGACTCGACGGCGGTTACCTCGGTGGTCTCGCCCTCGTCGAGCGCGTCCGGCGGCACCATCACCTTGTGGTCGATGGTGACCGTCTCCTCGACGACGCCGACCACGTCACCGCGGCCGACCTCGTCGCCGACCTCGACGGTGGGTTCGAACTCCCACTCCTTGTCGAGGTCGATGCCGGGCGCGTCGACCCCGCGGTCGAGGTACGGACTGCCCATCTTGCCCTCCAGTACGTCCAGGGGACGCTGGACACCATCGTAGATGGCGTCCAGCATTCCCGGACCAAGGTCCACCGACAGCGGCTCGCCCGTGTTCTCGACGGGTTCGCCGGGGCTGACCCCGGAGGTCTCCTCGTACACCTGAACCGTCGTGATGTCGCCTTCGATCTCGATCACTTCCCCCATGAGGCCTTCGTCGCCAACGTAGACGACGTCGTTCATGCGGGCGTCGAGATCGCGGGCGCTCACGACCGGACCGCTCACGCTTTGGATTACACCGTGTTCCGTGGTGGTCTCCGTGGATTCTGCTTTACTCATATTAGTCGTCCTCCTCCATCAAGTCGATCCCGATGGCTCGTTTGATCTGGTCGCGCAGCCCGCCGCTGCCGGCGCCGGACCCGCCGAGCGTCACGAGCACGGGCTCGATGCTCCCCTCCACCGCCTCGCGGGTCCCCCGCGAGAGGTGGTCGAGGTCGTCGGTGTGCATCACGATGATGCCCGTCTCCTCGTCGTCGAGGGTTCGTTCGACGGCGTCGTCGAGCCGCTCGTCTTTCTCGTCGTCCGGTACGTCCTCGAACTTCCGCACGCCGGCGAGCCGGAACCCAGTCGTAAAGTCGGGGCTCCCGACGACGGCGATCTCCTGGCTCATGTTATCACCAGCTCCGATTCGATCTGGTCGACCGGCAGCCCGGCCTCCTTCCCGCGGGCGATCGCGCGGATGTTCTCGACCTCGCGCTCCTTGGCGAGGATGTACGAGATGATCGGCGTGATCGACACCGGGTGGATCGTTCCGAGCTGGTCGCCGTACGCCAGCAGAGCGGCGTCGGTCGCGTGTTCGAACGCGATGAGGCTGTCCGCCTCCTCGAGTTCGCGCAGCGCGGGACCGAGTTCGTCGGCGTACTGGCTGTCTCCGATGTACTCCACGAGGTCGTCGAGGTTGCGCGCGAGCCGCGCGAGCGTCCCGCGAGTGAACAGGTCGCCGCCCTCGATGAAGTACTCCGCCGGGTCGATGTCCGCGCCCGACCGGGCGAGCCGGAGGGCGTTCGCGGCGTTTCGGAAGTCGACCTCCGCTTTCAGGAACGCCTCGTACTGGCGGGTCGGCTCGTTGCCGCCGAGTCCCGACAGGAGCCGTTCGTAGAACGCGCGGTCGACGGCGTTCTCGAGTGGCACCAACACGTTCGTCTCCTCGTACTCGGTGTACGCCGCTTTGAGCGGATCGCCGTAGATGGTGTCTTCGAGCACCTCGACGATAGCGTCGATCGAGTCGGCCTCGAGCAGGCGCCGAATCCGGCGGTCGTCGAACTCGCCGGCGCGGATGAGGTCGACCTCGATGGACGCCTGATCCGCGTTCGTGTAGGCGCCGCGAATGACCGTCTTCACGTTCCAGGCGTCGAACTTCCGGAGGTACCGGGCGATGAGGCCGTACAGCGACCCGTCGCTCCAGTCGAGGATGTCGTCGAACTGGTCGGCGAGGTTGCGGTTCAGCGCGTACTCGATCAGGTCCACGCCGTCGTGGCGACTGCCGAGCGCGTTGATGTCCGCGCCGTAGCTCGACTCCTCCATGAACCGGGCGATCTCGGCGGGGCCCATCCGCGTCAGCTTCCGGTACTCTTCGTCGCCGTACAGGCTGCCACGGCGGGCACGAACCCGCGCGACCACGTACTCTGGGTTCGAGCTCCCGGCGGCGCTCATTGGTCGAACAGTCGCTCCGAGATGTTCTTCAACTCGTCGTCCCAGACGGAGTCCAGGATCGAGTCGAACGTGTTGTTCACGCGAACGCGAGAGGTGTCGCTCTCCGCGACGATCCCGCCGAGGCACTCGACTTCGCCGTCGACCGTGGCGTCACGGTCCGCGACGAGCTCCTCGACGAGTTCGACGTCTTCGGCGCGGGTGTAGATGGCGACGTCGTCGTCGTCGAACTCCGCGAGGGTCGCGTCGAGTAGCGTCTCGGTGAGCTCGCGACGGTCGTCGCCGTCGAGCCCCTCGATGGCGGCCTCAACGTCGTCGTGGACGTCTTCTAAGACGTCACGGCGGGCGCCGAGTCGCTCTTGTTTGGCCTCGAGCTTGGCCGAAGAGAGCGTCTGCTCGCGCTCTTGGTCGATCTGACGGTCGACCTCGGCGAGCCGCTCCTCACGGATGCGCTCGGCGTCGGCCTCCGCGTCGGCGACGATCTCGTCGGCCTCGGACTCGGCGGCCTCGCGGATCTCCTCTGCACGCGCGCGGGCTTCGTCTCGAACGTCCTCAACGACAGTGTCCAAACTCATTGGTGTGAAAGGAAGTGCCGCTTAGACGATGAAGACGACGACGAGTGCGAGGATGACAATCGTCTCGGGAAGCACCGTCAGGATGAGCCCGTTGACGAAGAGGTCGTCGTCTTCGGCCATCGCACCGACGGCGGCCGAACCGATGCCACGCTCGGCGTAGCCCGCACCGAGTGCCGCGAGCCCGACGGCGAGGGCTGCTGCGGCGCTAGGATCAGTCAGCGTTCCACCAGTGGACAGTACGGCATTCCCGAGTTCGTTGGTAGCTTCAAGCATTGGTAGTAGTTGCGGTTGCTCGTCTCCGAACAGTTGCTAGTTGCCTCCACAGTGGTCATAAAGCTTCCCAAAACGACCGAATAGCGCGGGAAAAGCGAGCGAAAAAGTAACAACTGGCGAAACGGTCTCCGCCTCGAAACGTCGGGCGACGGAGTCGAACAGTCGGGCGAACCGACAGGACGGCCGAACCGGACGAAGTCCGGACGGCGTCAGTCGTCGGTCGTGGTGTACTGGCGGTCGTAGCCGAACGGCAGGTAGCTGTCGCCGCCGCCCTCGTAGAAGTTCCCGAAGAACTCCACGTACTCGAGACGCACGGCCTGAATGCCGGCGGACGTGACGCCGAGGAGCAGGACGACGATGTGTCCGACGACCGCGACGACGATCCCGGCCGCGAGCGCGACGATGCCGAGGAGTGCGCTGGATTCAGGGTCAGGATTGTTGAACGCGGTCGTCATACCCGCGAACACCAACTCCTCGCTGCCGGTATCCATTACGTCGTCGAGTTTACTGTGCGTGAAGATGAAGTGGAAGCTCCCTTCGCCGCCCTCGTCGATGTAGGCGCCGAACGCGAGCAGGTTCACGGCGAGCGCCATCCCGCCCTTCGCGAGCAGCACGGCCATGATCCGAGCGTACGAGATGACGTTGACGACCGGTGAGAGCACCTCGGCGAGCTCCGGCGGCTCACCGATGGCGAGCAGGACGATGCCGAGCAGGATCGCCGCGATGGCCGCGTACCCGACCGCGACCGGGAAGCCGCCGAACGACACCGCCCCGAAGGTTAAGATTGAGAACGACTCGAAGAGGAAGTCCGGCTTCGGACCGGGGACGTGCTGGCTGAAGATCCAGATCCACGCGCCGTTGAGGATCAGCAGCCACGAGCCGCCCTCGTACATCGCGTGTTTCAGGTCGTGCTGCTGGTAGTTGCTCACGAACGAGAGGACGTGTCCCACGTTCAGGTGTGCGAGCCCGAACAGCACGCTCACGACGAGGAACGACAGCGCCCAGTTGATGTCGGCCGGGGACAGCCCCTTGCCCTCGACGGGCCAGTGGACGTCACCGGGCAGCAGCTGGTAGGCGTGGTAGCCGAACACGTCGATCCCGAAGTATATCCCGAACAGGATCGTGAAGCCGCCCGCCCACATCGCGACGGCGCCGAGTTCGCGGAACGTGCCGTCGTATCGGCTGTACAGGAACGCGCCGATGGCAGCGTACAACACGCCGTATCCCACGTCGCCGATCATGAAGCCGAACATGAGCGGGAACGTGAGGAAGACCAGAAGCGTCGGGTCGAACTCCGAGTACTTCGGTCGGCCGAAGCCCTGTACGAGCAGTTCGAACGGGCCCGCCGCGCCCGCGTTGTCCTGGACGACCGGCGGGTCGTCGTCGCCCTGTGCCGCGTGGCCGCCGTCGGTGGCGGCCTGCGGGTCCGCCCCGCCGTCCGCGACCGCCTCGGTGTGGTGGTCGCCGTCGGGCGTGAACGACGCGCGCTCGAGCTCTTCGACCTCGGCGTGGTCACCGACCGCCTCGGTGATGGCCGTCTTGAGGTCGCCGAACGTCGACGTCGGAACCCAGCCTTCGGCGATGAAGGCGTTCTCTGTGGTCGCAAACGAGAGGGGCGCCTGCTTCTTTTCGGCCTCGATAGTGAGCTGTTCCTCGGCGCGCAGGAGGAAGCCGGCCGCCTCCTCTCTGACCGCGGCGAGTTCGGCGGTCACGTCGTCGAGGTCGTTCTGGAGCGCGTCGCGTTCGCGTTCCAGTTCCGCGACGTACTCGCTCGGGCTGGCCGTCGCCGACGGGACCTCCAGCAGCGCGATGTCGACGCCGACGAGCGAGTCCTGTAAGACCCCGTCGTCGGCGCCATCGGCAGGTCGCGCGAAGATGGCGACGACGTCGCTGCCGGCGAACACCTCGAACGAGTCGATGCCGTCGGCGTCCGCGAGGGTCGCCTCGACGGCGTCCGGCTTCGCCTCCCCGACGACGACTTCGAGCGAGTCGTAGCCGCCGAGCAGGTCGAGTTCGATGCCCAGATCCGCGAACGGCTCCATCCGGTCGATCTCCTCTTCGCGGTCGCGGATGTCGCTTTTCAGGTCGTCTCGCCGGTCGTTGAGGTCGTTGACCCGTTCGCGCACGTCCGCGAGTTCCGCTTCGAGCGCCTCGTCGTCGAGGTGGCGGGCCGCGTCGGCCTCGCCGCCCTCGACGCCGAGGATGCTCTCCAGCGAGCGCACGGTGACGAGCTTCTCGTTGACCGTCTCCGCGCCGTCGAGCGACTCGCCGGGCTCGAACCCCTCGTAGCGCTCGTCGTAATCGGTGACGTGCAGGGAGTGGTGTTCGTACGTTGCTTCGATCACGTCGTCGATGACGCGCTTCGAGCCCGTCACCGACACCTTGCTCATCCGCTCAGGCCTGAGCATCCACCGCCTCCTCGGCCTGTTGGTTCACCGCTTCTTCGAACCGTTCGACGGCGTAGTCGACGGCCGTGTCCACGCGGTCGCGGGCCTCGCGTTCGAGCTCGTCGCGGTCGGAGCGACCCGATTCGAGGATCTCCTCGCGGCGGTCCTCGATTTCGTCGCGGGCCGTCTCGAGTCGCGTCTCGGCCTCGGACTCCGCCTCCTCCTCGGCCTCGGCGCGGATCTCGTCCGCGCGCCGTCGAGCCTCTGCGAGGCGCTCGTCGGCGTCCGATTCCGCCTCCGCGATGATCTCGTCCGCCTCCCGTTCAGCCTCCTTGATCCGGTCGAGCACCTCTGGTCTCGCCATACTACTAATCGCCTGAAACTCTACAAGCGATGTATAAGGTGTTTGCGAAAGTGCGCGGGTGATTCGCCCGGTTCGAGCAGTCGACCGCGCCGAAACGCCGCCTCGATCGGTCGATTGCCGCCTACCTTTAAGTAGCAGTCGCCGGTCCGTCACCGTATGGTAACGGTGTATGCGGTCGCGTCAGCGAAAGGTGGGGTCGGAAAGACCACCACGACCGCGGCAATCGCGACGATACTGGCCGACTCCGGCGCGGACGTCGTCGCAATCGACGCCGACCTCGGCATGGCGAACCTCGCGGAGGCCTTGGGCGTGAGCGTCGAGGGAGTCACCCTCCACGACGTGCTGGCGGGCGAGGCGTCGCCTCGCGAGGCGGTCCACGAGGGGCCCGTGGGGCTCCGTGTCGTCCCCGGCGCCGTGGCGCTCGACGCGTACGCGGCGGCCGACCCGTCCGGACTCCGCGAGGTCGTCGACGCCTTCGAGGACGCCGACTTCGTGTTCATCGACGCGGGCGCGGGGCTCTCACACGACTCCACGCTCCCGCTCGGCCTCGCGGACGAGACGCTCCTCGTCTCCACGCCCGAGCGGAGCGCCCTCGGCGACACCGAGAAGACCCGACAGCTGACCGAACGGCTCGGCGGCAGCGTCGCGGGCGCGGCGATCACCCGTCTCGACCCCGCGACCGCCGCGAGCGACGCTCCGATCGACGCGGTCGAGCAGTGGCTCGACGCCCCGGTCGTCGGACGGATTCCGGAAGATGTCGCGGTGTTGCGCGCGTCTGAGTCGAGCGACCCCCTGCCGCTTCTCGCCCCCGACTCCGCCGCGACCCGCGCCTACCGCGACCTGACGCGGACGCTCACCGGCGCGACGGTACCCGGTCCGGGCCTCGATTCCGTCGACACGGAAGGGGAAGACGAGACGCCGACCGAGAGCGAATCGAGCGACGAGGGGGCTGCGTCGGCCGACGAAGCGGCTGCGTCGACCGACGACCCAGACGAGCGTGAGACGGATGATGGCGCTGACGCCGCCGAACCGGACGAGTCCGAGGACACCGACGACGACGATGAGCCCGAGGACACCGACGACGGCCTAGACACCGACGACGACCCCGACCCGGACGGCGAGGACATCATCGTCGCCGAAGCCGAACGGGCTGGCCTTGGCGAACCGGGCGACGAGGAGGACA
>Ga0209946_1000056_pt1 | contig 43543 bp, 43 predicted proteins | sample SalPon2_A_H2O_MG_FD_185704 | JGI IMG/M metagenome (GOLD analysis project Ga0209946, IMG submission 185704) | Salt pond water microbial communities from South San Francisco under conditions of wetland restoration - Salt Pond MetaG R2_A_H2O_MG... | ecosystem: Environmental > Aquatic > Non-marine... | reverse complement strand
CATGCGGTGTGTGACCACTTAAAAATATCCGTTACCCACGCCGATCAGAGCCTGTGCTGGCGGTGTCGGATTCATCCCCGCGCTGAAGCGCGAGGCTTTCTCCTTGTACTTCCGTAACTGACCCGGGCGACGCAATTCCCGAGACGCGAGCGGTTCGGTCCTGTTCTCTTCTTTCGACGCGAACGGTGTCGGCAGGGTTTAGTGCGGCGTGAGCGAACCGAAGCGTATGAGCGAAACCGCGTATCCGCCGGTGTCAAAGCACCTCACGGACGTTGACACGGCTCGGACGGAGGGCCGCCGAAAGATGGACTGGGCGCTTCAACACATGCCGATTTTGAACGCGCTCCGCGAGGAGTTCGTCGACGACCAGCCGCTCGCCGGCGAGACCATCGCGATGGCGATGCACGTCGAGGCGAAGACGGCGAACCTCGTCGAACTCCTCGCCGACGGGGGCGCCGAGGTCGCGATCACCGGGTGCAACCCGCTCTCGACGCACGACGACGTGTCGGCCGCGCTCGACACCCACGAGTCGATCACCTCCTACGCGGTCCGCGGCGTCGACGACGAGGCGTACTACGACGCGATGCACGCCTGTCTCGGCCACGAGCCGACCATCACCGTCGACGACGGGATGGACATGGTGAAGCTCGTCCACGAGGAGTACCCCGACCTGATCGACTCCATCGTCGGCGGCGCCGAGGAGACGACGACGGGCGTCGACCGCCTGCGCGCGATGGACGCCGACGGCGAGCTGCACTACCCCGTCTTCGCCGTGAACGACACGCCGATGAAACAGCTGTTCGACAACGTCCACGGCACGGGCGAGTCGTCGCTCGCGACCATCGCGATGACGACGAACCTCTCGTGGGCCGGCAAGAACGTCGTCGTCGGCGGGTACGGCCAGTGCGGCAAGGGCGTCGCGAAGAAGGCGTCCGGCCAGAACGCGAACGTCATCGTCTGCGAGGTCGACCCGCGGAAGGCCCTCGAAGCCCACATGGAGGGGTACGAGGTGCTCCCGATGGTCGAGGCCGCGAAGAAGGGCGACGTGTTCATCACGACGACGGGCAACCGCGACGTGATCACCCGCGAGCACTTCGAGCAGATGCAGGACGGCGTGTTGCTGGCCAACGCCGGCCACTTCGACGTCGAGGTGAATCTCGAAGACCTCGACGACCTGGCCGTGGACCGCTACGAGGTCCGCGACGGCGTCGAAGGCTTCGAACTGGACGACGGGCGCGTCCTGAACGTCCTCGCCGAGGGGCGGCTCGTCAACCTCGCGGCGCCCATCTCGCTGGGGCATCCGGTCGAGGTCATGGACCAGAGCTTCGGCGTGCAGGCGGTCTGCGTCCGCGAGCTCGCGACGAACGGCGACGCGTACGAGCCGGGCGTCCACGACGTCCCCGACGCGCTCGACCGCGAGGTCGCCGAGATCAAGCTCGCGGCCGAAGGCGTCGAACACGACGCCCTCAGCGACGAGCAGCGCGAGTACATGGACAGCTGGGAGCACGGCACGTAACTCGGGAGTCGGGGCCGCCGGCGGCGGTCCGGCGACAGCGCGGTTCGACCGGCTTTAGTGCGGCGCGTCCGTACGAGTCGTATGAACCTGACGGCAGTGCTTCACAGCGGATTCGGCGTGGCGGTCCTGGCTGGAATCCTCCTCTCGGACACGACGCTTCGCATCGCGGCGTTCGCCGTCGGCGTGGTGCTCTTCGTCGCCGGCATCGTCGTCTCACGGCGCGACGACGGCGGGGCGTAGCGGGGAGGCCGCGCGACCGACCGAGCGCGCGTCTTTTTTATCGGCGACCCCTACCGTCGTCAGTGACAGTCACGAGCGTCCACGACCCGAGCCACCGCGAGGCCCTCTGGGAGCTCGAGGACGCCTTCGAGCGCGGCGACCTGATAACCCTCTTCGGCCGCTGTACGGTCAGTTACGAGGGCCGCGCCGCCTCCGACCTCGGGAGCGGCGACCGGCTGTGCGTCTTAAAGCCCGACGGGGCCGCCCTCGTCCACACCGACGAAGGGCGCCAGCCGGTCAACTGGCAGCCGCCGGGGTCTGAACACCGCGCGGCCGTCCGCGAGGGGACGCTCCGGGTCCGCTCGACCCGAAGCAACCCGGACGAGACGCTGACGGTCCGCTTCGACCGGGTGCACCAGCTCTCTGCGATGGCCGTCACGGGCGGGCGCGACCTCACGCTCCACGGGAGCGAAGAGGACCTGCGGACCCGAATATTAGAGCGGCCGGAACTCGTCGAACCGGGCTTTACGCCCCGCGAGACCGAGCGCCCCTCCAGCGCCGGTCCGATGGACGTGTTCGGCCACGACGCCGACGGGAACCCGGTCGTCGTCGAGTTGAAACGGCGGCGGGTCGGCCCGGACGCGGTCGGGCAGTTGGCGCGGTACGTGCGGGCAATGAGAGCGGAGTTGGGCGTCGACGGCCCCGGAGACGGCGGCGAGACGACCGTCCGTGGGGTCCTCGTCGCCCCGTCGATTACGGACCGCGCCGCGGAGCGGCTGGCCGACCGCGGGTTCGACCACGTCGCGCTCGAACCGACGCCCGAAGAGTGAGCGGGCCGGGCCCAAAGCGGTGTGAACGCGGTGTGTCAACACGACGCTCAGTCGGACAGCGGGCCCGAAATCGCCGTGAGCGAGCGACGACGACGCCGTGGTATCGAAGGCTTTATCGCCGCAGCGGGGGCTACATCGGACAAGTAGCCATGTCTGACAAACCCGCCTCTATGTATCGGACGATCGACAAGCCGTCGTACACCCGCCGCGAATACATCACGGGAATCCCCGGTTCGAAGATCGCCCAGCACAACATGGGCGACCTCTCCGCGGAGCCGGACGACTACCCCGTCCAGATCAGCCTCCGCGTCGAAGAGGAGCTGCAGATCCGGCACGGCTCGTTGGAGAGCGCGCGCCTCTCGGCGAACCGCCACCTGATCAAGGAGCTCGGCGAGGGCAACTACAAGATGACCCTCCGCAAGTTCCCCCACCAGGTCATCCGGGAGAACAAGCAGGCGACCGGCGCCGGCGCGGACCGTGTCTCCGACGGGATGCGGCAGGCGTTCGGCAAGCCGGTCGGGACGGCCGCGCGACTGAACAAAGGCGACATCGTCTTCACCGCCTACTGCGACGTCGAGCAGGCAGCCGTCGTGAAAGAGGCGTTCCGCCGTGCGTACAACAAGCTCTCGCCGCCGTGTCGGATCACGGTCGACCGCGGCGAGAAGCTCCTCGTCTCGTAAGCGGCTCGGCTCGTCGACACGGCGACGGTTCCGCCCGACCGGGACGGCCCCGTTCTCTGCAGGCTTTTTTCACGTAGCACCGCCGACGCGCCGAGCCGAACTCCTGAAATACCTCGCTCGCATACCGACGGGCAGTGTCACAGCAGTTGGCCGAGGTCGAGACGCTGTTCCTCCACGAGGCGCGGAGCGATTACACGGTCGTCGCCACGCGCGACGGGAACCGGGTGCTCCGCGGGCGACTCGAACTCAAGGAGACCAGCGCAGGGCCGCGGCCGGGGAGGTTCCGCGTGACCCGCGACGGCGAGGACCAGCCTCGCCAGCCCGACGAGTTCGTCGACCTCGCCCGCGCCGCCGCCCGGATCCGCATCTCCGAGCAGACCTCGCCGGAGAACCGGGCGCGGCTGAAGGCGATGCTCGACGGCTACCAGCTGGAGGCGACGGCCGTCCGGACCTGCCGGCGCTGTGCGAACGACGGACGGTACGGACCGATCACGAGCGAGAGCGCGGTCGAACACAACGACGAGCTGATCTGCCGCGACTGCGCTCGGCGGGAGTTGGAGCGAGAGCTCTCGTATAAAGGCGAGTTCACGGGCGCCGCCGAAGAGCGACTGGAGGAGTTACTGTACGAGTCGGGCGATTTAAATCGGATAATCAATCTCCTGCAGGGCGGGCTCGACCCCGACCTCACCAAGTACGACGAGGTCTCCGCGAACGTCGACGACGTCTCCCCGGTGCGGACCGAGGACCTGGACCTGCACCCGGACCTTTCGGCGCACGTCCAGGGACGCTTCGAGGAGTTGCTCCCGGTACAGAGCCTCTCCGTCCGGAACGGCCTCTTAAACGGCGACGACCAACTCGTGGTGAGCGCCACCGCGACCGGCAAGACCCTCGTCGGCGAGTTGACGGGGATCAACCGCGCGCTAAAGGGGAACGGGAAGCTCCTCTTTTTGGTGCCGCTCGTCGCGCTCGCAAACCAGAAACACGAGGATTTCAAGGACCGCTACGGCGACCTCCTGAACGTCTCGATCCGCGTCGGCTCCTCGCGAGTGAACGACGACGGCAACCGCTTCGACCCGAACGCCGACGTGATCGTCGGTACCTACGAGGGGATCGACCACGCGCTCCGGACCGGGAAGGACCTGGGCGACGTCGGCACCGTCGTCATCGACGAGGTCCACACGCTGAAGGAGGGCGAGCGCGGCCACCGCCTCGACGGGCTCATCTCGCGGCTGAAATACTACAGCGAAGAGCGGATGCGAACGCACTCGGGATACGACGGGACGCAGTTCGTCTACCTCTCCGCGACCGTCGGGAACCCCGAGTGGCTCGCCGAGCGCCTCCGCGCGACGCTGATCGAGTACGAGGAGCGGCCGGTCCCTATCGAGCGCCACGTCACCTTCGCGGACAGCCGCGAGAAGGCGCAGATCGCCGACAAACTCGTGAAACGCGAGTTCGACACGAAGTCGTCGAAGGGGTACCGCGGGCAGACGATCATCTTCACCAACTCCCGGCGGCGCTGTCACGAGATCAGCCGGAAGCTCCGATACGACTCCGCGCCGTACCACGCCGGCCTCGACTACGGTCGGCGGAAGAAGGTCGAGCGGATGTTCGGGGATCAGGACCTCTCGGCGGTCGTCACCACCGCGGCGCTGGCGGCCGGCGTCGACTTCCCCGCCTCGCAGGTCATCTTCGACTCGCTGGCGATGGGGATCGAGTGGCTCTCGGTCCAGGAGTTCTCTCAGATGCTCGGGCGGGCGGGGCGCCCGGACTACCACGACCGCGGGCGCGTCTACCTCCTCGTCGAGCCCGACGGCGTCTACCACAACTCGATGGACCGCACCGAAGACGAGGTGGCGTTCACGCTACTGAAAGGCGAGATGGAGGACGTGGCGACGCACTACGACGAGACCGCCGCGGTCGAGGAGACGCTGGCGAACATCGTCGTCGCGGGCAAGAAGGCGAAGCGGCTCAACGACCGGATGATCGGCGAAGTGCCGACGAAACACGCGATCGGGAAGCTGTTGGAGTGGGAGTTCATCGACGGCTTCTCTCCGACGCCGCTCGGTCGGGGTATCACGAGACACTTCCTCGCGCCCGACGAGGCGTTCTTCATGCTCGACGCGATCCGCAAGGGAACTGACCCGTACCAGATCGTCGCCGACCTCGAACTTCGCGACGACGAGGAGTGAGCCGGGCGCCCGGCGCGTCGCCGAGGGGAGGGGGCAATCCCGGCGACGACGGAGGCCGTCTCGCAACGAAACCCTTTAGCGGTCGATTGAGGTATATACAGGTGCGGGACCGTGGGTTAGTGGTATACTCCGGGCCTTGGGTGCCCGTGACCCCGGTTCGAATCCGGGCGGTCCCACTTTTGCGGCGCGAACAGACTCGTGAGCGGTGGCTATGAAGGAGGTGAAGCCAGGGGCCAACACCGTTCGTCCGGACCCCGTACCTTCCCGCCGCCTTTCGAAATCCTTTTGTCCCGAATCGCCATTCTTCGAGATGCGAGCCGCCTTAGCTCAGACTGGGAGAGCACTCGACTGAAGATCGAGCTGTCCCCGGTTCAAATCCGGGAGGCGGCATATTCTGCGGCGACGAACGAAGTGAGGAGACGCAGAAACGACGCCGGACGAATTCTGAACCAGACGAGTCGCGCGCAGCGGAGCGAGCACGTCTCGGCGAGGTTCAAATCCGGGAGGCGCCATACCTTTTCCGTGCAGATTACATTCGGGAGCCTCGACTGAAGATCGAGCTGTCCCCCGTCCCCGCGAGCGGAGCCGTTTTACGCTCGTTCGAGCGTGACTCGGACGCGCGTCCCTGAGTCGGGACCGGCCTCGACGGAGAGGGTCCCGCCATACCGCTCGACGAACGTCCCGACGAGGAAGAGGCCGAGGCCGACGTCGGTGAGGTCGGTCGGGTCGTCGGCCTCGGCGACCGCGCGCCGAACTCGCTCCGGCATCCCGGCGCCGTTGTCGCCCACCTCGATGACCACCGTCTCCTCGCGTTCGCGGACGTCGACGGTCACCTCAGGGTCGTCGGCGCCGTTGTGGACGACCGCGTTGTCGAGGAGGTTCCGGACGACGACGCCGAGGAATCGGTCGGCCCGAGCGACGACCGCGTCGTCGAGGCCGCGGACCGCCGTCCGGACGCCCTCGTGGCGTCGTTCGAGCCGGTCTACCTCCTCGTCGACGATGTCGTTCAGGACGACCGAGACGAGCGCGTCCCCGTCGCCGTCGAGCGCCTCGAGGAGTGCGCCGGCGGACTCAGTCGATGCGACGATGCTCTCGCCCGCCTCGACGATGCGCGAGACCGCGCGCGCCTCCGCCGGGTCCTCGGGGTCGATCCCCTCCGCCCAGCCGAGGACGACCGCCGCGTCGTTGCGGATGTCGTGTCTGACGAGCCAGTTGAGCGCGGCGAGCCGGCGGCGCTGTCGCTCCAGCGTCGCGGCCTGCCGCTTGCGTTCGGCGGCGTAGCTGATCGTCTTGACGAGGACCCGCGGCGTGACGTGGTCTTTGATCAGGAAGTCTTGGGCGCCGCTGGCGACCGCTCGCTTCCCCATCTCCTCGTCGCCCGCGCCCGTGAGGACGACCACCGCGGCGGACGAGTCGGCGTCGAGCACGCGTTCGACGGTCGCCAGCCCCCGCGAGTCGGGGAGGTTTAAATCGAGCAGCACCGCGTCGTAGGGGTCGTCGGACGCCGCGGTCGCGTCGATCGCCGCCGCGACCGACTCGACGTGGTCGACGCCCGTCGTCTCCACCGCTTCGAGCGGGTCGGCCTGTAACTCCTGGAGCATCGTCCGGTACACCTGCGCGTCGGAGGGGTTGTCCTCCACGAGGAGCACGGACTGGTCGGCGGCCACGATGTTCACACTCGACTGTCGGTCGGTAGTTAAAAGTAGTTTTACCCGGCGGGCGTCAGCGGCCCTCGGGCGCGGGTCGGCCCTCGCCGCCCGCGGTTGCGGCCGCGAACCGGCACGCTCCCGCGACGCGCCGGGCGTACTCGCCGAACGCCAGCGGCTTGACCAGGTAGCAGTTCGCGCCGGCGTCGTACGCGCGGTCGATGTCGCCGGGGTCGTCGGACCCGCTGAACACGACGACCGGGAGCGTCGCCTCGTCGAACCGGCGCCGGAGGCCGACGACGATCGAGTGCCCCGAGCCGTCGGGGAGGTCGACGTCGACGAAGACGAGCGCGGGGAGCGGGGCGTCGCCGCTCGCGAGGTCGGCGACGAACCGCTCGGCCGCGGCGACGGTCGCGAACCGGACCACCTCGGCGGCGAGGTCTCGCCGTTCCACCACGGTCTCGAACATGAGGGCGTCGTGGTCGCTGTCCTCGACGTACGCGAGGCGGGGGAAGAGGTGCTGCGCCTCCGCGCGGCGGTCAGCCTCCGGCATCCGCGTCCTCCGTCTGGGCGTCGCCCGCCTCGTCGACCAGCCGGCGCCACGGCTCGCGCTCGCGCAGCGCGACGCTCCGCTCCGCCTCGATGCGCTCCAACTCCTCGGCCGCGTCGGCGAAGGGGCCGGTCTCTTCGACCGTCGCCCCGAGTTGGTCCCTGACGAACGCGAGCCGGTGTCGTCGCCCGCGGACGTCGCGGGCCGCGGGGGAGAGCGACTCGAACCGGAGGAGCTCCGCGACGGCGTTCTCCAGCAGCGTCCGGCCGATGGGCTTCGAGAGCAGCAGGTCCGCCGAGAGGGAGACGTCGGTCGGACGAACCTGCTCGGAACTGAGGAGGGCCACGGGCACGTACTCGCCGGCACCCCTGACCGCGGCGGCGACCTCGTCGCCGTGAAGGACCGGGAGTTTCCGGTCGAGGACAGCCGCGTCGATCGACGCGTCGAGGGCGTCGAGCGCCTCCCGCCCGTCCGTCGCGGTCACCACGTCGTACGTCGCGGAGAGCCACAGCGAGTACAGCTCTATCTGGCGAACGTCGTCTTCGGCGATCAGGAGTGTCGGGCGGCCGGCGCCGGTGACGTACTGCGCGTCCCAGTCGGCCATCCGCTCGACGATGTCGTAGAGGTCGCTCCCGGCGGCGGTGAGTTCGTACTCGACGCGGACGGGCCGTTCTTGCACGACGTCTCTGGTCACGGTGTCGTACTCGAGGAGGTCCTCGAGGTCGTTCGAGAGCACCTTGTTCGAGATGCCACCGAGCTCCCGCTGGAGGTCCCCGAACCCCAGCCGCCCGTTCTGCGCGAGGGCCGCGAGGATGCGCGGCTTCCACTTCGCTCCGAGGAGCGAGCGGGCCGCGGAGTCTGTGCCGTCTGTGTCGGTCATGGTCCCTCGGCGGGGGTGTTCGTGGTCATCTGTGGTCTCGCCTCTGTTATCGTGTCGGAGTACAGGCTGGCTAATAACTTGGAGGTGACCCTCGGGGGTGGCCCACGCGTCACCGCCGCTACAGGCCCGGTCGCGCGAACGGTTCGTCCGGGGTCGAACCCGAACCGGAGCCCGATCCAGCCGCCTCGGCGGGTTCGCTGTCAGAGGCGCCCCACGCGCGGTCTCCGGCCGGTCCGAGGAACTGCCGGCCACCTCCGACAACCGGGGACCGCGGCCCGTGCAGAGCGGCGGACCCCCGTGACCTGACGATGCGCTAATGTATCTTGCCCCCCTCCGGACGATCAACTGTCCCATGGAGCAGGCATACGTTCCCCCCGATTCCCCCGTCGGCCCCGCGCTCGACGCGCTCGAAGCCGATCCCGACGTGTCCGGCCTCCTCGTCCTCGCGACCGACGCCGCGAGCCCTCACGCGACGGACCTCGCCGACGGCCTCACCGGCTCGTCGCTCACGGCGTTCGGAGGGGCGTTCCCGCAGGTGATCGCCGGCGGGACCGCTCGCGAGACGGGGACGCTGCTTCTCGGCCTCCGCGAGGCGCCCGCCGTCACCCTCGTCGAGGGGCTGAGCGACCCCGGCGCGGACTTCGACGCGCAGCTTCCCGACCTGCTCGTCGAGGGGTATCGGACGGCGTTCGTCCTCGCGGACGCGTTCGCCACCCGGACGGAGGCGCTCGTCGGGGCGCTGTTCGACGCCTACGGCGTGGAGGTCACCGTCCTCGGGGGCGGGGCGGGGTCGCTCTCGATGGAGCAGGCGCCGTGTCTCCTGACCGAGGACGGCTGGGTCGAGGACGCCGCCGTCGTCGCGGCCACCCGCGCGGCCGGAAGCGTCGGCGTGAGTCACGGCTGGCGGGAGTTCGCCGGGCCGTTCCGCGTCACGGACGCCGACGGCCCCGTCGTGCACCTCCTCGGTGACAGGCCGGCGTTCGAGGTGTACCGCGACCTCGTCGAGCCGGACGTCGGCCGGGAGCTGACCGCCGACAACTTCTTTCAGGTGGCGAAGTCGTACCCGCTCGGACTGAGCCGGTTCGAGGCCGAGAAGATCGTCCGCGACCCGTTCGAACCGACGGCCGACGGCGGGATCCGCTGTTTCGGCGAGGTCCCCGCCGGGTCGTTCGTCCACGTCCTGAAAGGCGAGCCGGACTCGCTCGTCGCGGCCGCCCGCGAGGCCGCGGCGGCCGCCCGCGAGTCGGCGTCGACCGCGGGCGGCGAGACGCTGTTTTTCGACTGCATCTCGCGCGTGCTCTACCTCGGCGACGAGTTCGACCGGGAGCTCGCCGCTGTCGGCGAGGGCGACGCGGGGCCGCTCGTCGGCGCGCTCACCGTCGGCGAGATCGCCAACTCCGGGCGCGAGTTCCTCGAGCTATACAACAAGACGGCGGTCGTCGGCGTGGTGGAGGGGCTGTGAGGGAGCCGACGGCGACCCCGCCGGAGCAGATCCAAGTGTTCTACGAGATCGCGCTCTCCATCGGTCGGGGTGAGACGGTCGCGGCGGTGGCTCGGACGGCGCTCTCGTCGTATCTCAGGCGGCTGAACTGCTCGACCGGCGGGGTGTTCGAGCGCCGCGAGGAGCCGGACGGGGGTGCGACGTACGACCTCGTCGCCGGCATCCCGCGACAGCCGACGTTCAACGAGGCGTTCGAGGCGGCGGCCGACCACGTCGCCGGGGGCGCGGAGCCCGAGTCGGCTTGGCACGACGAGACGCTGCCGATCGCGGGGACTCACGACGGCTCTCACTACTACCTGTTCGACCTGCCGGACTTCGGCGCGCTCGTCGTCGTGAAGAACGGGGCGCCCTTCTCGGAGGGGACGCTCGCCGCGCTCACCCCGCTACACGAGCGGCTGGCGGACGCCTGCGCCGGTCGGCGAGCGGCACAGGAGGCGCGACGCGCCCGAGAGACGCTCCGGACGGTCGTCGACACGATCCCGCAGGAGGTGGTCGTCGCGGACGCCGACGGGCGGTACAGGCTGGCGAACGAGGCGGCCGCGGCCGCGCGCGGCGTCCGCGTCGAGGAGCTCGAGGGGTCGACCGGCCCGCGTCGTCTCGGCGACGAGGGGGGCCGAGGCGCCGGCGCCGTCGAGCAGCGGGTCATCGAGACCGGCGACCCGGTCAGGATAGCGGACGAGGAGCTGGTCGACGCCGACGGGGGCGCTCGGACGGTGACGACCGACGTGGTCCCGCTTTCGGTTCCGGGCGAGGCCGGGCGGCAGGCGCTGGTCGTCGCGGCGGACACGACCGAGCGCGTCGAGCGCGAGGAGACGCTCGAGCGGACGAACACCGTCCTCAGGACGGTCCTCGACACGCTCCCGGCGGGCGTCTTGGTCGAGGACCCGAACCGGGACATCCTCGCGGTGAACCAGCGGCTGTGCGACCTGCTCGACGTGCCGGTCGACGCGGGGTCGCTCGTGGGCGCGGACTGCGCCGCGGCCGCACACGACCTGAAACACGTGTTCGAGGCGCCCGAGGCGTTCGTCGACCGAGTGAACGAGCGCATCGCGGCGCGCGAGCCGGTGACCGACGAGCCGCTGACGCTGGCCGACGGGCGGCGGCTCGAACGCGACTACGTGCCCTACGAGCTGCCGGACGGCGAGGCGAACCTCTGGGTGTACCGCGACGTGACCGAGCGCGCCGAGCGCGAGGCGGAACTCCGGGAGACGCGACGCCGGCTGCGTCGCTCGAACCGGGACTTAGAACAGTTCGCGTACGCGGCCTCACACGACCTGAAGCAGCCGCTCCGGACGGTCGGAAACTACCTCACGCTGCTCGAGGAGCTGTACGGGGTCGGGTCGACGCTCGACGAGCGCGCGTTCGACCTCGTCGAGAGCGCCGTCGACGCGACCGGGCGGATGCAGTCGATGATCGACGCGCTGCTCCAGTACTCCCGCGTCGACAGCCGCGGCGGCGCCCTAGAGCCGACCCCGCTCGCGGACGTGGTCGACAAGGCCCGGCTCAACCTCACCGTCCGCGTGGAGGACGCGGACGCGACGGTGACCGCCGACGCGCTGCCGACGGTGCGGGGCGACCCGCGCCTGCTCGTCCAGCTGTTCCAGAACCTGATCGACAACGGCGTGAAGTACAACGACTCGGCGAGCCCGAGCGTCCACGTGGGGGCGAGAGACGCCGTCGACCCGGCCGCGCTCCCCGAACCGGTCGCCGACGGCCTCGACGGGTCGCGCGAGTGGCGCCACGTGTACGTCGAAGACGACGGCGCGGGGATGGCGGAGTCGGCCGTCGAGCGCGCGTTCGACGTGTTCGAGCGACTGGGGCGGACGGACGTCGACGGCACCGGCGTGGGGCTGGCGCTGTGTCAGCGCATCGTCGCGTACCACGACGGGGCGATCTGGCTCACCTCGGCCCCCGGCGAGGGGACGCGCGTGGACCTGTTGCTCCCGGCGCCGGCCTGACCGGCACGGCGTGGTAACCGCGAGGTGACCCGCCCGGCGGCCCCGTGGTTACGGCCGGTATATACCCCGACCCGCCGCCGGTACGGTTGCAATGACCCGACTGTTCACCACCGTGATCGTCGCCCTGCTGCTCCTCGCGGCGGGTGCGTCCATCAGCACCAGTGCGTTTACCGCGGCGAACGTCGACCGCTCCGCGAACATCGACGTGGTCGCCGACCAGGACGGCCTCCTCGCGCTCACCGACGGGACCTCGGGCCCGCTCGTCTACTACGACAACGAGCAGCTCGCCATCGACTTCGAGCAGGGAACCGCGGCCGGTGCGAACACCGACGCGCAGTTCGTCCTCGGTGACGGCACCGACGCGAAGAGCGCCCACGCGTTCACCGTGACCAACAACGACGACGAGCCTCACGACATCGTCGCGACGTACGCCGCCGCGACCGAAGACGGGAACGACGACGACAACGTGGAGTTCGTCGTCTACGACGACCAGGGTAGCGCCGTCGCAACCCTCTCCGAGGAGACAGACGGTCAGTCGTTCAGCGCCACCGCCGGCCAGACGTTCTACGTCGTCATCACCGTCGACACGGGCCACGGCGACGCCGCCGTCCTCACCAGCGGGAGCGACCTCTCGGGCACGCTCTCGTTCGACATCGACGACAACGCGAACGCTGCGGTGTGACCGCTTCGCTGACGTAGCCGGACTTCCAGCACCGCTCGCTTCCCACCGTTTCAGTACACTCACACCATGCTCCGGACCGCACTCACCGTCGTCGCCCTCGCCGCGCTGGTCGCCCTCGCCCTCTCCGCCGTGACCCCGCTCGGCTTCGGGTACGTGTACTCCGACAGCATGGAGCCGACCCTCGGGGTCGACGACGGGTTCGTCCTCGTCCCCGCGGGCGACGTCGACGTGGGAGACGTCGTCACCTACGAGGACGCCCGCACGGGCGAGCTCGTGACCCACCGCGTCGTCGGTCGCGAGGCCGGCGGGTACCTCACCCGCGGCGACGCGAACCCCGCGACCGACCAGGCGGCCGGGGCCCCCGTCGTGACCGACGCGGCCGTCCGGGGCGTCCTCCTCGAAGCCGGCGGGCGCCCCGTCGTCGTGCCCGGCTTCGGGCGCGTCGCCGACGCGGTCAGCGGGAATCTCGGCGTCCTCCTCGGGGGGCTCGCGTTCCTCGCGCTCGCGGCGACGCTCCGCCCGCGGCGACGCCGGGTCGGTCGGTCCGTGCTTCGGTCGGGAGCGGTCGTCTGGCCGGTCGTCGCGACCACGTTCGTCGTCACGGTCGCCCTCGTGGCGATCGCTCCGGCCGGCTACGACGCCTCGTTCGTCGTCACCGAGGCTGGGGTCGGGGCGTCGCTCCCGGCCGACGCCGAGGTCGTCCGGGAGGTGGGCGTCTCCGTCGTCCAGTCGCCGGTGGCGACGCTCCTCGTCGAGACCGACGGCGCCGCCGTCGACGGGCTCCCCGAGGGGACCGTCACCGCGTCGGCGCTCGCGCCGTACGCCGCCGCGAACGACCGGCGAGCGGTACCGGTCCCGTTCGTCGACGCGACGGTCCCGGTGCTGTCCGAGCGCACCTACGCGCTCCCGCTCGCGATGCGGACCCCGCCGCGGCCGGGGGCGATCACGGCCACGCTCAGGGTGTACCCGTACCCCGCGACGCTGCCCGAAGGGACGCTCCTCGCGCTCCACCGGCTCCATCCCCTCCTCGCGGCCGTCGCCTCGGCCGGCGCCGGCCTCCTCCCGTTCGCGGCCGGCTACCGCGTCTTCTTCGACGGCCGGGTGCCGCTCCGCCCGCTGGCGACCCTGCGCGCGCCGGCCCTCCGGCGGTGGTCGCGGTGACGCGCCGGCCGCCGCGACGCCGAGGGGCGCGAGCGACGAGCGGCGGACCTCGGGGCACGCGTCGCGCGTTCCTCGCCGCCGGCGCGGGACTGGTCGGTCTCGCCGCCGCGCGCGGGTCCGGGGCCTACACGGCCGCCTCGTTCGACCGCGGCTCCGCGCTGCCCGTCGCGAGCGACGCCGCGGGCGTCCTCGGTCTCGACGTCGCGCCCAGCGTCGCGGCCGGGGCCGAGAGCCGGCTCGTGACGGTCACGAACCGCGCCGGTCGACCCGCGGCGGTGACCGTGACGCTGGCGGAGACGGTCGGGACGCTCTCGAACGACGCGGGAACGCTCGCGTCGGGCGACTCGCTCGTCGTCGCCGTCGAGGTCTCCTGTGACGACGCGCCGGCCGCCGTCGCGTTCACCGTCGAGGCGACCGCCGCCGACGGCTTCTCGGCGGTCGCGACGCGTCGGGCGAGCGTGGACGCGACGGGCTGTGCGCCGCCGGCGGCGCGGCCGTCGTTCGAGGAAGTCGAGATCGAAGACGAGTCCAGGCGGAGCAGGGGAGGCCCGGCCGCGTACGTCGTCGAATACGAGGTGGCCGACTCGGAGGGCACGTTCGAGCGGGTGACCGTCGAGTTCGACAATCTCGATCGGGAGGAGGCGGAGACGAAGTCGTCGTCCGCCTTGGAGGGGGAACTCTCGTTCGAAAAACGCGGGCAGCGGTTCGGCGACACCCACCGCATTACCGTCCGCCTGTTCGACGCGGGCGGCGAGGTCGAGAGCGAACGCATCGAGGTGGAAGACGTCGCGGGCGGCGACGAGGAAGTGTTCGAATCGTCGTGACCGGCGGCTCCGCCGGGTTACCTCCGGGTTACGCGGCGAGTCACGACGAGGTGATTCCCGGTTTATACCGGTCCGAGTCGGGGTTCAGTACATGTACGCACACCAGCTCACCGGTTCGCGGAGGCCCCGATGACGGGGCCGTGGGCGGAGCGCGCGCGGTGGTTCCTCACGACGCGGGGCACGCTGGTCGGCCTCGCGCTCCTCGTCGCCGGGGCGGTCCTGCTCGGGTCGGTCGGTGTCGCCTACGCCGGGTCGCCGGCCGCGACGACCGTCACCGAGCAGCACGCGGTCGAGACGTTCGACCTCGAACTGGCGACGAGCGCCGCCGTGACCGGAGAGACGACCCTATTTAGCCCCGGAGAGCGGCTCACGGAACCGCCGGTGTACCTCGCCGCCGCGACGCCGGTCGTCGACCTCGCGGTCACGAGTACCGTCCCCGAAGACCGTCTCGTGACGGTCACCCAGCGCGTCTACCTCGTCACTCGGGCCGTCGAGGACGGCGAGGCGTTCTGGACCGAGCGCCGGCTCCTCGCCGGCGAGACCGTCGAGGTGACCGACGGCACGCACACCACCGAGGCGTCGCTGAACGTGACCGAGTACCGGAACACGCGGCTCGCGACGGTCGCGAGGGAGGTGGGGACGGCCGGCCGCGTCGAGACGGTCGTCGTGGCCGAGACCGAGGTCGACTCCGGCCGGTACGTCGACCGGCTCGCCGTCGAGACGCCGTTCGTGACGGACGACGCCACATACCGGTTCGGCGACCAGCGCGAGGCGTCAACGACCCGTTCGACGCCCGTCGAGCGCACCGTCCCGGCCGCGAGAGACGTTCCCGGTTCGCGGCTCGCCGGCGGGACGCTCCTCGCGGTCGGCGGGCTCGGCATCGCCGTCCTCGGGCGGCGCGAAAGTGATCCCGAGGCGGTCGCCAGCGCGAGCCGCGCCCGGTACAGCGAGTGGGTCTCGATCGGATCGGTCGGGCGCCTCGGGACCAACCGGGTGTCGGTCCGGACCCTCGGCGACCTCGTCGACGTCGCCATCGACTCCGGGCGGCGCGTCGTTCACGACCCCGACCGCGGGATCTACGTCGTGCTCGACGACGGGGTGACGTACACGTTCGTCCCCCGGACGCGGGCGCTCGCGGACGAGGAGTGACGCCGACCCCTCGCGGTCGGCCCGGCGCGGCTGGCGCCGGTTATTTAAAAGAGGCACTTCGGGCGGCGACACGGAGCGCGCCGCGAGGCCGTCTCCGACGCACGCAATCGTTTTTACGGTCCGGCCGCAGGTGGACGTAACGACCGTGGCGTCGGTCACGCCGACCGCGTCCGTCACCCGAACCCATGACACGCTCCGAAATCGTCGCGACTTGTGCACGGCTCGTCTCGAACGACCGCCCGGATCGAAGCGGCGGCGACGCCGGCGGCGGCGGAGCTGCCGACGCGACCGACTCCGGAGGGTCGCTCGCGGAGACCGTCGCGGAGCGAAAGCGGGGAACCGGCCGAGCGATGGGCGCGGTGTACGTGATCGCCGGGATCACGCATTTCCTCGCGCCGAAGGCGTTCGCGCGGGTCGTCCCGCCGGGGCTCCCGAGCCCGCGAGCGCTCGTCTACCTGTCCGGAATCGCGGAGGTCGCCTTCGGGCTCGGCATGCAGTTCGACCGGACGCGACGCGGGTCGGCGTGGGGGATCATGGCGCTTCTGGGGGCCGTGTTCCCCGCGAACGTGTACATGGCGACCGACGGCGTGGCGGCTGAGGTGGCTCCAGACCGCCTCTCTGGCGTCGCCAGCGCCGGAGCGTGGGCACGGCTCCCACTCCAGGGCGTGTTGCTGCTGTGGGCGTGGTGGTACACGCGCCCGGACGACGACCCGGCAACCGGAGAGGACGCGACCACCGGGACGGAGCCGAAAGCGACGGACTAGGGATACGCGGACGGGACCGCGAAAGCGGGACGTGACGCGGCGAGCCGGGCGGGCGTCGTCGAAACGGACTTCGCCGCGCGTGACCTCCGTGGTACCATGAGCCGGATTACCGCGGTCGCCTTCGACCTCGACAACACGCTGTGCCGTCCCGACCACGACGTGGAGGCGCTGTACCGCCGCGCCTTCGAGCGGGCCGGCGTCGAGCCGTTCGGCGAGCCGGACGTGCTGTGGGCGGCGCTCGACGGCCCGCCGGACCCCGACGACAGGGTCGGCTACCTCGGCGCGGGGTTCGCGCGGCTGGCGGCCCAACACGGCCGGGACGTCGACCCCGTCGCCCTCGCCGAGGCGTTCGAGACGGTCGCCGACGACTCGCGAGTGACGTACCTGCCGGGCGCACAAGAGGCGTTGTCGGCCGCCGCCGAGGTGGGTCCCGTCGGCCTCCTCACGAACGGCCCGGAGAGCCGACAGCGGGCGAAAGTCGACGCGCTCGGGCTCGGCGACCGCGTCGACGCCATCGTGTACGCCGGCGACCTGCCGCGCCGGAAGCCGCACGCCGAGCCGTTCGACCGGTTGGCGACCGCCCTCTCCGTCGCGCCCGAAGAGACGCTGTACGTCGGGAACTCGCTGGCGTACGACGTCGCCGGCGCGCACAACGCCGGGCTGCAGTCGGCGTGGCTGCGCGCCGACCCCGACGAGGCGGCCGCGCCCTACAGCCCGGACCACGTCGTCGACTCGTTAGACGGGGTGACGGCGTTGCTGACCGCGAGACGCGACGCGGAGCGCAACGCGTGAGCGACGCGGTCTTGGATCGGGCGCTCGCCGAGACGCGACCGGGGGCGACGACGGCGAGCGTCGATTCGCTCGGCCGGGGGAACCGAAAGCGAACGGAGGTCGTCCGGTTCGAGACCGCGCCCCCGGTCGTCGTCCAGCGCGCCGTGAACCCGAGGCGGATCCGAACCGAGGCGGCGCTTTTACGCGCTCTCGACGAGCGAACCGACGTTCCCGTGCCCCGGCCGATCGGCGACGGAGTCGCCGACGGGACGGGGTGGCTGGTCACGCCGTTGATCGAGGGGCGCGACCTCCACGAGGCGTTCGTCGGGCTGGGGGCGACGGGAAAGCGCGACATTGCGCGGGCGTTCGGCCGGTACCTCGGGGCCGTCCACGAGGCGTTCCGGTTCCCGGCGTGCGGTCGGCTGGCGGTCGCGGCGGACACCGACTCGGTGGCGGACCCCGACGAGCCGCTCGCCGTCCGGGAGCCGACCGACGCGGCGACCTGGGTCCGGCGGTTCGGCGAGCGACACGTCGCGCGACTGCCGCCCGAGTTCGACGAACTCCGGGGGCGGCTCGCCGAGGCGGTCCGGGAACCGGTCTCCCGCGCCCGCGACCCTCGGCTGTTTCCGTGGGACCTCCGGCCGGGCAACGCGCTCGTCGCGGACGGCGCGGTGACGGCGGTCCTCGACTGGGAGGCGCCGCTCGCCGCCCCGCCGGGCGTGTCGGTCGCCAAGGCCGAACACCTGGTCGTCGACTGGTACGTGCCGGCGAGCGAGACCGAACCGCTCCGGCGGGCGTTCCGCACCGGCTACGAGTCGGTCGCCACGCCGCCGCCGGACGCTCGCGCGCACCGCGTGGCGGCCGTGGCGAGCGCCGTCGTCGACGGGAGCGGACGGGTGACGAACCCGCGGTACCCGCCGGTCGGGCGGGAGGCGGCGGTCGAGTTCCACGAGCGGGCGCTTCGGCGGGCGCTCGGCGAAGCGGGCGCTGAGGAGTGAGCGGCGCGGGAAGCCGGGAGGAGATTAGAGCGACCGCAGCGGGACGCGACCGCGAGTCCGGCCGGCTGTCAGTACGACAGGGTCGCGGCGAGAATGCCCGCGGTCTGGCCGACGGCGACGAGCGCGACTCCCGCGACGACCTGAGTCGGGGAGGTCGCGACGAGCGCGACGCCGGCGCCGGCGACCGAACACGCCGCGGCGACGTAGTAGACCGCGCTGCGGGCGGTCGTCGGATCGCGGCGGCCGGTGTCGACGAACGCGGGGGCGGGCAGCAACAGCCACCCGTAAAACGCGACGGCGAGGAGCGCGTCGGCCGGGACCGCGGCCGCGAGCGCCGGAACCGCGTCGCCGCGCGCGAGGAACCCCACGACGCCGGCGAGCGTCACGGGCGTGCCCGCGACGATGACGAACTTCCACGTGCGGAGCGCGCCCGCGGCCATGTCGCGCCACGAGGCGACGACGAAGGCGACGAGCAGGACGCTCATCACGACGTGGGCGACGAAGAGGGCGTGCGTGGAGACGAGACCGAGCACCGTTGCGGCGACGACGGACCACGCCGCCGGCACGAGCAGCGCCGGGCCGTTCTCGCGGAGGGATCGGAACACGTCGGACAGATGACCGCGGGTGAGTATAAACGTCCCTCTGTCGTCGCATTCGGGACGAGAGAACCGACGGATCGGTCGGCAGAGCGGAGCGAGCCGGCGTGTACGTTCACCGATCGTCTCGATAACTGCTCTTTGTGAAAACAAACGTTCGCCTACACCCGTGGTAACTGTACACTCGCAATCCTTATCCCCCGAAGGGGCGTTCGTTAGAATGCAATGGCGACCGGAAAGGTTGATTTCTTCAACGACACTGGCGGCTACGGATTTATTGAGACTGACGACGCTGACGACGACGTGTTCTTCCACATGGAAGACGTCGAAGGGCCGGACCTCGAAGAGGGCCAGGAGCTCGAGTTCGACATCGAGTCCTCGCCCAAGGGTCCGCGCGCGTCCAACGTCGTTCGGCAGTAAGCCGATCCGATACGGTGGGTCGGTCCGGCTGACGCCGAACGCGACTCTGACACGCGACAACAAGACTTCTGCCCGCCCCCGGATTCACGTCCGACGCGGGTGCTTATTTCACCGCTGAGCGTCGCTGCCGCCGGATTGTCAGGCGGGCGACGGGGAGCGACGGCTACGACCGCGAGCGACGATACTACGACCGCGAAGAACCGCGCTCGAACAGCGCCGGGAGACGGTACTCCACCGACGTTAGGTAAAAAGACTCGCGAGCGACGGGGCCGAATCAGACGTGCTGTCCGAAGAGCCCGCGGCCCTTGGTCACCTCGACGTCGCCTTCGACGCGGGTCTGACACGCGAGGCGAACGTCGTGGCTCGGGTGGTGGGGCGGGAACCAGAGACGGGTCTTCTCCTTTTTACCGGGCTCGCTGACCTCGCCGTCGACCTGGACGGCACAGGAGCCGCACGACCCCGCCCCGCGGCAGTTCAACTGCTCCATCTTCCCGTTGTACACGGAGAGGCCGGCCTCTTTCAACACGTCGCGCAGCAGAGCACCCTCCTCACACTCGATCTCTTCGCCCTGGTAGGATACGGTTGGCATAGACGAGCGAACGGTACGCGACCGACCCACAAAGAGTCTGTGTAACGCCACCGCCCGCGGGGGCAGCGGGCGCCCGCGGCCGAGACGGACGTGCGCCGGGCGTCTGACGCCGGACGGGGCGTTTTTTACCTTCGGCACCGCAGGTTGGGCATAATGGGACTCAGGTGTCTGCTCGGGCACGACTTCGGCGAGCCCGAACTACGGCGCGAGCGCGAGGAGGACGGGAACGAGGTCGTCACGACCGTCACCGAGGTGAAGACCTGCGCTCGCTGCGGCGAGACGCAGGTCGTCAGCGAGAACACCGAGGTCACGACGATGGAGCAACTGACCAGCGAGGCCACCGCCGCGGAGGCGGCCGGGGGACCGGACCCGACGACCGCGGGCGACGAGCCGGCCGACCGCGGCGAGGCGGGCGGCGAGCCGAACTCGGGCGTCGCCGCGGCCGCCGCCGCCGGAGTCGACGGCGAGGGAGCCGACGACGCCGTGATCATCGACGACGACGCCAGCGACCCCGACGACGCGGCCCACGAGGTCGGCGAGGCCGAAGCCGCCGATCCGACGGATGTCGTCGGGGCGGAGGCGGAGACGGCGGACGCAGACACCGCGACGGGCGGAGACGACGGGGCGGAACTGATCGACGACGGCCCCGCGGAGGCGGGGGACGCGGGCGACGACGGCGGGCTCGGCGCCGACGACGAGTACGCGGCGTACCCGGAGGCCGAGACGGCGCCGGAGGAGGCGCCGGCCGACGAGGAGCGCGCCGAGACGGACGACGGCGTGATCCTCGACGACGAGGCCGAGCCCGCGGACGACCGCGAGCGGGGCGCGTGGCCCGACGTGGACGAGGCGCCGGAAGCGGAGAACGAGCCGACGCCGTGGCCCGACCACCCCGGCGAAGACGAGGGGTTCAGCGCCGAGGTCGGCGACGGAAACGCGGACGGCGTGGAGTTCGGCGGCGGGCTCACGCCGGAGGCCGCCGACGCGCCGGCCGAGGGCGAGGACGCGGAGTACGTCGAGGCGCCCGCACAGCCGGCGGGCGAGGCGGGTGCCGGCTCCGGAGACGGCCTCAACAACGGCGTCGGGATCACCCGCGGTGACAGCCCCGACCTCGAGACGTCGAACTCGGAGGTGACGACGGAGTACTACTGCCCCGAGTGCGAGATGACCCGCGCCGCCGACGGCAACTCGATGCGCGCGGGCGACATCTGTCCGGAGTGTAAACGCGGGTACGTCGACGAGCGGCCGATCTGAGCGGGCACCGCACACTTTTTTCGCGCGGCGGTCGAGCGCCGGAGCCGGCCCGGCGAACGCGACGAAGCCGACGGAGACGCCGTGACGAAACTGGTTTACGCACCCCTGTCGAACGGTCGCGGCATGAAGGAGTACAAGATGCGACGCGGCGAGCATCTGGACGACCGCATGCCCGACCTGAAAGGATCCATCGAATCGTACTTCGGTGCGGTCACCGGCACGGAGGAGTGGGAGGGCCACGAACTGTACGTCGTCGGGGACCCCGACAACCCCGTCTTCGAGCGCATCGTCGCCGGCGCCGCCGAGTACGGGAGCAAGAAGGACAAGCTCGCGGTCCACTTCGAGGAGCGCCCCGCCGAAGACGTCATCGCGGAGGGGAACGCCGACGCCGCCGCCGACGCGGTCGACGCGAAAAACGAGTTCCTGCTGGAGGCGACGGGTCGCGACGCGAAGTCCCGGCGCGACTCGCTGAAGCGCGAGGTCGAAGACGACGCGCCCGACTACTGAACACCTGACGAGCGGCGAGCGACGCGTCCGACGTTTTACGGCACAGAACCGACCGGCGAGCGACGCGTCCGGACCGATCGCCGGCGGAACGTCAGGATCGATCGGTTTAGAATTTATTCGAATGTGAGTTAAAAATTCGAGGGGTTTAAAAGCCTAGGCGGACAATAGACGGGTATGAGCATCGAGACAGTCGTCGTTGCGGTCGGAACGTCAGACGAACCCCAGACGGAGCGCCTCGCCGCGGAAGCCATCGCGATCGCGGAGACCTCGGACGCGGAGATCGTGGTGACCCACGTGTTCAGCGACGAGGAGTTCGACGCGGTCAGGTCGCGGCTCGGCGTCGACCGGGCGAGCGAGGGCTCGACCCCCACCGCCGTCGCGGAGCGGCACACCAGCACGCGGGCGCTCTCGAAGGCGCTCAGCGAGGCCGGCGTCTCGCACACGATCCGCGGTGCGGTCGGCGACCGCGCCGACGGCGTCGTCGAGGCGGCCGAGGAGGTCGGCGCGGACCGCGTCGTCGTCGGCGGACGCGGCCGGTCCCCGACCGGGAAGGCCGTCTTCGGGAGCGTCGCACAGGAGGTCCTGCTCTCGTCGCCGTGCCCGGTGACGTTCGTGCGTGACGTCGCCGCCTAAGCGACGGAGATGGCAGGGAGACGGAAGATCGGCGGTCGTCGCCGCCGGCCACGGGCGCGTTCGATCGCCGGCGGGGCGTTGGGAGAAGCGTCCCGCTTAAGTGACACCGGGTCGCGCTATTAGCCGATGTATTACGTGGGCGTCGACCTCGGCGCGACGAACGTCCGGGCGGTCGTCGGCGACGAGACAGCGACTATCCTCGGCTCCGACGAGCGGGGGACGCCTCGCGGTCCGAACGGGATCGCCGTCACCGAGGCGGTTCTCGGCGTGGTCCGCGGCGCGTGCGAAGACGCCGAGATCGACCCGAGCGAGGCGGTCGCCGCCGGCGTCGGCTCGATCGGCCCGCTCGACCTCGCGGCGGGGGTCGTACAGGGACCGGCGAATCTCCCCGACACCGTCGAGCGGATCCCCCTCGTCGGCCCCGTCTCACAGCTTTTAGACACCGACGAGATCCACCTGCACAACGACACCGTCGCCGGCGTCATCGGCGAGCGGTTCCACGCCGAGCGCAACCCCGACGATCTGGTGTATCTCACCATCTCCTCCGGTATCGGCGCCGGCGTCTCCGTCGACGGCAACGTCCTCTCCGGATGGGACGGCAACGCGGGGGAAGTCGGCCACATGACCGTCGACCCGCACGGGTTCATGACCTGCGGCTGCGGGCTCGACGGGCACTGGGAGGGGTACTGTTCCGGCAACAACATCCCGAAGTACGCCCGCGAACTCCACGCCGAGGACCCGATCGAGACGAGCCTGCCGATCGAAGACCCCGACTTCTCCGCGGTCGACGTGTTCGAGGCGGCCGGCGAGGACACGTTCGCGGACCACGTTATCGACCAGGTCGCACACTGGAACGCGATGGGCGTCGCCAACGTCATCCACGCGTACGCCCCGTTGGTCGTGAGCGTCGGCGGCGCGGTCGCGCTCAACAATCCCGACCGGATCCTCGACCCGATCCGCGAGAAGTTGGCCGAGATGGTGTTCATTAACGTCCCCGAGGTCAGACTCACCGAACTCGGCGACGAAGTGGTGGTGAAAGGCGCGCTCGCGAGCGCGCTCACCGGCGGGACGGGCGACCGGTCGCGGGTCGACTCGCCGCCCTGATAAACGCGGACTAACGACGACCGCAGTCAGTTTTCGAACTCCGTCAGCTCCGGCGCGACCGACGGGTCGACCGCGTCGCGCGTTTCGAGGTACGCGTCGCGGTAGCGGCGGAGCTTCCGCACGAGGACGGCGGCGAACGCGCCCTGGAAGACGACGACGAAGAGGAAAAGCGAGGCGAGCCGCGGGATCCCGGTCAGCGCCGAGAGGACCGTCGTCACCGGGCCGACGAACGAGTTGTACAGCGCGTGTATCGTGGCGGCGATGACGAGTCCCTTGACGATTATCGGCCCGCGGTTCTCGGGGTTGAACTTCGCTAACCCGAGGTAGTAGCCGGCGAACGCGGAGTAGATGACGTGTCCCGGCCCGGCGAGCGCGCGCAGCGCGGCGATGCCGTCGCCCGCGCCGAGCGCGGCGATCCCTATCGACAGCTCGGCGAGTTCGACGGTCCGCGCGATGTAGACGAGGTTCTCGATGACGACGAAGCCGAGCCCGGCGATGGCGCCGTACACGGCACCGTCGATCACCGCGTCGAACCGGGCGTCGGTGTAGGCGTACAGCCGGACCGCGAGCAGCTTCACCGACTCCTCTATCGGCCCGACGATGACGAAGAAAAAGAGGACGAGCCCAGGGAACCCGAACGGGTCGAAGTACGGCTGGGCGAAGCTGTTGAGGACCGCCGCGAACGTCGCGGTCAGTATCGAGAGCAGGAACGTCGCCACCAGGAGCGAGAGCGGTTCGCCGGTCGTCACGTCGGAGAGGTACACGTACGCGGCGAGGCCGAGCGCGGGGACCGCGGAGAGGCCGACGAGTATCGCGACCGCCGGGTCGAAGACTAAGCCGAGGCCGAAGGAGCCGAGTATCGCGAGGAGCCCGAGGAGCGCGACGAAGACGACGAGCGCCTTCGCCGAGCGGGTGATGAGCCAGTGTAACGCGACGGAGAGGCCGTCGAGGGAGGTTCGCTCCTCCCACGTGGCGATGTCGTAGAGGTCGCGGTCGTCGTCGGCGAGCGACTCGACCGGGTCCGACCGAGATGGCATGACCGTCGGTTCGGACCGAGGGGACTTAACCGATGGCCAGCGGGGGAGGATCCGACAGCATTGAAGCCGCGGCGGTCGAAGCGCGAGTATGCACTTCGATTCACGGACCCAACAGGCCCTCCGCGAGGCGGGCCTCGACGCGGACGCGGTGGCGGCGGCGTCCGATCGGGTCGCCGAACTGGTCGACGCGGACGCCGACCGGCTCCGGGCGTTCTTCGAGCCGGCCGGGCCGTACTACTCCGACATGGAGATGGCCCACAGCGCGACCGACAGACAGGAGCACGCGACGGCCGGCGTGGAGGTTTTCACCCACGGGAGCGACCTCCGCGGCTACCTCTCGCTCGACGGCTGGGGCGTGCCGGTCGAGGGCGGGCGGGTGTTGCGGACGGCCGACGGGAGCGACGCCGGGAGCGGGTCTGACGCTGAAAGCGGAGCCGACGGAAGCGACGACGAAGGCGACGACGCCGAGGAGACGCCGGTCCTCGTCGAGCTGTCGCTCGGCCCGACCGTCCACGACCGCGTGCGGTTCGCGCGCGACCCCGGCGAGCTATGAAGGCTCGCGTCCGGGGCATCTACGCGACGGCGCTCACCGAGGCGCTGCTCGACGCGGGCCACGACGTCGTCGACGCCTCGGCCCCGATCCGGCGGCGCTTCGAGGCCGAGTTCGGCACGGCCGCGCCCGACGTGCGGATCGCGACCACGGAGGACCGGCAGGGCGTGTGCGCACACGGCGGCCCGGAAGCGGTGGAGACGCTCCGCGACCGCCTCGCCGCGACCGGCGTCGACACATTGGCGTGGAGCGACCCGACGCCGCCCGGAACCGTGCTCGACGGGACGGTGACCGAGACGCTCGGCGGCGGGGCGGTCGTCCGACTCCGGCTGGACGGCGGGACCGTCGAGGGGTACCTCCCGTACCGGAGCGTCGACGACCGGGTCGAGACGGGGGATTCGGTCCGGGTGCAGGTCCGGGAGTCCGCGGCGCCGTGGACCGACCGCCGGCCCGAGGTGGCCGGGTCGCTGCGGGCGGGCGGCGGGTTGGTCGCGCTCGAACCCGGCTCGGGGACGCGCGTCGACGTGCGGCGCGACGAGGCCGCACGAGAGCTGTCGGGGATGCTCGACCTGCTCGGGTTGGAGCCGCCGGAGGGGTGGCGGGCGGTCTGGAAGCCGCCCGCGGTCGACGCGGACACCGAGGCGCTCCGAGCCGGCCTCGACCGGGCGGTCGCAGCCGCCGAACGGCTCGGCGACGTCGTCGACGCGGCCGGGGGCGCGGGCGTCCTCGACGGGGCGACCGACCGCCGCGACGAGCCCATCGCACGGCCGAACGCCGGCGTCTGGGCGTGGTTCGGCCGCGAGAGCCGGTTCGCGCTCGACGACCGCCGCCGCACGGTGACCGCGACGATGCCGGGTCACCACCGGGTGAAGGCCGGGGCGGCGGACGCGTCGACGGGCGTCGACCTCGCGGAGGCGCTGTGTGAGCCCGACGCCGACGCCGCGTTCCCGTTCGGGGTCGTGACGGACGCGTTCGGGCCGGCGAAGGGCGACGCGCTCCGGCTCGAACACGGGAAGCCGGACGGGCGGCTGATCACGCTCGGCGAGGCGACGGTGACCGCGGTCGACGCCGACGGGTCGGTCACGGTCGAACGCGAGATGACCGGCGGCGGCACGTACGACGGGTTAGACGTGCCGCGCGAGGCCGGCGACGTGGCCGAGACGAGTTTAAAAGAGGGGCGGTGGTGGTACCCGACGACGTACCGCGGGCGCGACGGGACCGTACGCGGGACCTACGTCAACGTCTGTACGCCGGTCGAGGTGTTCCCCGACGCCGCGCGCTACGTGGACCTCCACGTCGACGTGATGAAACACCCGGACGGCACCGTCGAGCGCGTCGACGACGACGAACTCCGGGAGGCGGAGGCGGCGGGCGAGGTCACCGAGGCGCTCGCGGAGAAGGCCCGGAGCGTGGCGTCGGCGCTGGAGAACGCGCTCTGAGCGGCGGAGACGGGTGAACGCGAGCGCGGGTTTAAAAGAGAGCACGCCGGTAACCGAGCGAACGACCCGAGGCTGCGACGAGCGGGGTCGCGGCGGCGAGGTTGTTAAAAGTGGTTCGCGGATTCGGTCTCGTGTTTCAACTCGCCGCCGCGCCCGCCCTCGACGGTGGAGGCGCCCTGATCGCCGGCGGAGGCGGTCCGTACCGTGACGTTGTCCACCTCGTCGAAGTCCATGATGAGGTCCCGGCGGATGTTGTCGGCGGTGATGTTCGAGATGCCGCAACCGGAGCAGGTGCCGCCGAGTTCGACGACGACCTCGCCCGTCTCGGCGTCCGCCTCGCGCACGACGCTCGTCCCACCATGCATCTGGATGATCGGCATCTGTCCGACCATCCACTCTTCGACTCGGTCCGCGAGGCTCTCGTCGCTCATTGTCCCGTGTTCGCACCCGATCCTATGGAAGCTTGCGGTTTGCGAGGGTGTACGGCGCGCGAAACGAACTGTGTCACCGTCGATCCTGCGGGAGTCGGCGGCGCTCACTCCTCGCCGTCCTCTCCGCGTTCCGACTCGCTCGGGAGTCGGGTCGGGTCCGCCGGGTCGTCGCCGTGCATCGAGTCGTCGCGTTCGAGCAGGTACAAGAGCGGCCCCAGCGCCGCGACCACGAGGACGCCGGGGATCGGCGCGTCGGGGACGAGGAGGACGGTGATCCCGGAGACCGCGGACGTGACGACGACGAAGGCGGCCCACAGGCGCGGCGACCCGAGGCCGACGCCGACGCGGTCGGCGTCGCGGTAGACGAGCGCGGCCGCGATCGCGGCGAGGATCGCGCCGGCGCCGACGCCGACGAGCGTGATCAGAGACATACCGTGTGTTCGGCAGAGAGGCGAAAAAGGGTGTCGCGAACGGCGAGCGGGAGAGAGCTGCGGGTCGGCGGCGTTACGGCGCCTCGCCGGTCTCGATGCTGAAGGAGTCGCGGGGGTACGCGACGCAGGTCAGGGTGTAGCCGTCGTCGATCTCGGCGTCTTCGAGCATCTGTTGGTTGTCGTGCTCGACGTAGTCTTCCGAGGGGCCGTCGGCGATCTGGCCGGCACAGGAGACACACTGGCCCTGGCGGCAAGCGTACGGGAGGTCCCAGCCGGCGTCCTCGCCCTGGTCTAAGATGGGCTGGTCGTTCGAGAGCTCGATGGTCTCGCCCTGCTTGACGAACTCGACCTCGAAGTACTCGACCTCGTCTTCGGGGATGTCGCCGGGGCCGGCGCTCGCGGTCTCGCCGTCCTCTAGCTCGGCGCCGTCGCCCTCGCCGCCGGCCGGGATCGCGCCGCCGCCGCCACCGCCGCCGACCGCGCGGTTGCCGGGCTCGGGGAAGTCGGTCTCGGGCAGCGCGGATGCGCGCCGCTGCAGTACCTCGTCCGAGATGTCCGGTGCGGGTTCCCACCCCGTCCCCTTCAGCGAACTGACGAGGACGACGAGCAGTACCGCGATCACGCCGATGACAATCGCCGGCGCGTTCGCGATCGTCGTAATGAGCGGATTGAGCATACGAACTGATTAGGAAAGGTGGTTTAAGGCCGTTTTGATCGGTCCAACGGCGTGAGAGCCTGCTGGCGGCGAGGGCGGCGGCGCGCGGCCACGCAGGGCAGAGCGGACCATTTATCGGCTGAGCGATTGAGTAAGCGCCCATGGAAGTGAAATCGCGGCACCACCTCCGGAGCGACGACATCGCGGCGATCCGCGAGGCGGTCGCCGACCACCTCGGCGTCGACATCGACGGGGAGACCTTCGAGTTCGTCGAGTTCGTCGACGCGAACTACGAACTCGTCTTAGTCGACGGCGAGCCCGCCGTCTTCTACGTCGACGACGACGAGCCGTTCCTCACCGTTCGGGGCGCGAACGACTACGAGCCGGAGACGGGCGTCGTCACCGTGGACGCGGGCGCCATCTCGTTCGTCTCGGACGGCGCCGACGTGATGCGGCCCGGCATCGTCGAGGCCGACCCGGAGATCCGCGAGGGCGACCTCGTCGTCGTCGCCGAGGAGACGCACGGGAAGGTGCTCGCCGTCGGGCGCGCGATGGCCGACGGCGACGAGATGGTCGGCGACAGCGGCAAGGTCGTCAAATCGATCCACTACGTCGGCGACGAGTTGTACGAGTTCTCGGCGTGAGCGGCCCGCGGGGCGACACCCGCGCGGCGCGCGGCGGCTGAACGCTACCGCACCGGAGAGCGGGCGGCCGAACGCTACCGCACCGGAGAGCGGACCGCCGGGGAATGCCACACAGTGATACGTTCGTGGCGCCAACGTTCACCCATGATCACCGACTCCGTGTCCCGCCGCCGTCTGCTCGCGGCGGTGGCCCTCTCCGGGTCGTTAGCGGGCTGTACCGGCACCTTCGGGGGAGACGACGGCGCGGACCCGTCGGCGCCCGAATCAGAGTCGACCACGCCCGTCACCGTCAGCGAGGCGTTCACCGACCTCTCGGACCCGTGGGGGCTCGCGTTCCTCCCCGACGAGTCCGGGCTGTTGGTCACCGAACAGGCCGGCCGACTCCTGTTTTTGGACCCGGAGACCGGCGACCGAACCGAGCTGACGGGCGTCCCCGAGGTCCACGCTCGCGGCCAGGGCGGGCTGTTAGACGTGGCGATCCACCCGGCGTTCGACGCGAACTCGCTCGTCTATCTCACCTACTCCGTCGCGGGCGAGGGCGGGTCGACGACGCGGGTCGGCCGCGGGAGACTGGACCGCGAGCGCGGGCGGCTCGACGGCTTCGAGCCCGTGTACACCGCCCGCCCGTTCGTCGAGTCGAACGGGCACTACGGCTCGCGGGCGGTGTTCGACGAGGAGGGGTACCTCTACGTCAGCGTCGGCGACCGGCAGTTCAAGGACTTCGGTCCGGACCACGTCGGGCAGCGGCTGGACGACGACCTGGGCTCGGTGCTGCGGCTGCACGACGACGGCTCGATACCCGAGTCGAACCCGTTCGTCGACGACCCGGACGCCTCGGACGCGGTGTTCACCTACGGCAACCGGAACCCGCAGGGGCTCACGGTCCACCCCGAGACGGGCGCGGTGTGGGAGACGGAGTTCGGCGAGCGCGACGGCGACGAGATAAACGTCCTCGAAGCGGGCGGCAACTACGGCTGGCCCGTCGCGGACAACTCCTGTGCGTACGGCTCCGACGAGCCGGTCGGGGTGTCACACGCGGAGCGCGACGACGTGATCGCCCCGGTGTACGGCTGGCCGTGCGGGAGCGGCGGGTTCCCCCCGAGCGGCGCCGCGTTCTACGACGGCGACGCCGTTCCCGACTGGCAGGGGGACCTGTTCGTCGCCGGGTTGGCGAAACGCTCCATCGCGCACTTCGCTGTCGACGGCCGGGAGGTGACCCAAAAGGGGACGCTGCTCGCCGACCGGGAGCAGCGCATCCGCGACGTGGCGGTGGGGCCGGTGTCCGGCCACCTCTTCGCGGCGGTCGACGACGACGACGCGCCCATATACCGTATCGCCCCCGCCGAGTGACACCCCCCGACTTTTAAACGCCCGGCCCGCGACACGGGTTTCAATGACCGGGATTCGGGTGCTGAGTTACAACGTCCGCTACGCGAACCAGGACGACCACCACGACGCGTGGCACGAGCGCAGGGACGCCGTCGCGCGGCTCGTCCGGTTCCACCGTCCGGACGTCGCCGCGTTTCAGGAGCCGCTCCCCGACCAGCGTCGCGATCTGCGCGAGCGACTGCCGGACTACGAGTTCGTCGGGCGGGGACGAGAGGGCGGCGGGGCGGGCGAGGGCTGCCCGATTGCGGTCCGGACCGACCGGTGGACCGTGACCGACCACGAGACGTTCTGGCTCTCCGAGACGCCGGAGGAGCCGTCGACCGACTGGGACGCCGCCTACCCGCGGATCGCGACGTGGGCGCACGTGCGAGCGACGGAGGGCGACGCCGAACTCGTCGTCGTCAACACCCACTTCGACCACGTCGGCGCGGCGGCGCGCCGGGCGTCTGCGCGCCTGCTCCGCGAGCGACTGCCGGAGATAGCCGGGGCGGGCACAGGCGGGAGCCACCCGGTCGCGCTCGTCGGCGACTTCAACTGCACGCCGGGGTCGGAGCCGCATCGGATTCTGGTCGGCGGCGGCCCGGCCGAGGAGCCGGTGGCGGACGACGGCGGCCTGCCGCTCCGCGACGCCGCCGCGGTCGCCGACCTGCGGCACGGCCCCGAGACGAGCCTCACCGACTTCGCCCGCCTGATCGACGGTCGCCGGATCGACCACGCGTTCGTCTCGCCCGCCGTCGGCGTGGAGGCGTTCGCGACCCTCGCGGACCGCGACGACCGCGGGCGGTACCCCTCCGACCACCTGCCTATCGTCGCGCGGTTGACGCTGTGAGGGGCTGACCGTCGGCACCGACCGCGACGGGATTTAAAAGGCGACGAGCGCCGTCACGGTTCGTCCGCGTACTTCGCTACCACCGCTTCGTACCCCTCTTTGGCCGCCTCGTACGTCTCACGGAGGTCGGCGATCGGCGTCTCGGAGGCGTCGACGCGGAGGTCGTTGTAGTACGGGTCGTCGTCGGCCGTCTCGGTGTTCGTGACCTGTAGGGCCGCGGACTGTATCTGAAGGTCGGTCCGCTTGTCGCCGCCGGCGTCGTGGCCCGCCGCGAGCGCGGCTATCAGTCGCTCGGCCAGCGGAGCGTCCCCGTGCGCGTCGGACTCGTAGGCGGCCGCCGTGTCCTCTATCACGTCCTCCCCGGTCAGGAGGTTGCCCGCGACGGTGTAGTTCTCCCCGACGACGTGGCCGTACCAGTCGTTACACGCCTCGCCCGAGAACGCGAACGTCCCCTCGGCGTCGACGCCGTGGAGCTGTCGCTGCGACTTCCCCTCGTCGGCATTTAAAAGCGCTTCAAGCGCGTCGTCGACCGCGAGCCCGTCGGCGAGGTACGCGATCCCCTTCCGGCCGAGTTCGACGTTGACGAGCGACTGGGTGGCCACCGCGCCGTCGGCCGACGCGAACGGACACAGCGTGCCGACGCCCGGCAGGCGCGTCGTCACCGCGACGCCGTATCGGATCTGGTCGTCGCCGTCGTCGTCGGTGTACCGCTCGCGAACGCAGATGCTGAACGTCACGTGCGCCCTGCGTCACCGACCGGCAAAAGGGTGCGCTCCGGGGGCGGCGTTACCGGTTTTTCGCTGCTCGCGGCGGTGCCGGTTCGCCGGGCGCCGGGCGACCAGGGTATACGTGTTGCGTGTGAACAGGCGACATGTTTATCCCTGTGAATCCCTCTCACATATATAGCCTCGGTTACGGGCGAACGGTGGCCCACAGCGGGTCGCCCTCGACGGCAGCGGCGTTCGCCGGCTTCACAAGCCGTTATTCCGGCACGGAGAGCGACGGCGCTACCCCGCCTGCGGTCCCCGCGGCCGCCGCGCTGCGGCGCCGACCCGTCGAGTCTCCGCCCGTCCGAGAGACGTGATACAATGTCAAACCGACCCACGCTCGAACGGCTCAGCGAAGCGTACCGGACGAACGTCCCGGACGACCTGCGAGAGCCTCGCTCGTTCGACTGGTACCTGGACGCGCTGTACGAGGAGCCGCGAATCGCACGAAACGCCCACCAGCGGGTCGCGGATATGTTCGACCACTACGGCACCCGGTACGACGAGGAACACGGCGTCGTCGAGTACGCGCTCGCCGCAGACGACCCGCTCCACGACGGTGAGAACGTCTTTTACGGCCGCGAGGTCCACGAGTCGATCCACGAGTTCGTCAACAAGGTGAAATCGGGCGCCCGCAGACTCGGCCCCGAAAAGCGGATCAAACTGCTCCTCGGCCCCGTCGGGTCCGGGAAGTCGCACTTCGACTGGCTGGTCCGCCGGTACTTCGAGGCGTACACCCGCGAGGAGGCGGGCCGGATGTACACCTTCCGCTGGGTGGACCTGTGTTCGGTTATCGACGACCAGGACCCCGGCGACGACACGGTGCGCTCGCCGATGAACCAGGACCCGCTCGTCCTCCTGCCACGCTCGCAACGCGAAGACGTGATAGCGGACCTCAACGAGCGGCTCGACGCCCCGTACACCCTCCGAAACGATCAGCATCCGGACCCGGCCTCGGAGTTCTATTTAAACGAGCTGCTCGCGCACTACGACGACGACCTCCAGCGCGTCCTCGAAGACCACGTCGAAGTCGTCCGGCTCGTCGCCGACGAGAACCGCCGGGAGTGCATCGAGACGTTCGAGCCGAAAGACAAGAAAAACCAGGACGAGACCGAACTCACCGGCGACGTCAACTACGCGAAACTCGCCGTCTACGGCGAGTCCGACCCGCGCGCGTTCGACTACGCCGGTGCGTTCTGTAACGCCAACCGGGGGCTGTTCTCCGGCGAGGAGCTGTTGAAACTCCAGCGGGAGTTCCTCTACGACTTCCTGCACGCCTCCCAGGAGTCGACGATCAAGCCGAAGAACAACCCCCGGATAGACATCGATCAGGTGATCGTCGGCCGGACGAACATGCCGGAGTACCGCGAGAAGACCGGCGACGAGAAGATGGAGGCGTTCAACGACCGCACCAAGCGGATCGACTACCCATACGTGTTAGAGTACGAGAGCGAGGCGAACATCTACGAGAAGATGCTCGCGAACGCCGACGTACCGAACGTCCACGTCGAGCCGCACGCCTTGGAGATGGCCGGGCTCTTCGGCGTGCTCACCCGGCTCGAAGAGCCCACGGACGGGACGGTGAGCCTCCTCGACAAGGCGAAGGTGTACAACGGCGAACTCGAAGACGAGGAGATAGACCGCCGGAAGCTCCGCGAGGACGCCGCCGAGTCGGCCGACATCGGCGAGGGGATGGACGGCATCTCCGCGCGGTTCGTCGGCGACGAGATAGCCGAGGCGATAATGGACGCCACCCACCGAGACCGCAGCTATCTCTCGCCGCTGTCCGTCTTCGACCACTTCGAGGCGAACCTCGGCGGTCACGGGTCGATCGCCGAAGACGACCTCGCCCGGTACGAACGGCTCTTGGAGACGGTCCGCGAGGAGTACCGCGAGCGCGCCATCGAGGACGTGAGACACGCGTTAGCGTACGACGTAGACGAGCTCCGCAGACAGGGGGAAAAGTACATGGACCACGTGATGGCGTACATCGACGACGACACGGTCGCCGACGAGCTCACCGGCCGCGAGACCGAGCCGGACGAGACGTTCCTGCGGGCGGTCGAAGAGCAGCTCGACGTGCCCTCCGACCGGAAGGACGACTTCCGACAGGAGGTCTCGAACTGGGTGTCGCGGCGCGCCCGCGAGGGGCGCGGCTTCGACCCGCGGGAGAACGACCGACTCCGTCGCGCCCTAGAGCGAAAACTGTGGGAGGACAAAAAGCACAACATCAACTTCTCGGCGCTGGTCTCCGCGACCGACCTCGACGACGAAGAGCGGAGCGCGTGGGTCGACGCCTTGGTCGAGCGCGGCTACTCCGAAGACGGCGCCGCGGAGGTGTTAGAGTACGCGGGCGCAGCGGTCGCTCGCTCGGAGATCGAGGACGGGGAGCGTTGAGATGACCGAACGCGAGCGCGGCGCGGCGTTCGTTCGCGACGCCGACGAGGCCCTTCGAGGGGCGTACGACCCGCCGATGAGCCTCGACGCGTACGTCGACCGGGTGTTGGAGAACCCGACCGCGGCCGCCTCCGGAGCGCGGTACCTCCTCGCGGCGGTGGAGTCGCAGGGGACCCGCGAGGTCCGCGAGCGCGGCGAGCGGCTGGAGCGATACCGGTTCTTCGACGACCCGTACAACGACGGCGAACACGCCGTGTTGGGCAACACCGCGGCGCTCAACGCCTTCGTCGACGACCTCCGTGCGGCCGCCGCGGGCCGCGGCAACGACGAGACGATAGTGTGGATCGACGGGCCGACGGCGACCGGGAAGTCGGAGTTCAAGCGGTGTCTGGTGAACGGGCTCCGCGAGTTCTCGAAGACCGAGGAGGGGCGCCGTTACACCGTCGAGTGGAACGTCACCGGCGCCGGGGCTGGCGTCGGGGGAGCGACGGGCTCCGCGTCGCTCTCGTACGGCACCGGGGGCGACACCGGAGCGTGGTACCGGAGCCCCGTCCAGACGCACCCGCTCTCCGTGTTCCCCGAATCGGTCCGGGAGTCGATCGCCGACGCCGTCGACGCGGACGCGTATCCGATCGCGGCCGACGTCGAGTTGGACCCGTTCAGCCGCGAGGCGTACGACCACCTCGAATCGGTGTACCGCGACGAGGGTCGGCGAGACCTGTTCTCGGCTATCACCGACCGGGACCACCTCCGCGTGACGAGCTACGTCGTCGACGTGGGAACGGGGGTCGGCGTCCTGCACGCGGAAGACGACGGGACGCCGAAAGAGCGGCTCGTCGGCTCGTGGATGGGCGGGATGCTCCGCGAACTCGGCTCGCGGGGGCGGAAGAACCCGCAGGCGTTCAGTTACGACGGGGTGCTCTCGCAGGGCAACGGGGTCGCGACCATCGTGGAGGACGCCAGCCAGCACGCCGACCTCCTCCGTCGGCTCCTGAACGTCCCCGACGAGCGGCGGGTGAAACTCGACAAGGGGATCGGGATGGACTTAGACACGCAGCTCATCGTCATCTCGAACCCCGACCTCGACGCCGAACTCGACCGCCACGCCGAACGAGAGGGGGCCGACCCGCTCAAGGCGTTGAAGCGGCGGCTCACCCGCCACGAGTTCCGGTACCTCACGAACCGACGGCTGGAGGCGGAACTGCTTCGTCGCGAGGTCGGCGGCGAGCACGGCGTCCCGACCGTCGACGGCGTCGAAGAGGCGAGCGCCGAAGGACCCGAGCGCGGCGGCGAGACCGACCGCGACCCCGGCGCCGCCGCGCTCACCATCGGCGTCCGGGACGGGAAGGGCGGCGTCACCGACCGTGAAATCGCTCCGCACGCCATCGGGGCGGCGGCCCTGTACGCGGTCGTCACGCGGCTCGACACCGACGACCTCTCGGCGGATATCGGTCTCGTCGAGAAGGCGGACCTGTACGAGTCCGGCGCGATCCGGCGCGGACCCGACGGCGACGACGAGGAGCTCACCGTCGACGACATCGCCTTCGGCGACGGCGACGGGCGGAACGGGCTCCCCGTCACGTACGTCCGCGACGTGATCGCAGAGCTGCTCGGGGCCGACGCCGAGCGCAGCCACCCGGACCTCCCCGTCGAACGGGTGATCACTCCGATTGACGTGCTCGACGCGATGGCCGACGGGCTCGCCGACGCGCCGGTGTTCTCGCGGGCGGAGGTCGCGGAGTTCGAGAACCGGAAGGCCCCGGTCGCCGAGCGCGTTCGCGAGCGCCAGCGGGCGGACGTGATCGACGCGGTGCTGGCCGACGAGACCGTCCCCGAGGCGACGGTGGCCGAGTACGTCGAACACGTGTACGCGTGGGACGCCGACGAGCCGGTCGAGACCGAGCGCGGGCCCGAGGAGCCCGACGCGCTCGTGATGAAGGTGTTCGAGACGGAGACGCTCGGCCGGTTCGACGAAGACGACTACCGCGGCACCGACCCCGCCGAGGCGGTCGCGACGTTCCGGCGCGAGCGGGTGATCCGCGCGCTCACCCGGTACGCGTGGCGGAACCGGGGCGACGCGTTCAGCGTCGACGACGTCGAACTCGGCGAGATACCGGAACTGAAGGCGGTGGTGGAGTCGAACGACCTCGCCGACGTGAAACGGCGGTTCCCGGACCTCGACCCCTCCGAGTGGGCCGACCCGCCGGCGGACACCGAGACGGCGCGGGCGAAGACGGCCACGATCGACCGGCTCGTCGACTGGGGGTACAGCCCCGCCTCCGCCGAGCTGACGAGCCGCGCGGTGATGCGGGACGTCCGCGACGAGTGGCGGAGCCTCGCCGCCGCGGACGACGCGGCGACCGGGGCGACTCGCTCCGGAGACGATGGGGGTGAGCGGACGTGGGACTGACCGACGACCGCGAGCGCTTCCGCGAGGTGGGCGAGAAGCGCCGCGAGGACCTCGCGGAGTTCATCGGCCACGGCGACTTGGGCGGCTCCGACCCCGGCCGAGTCCGGATCCCGGTGAAGATCGTCGACCTCCCCGAGTTCGAGTACGACCGCCGCGAGGCCGGCGGCGTGGGGCAAGCGCAGGGCGGCCAGCCGCAGCCCGGCCAGCCGGTCGAGCCACAGCCCGGCGACGAGGAGGGCGATCCGGGCACGGAGGGCGACGACCACGAGTACTACGAGATGGACCCGGAAGAGTTCGCGCGCGAACTCGACGAGGAGCTGGGACTCGACCTCGAACCGAAGGGGAAACAGGTCGTCGAAGAGGTGGAGGGCGACTTCACGGACACCGCCCGCGCCGGGCCGCGAGGGACGCTCGACGTCGACGAGTTCTTCAAACGCGGGCTGAAGCGACACCTCGCGACCGACTTCGACGGCGACTACGTCCGCGAGGGCCTGTTCGTCGACGGCGCCGGCGTCGACGAGGTGTTCGCGTGGGCGCGCGGGAACGGCGTGCCGGTCTCGCGGGCGTGGATCGCCGACGCGGCGGCGACCGCGGCGGAGGAACACGGCGACCCCGTCGAAGCGCTCTCGCGGTGGCCCGACTTCGACGCGCTCGACGCGGCGGTCGAACCCGAACCCGCGACCGCCCGGATCCGGCGCGACGGGCTCGACACCGTCCCGTTCCGGCGGGATGACGAGCGGTTCCGCCATCCGGAGGTGACGGAGAAGCGCGAGCGCAACGTCGTCGTCGTGAACGTCCGCGACGCGTCGGGGTCGATGCGCGAGACGAAACGCGAACTGGTCGAGCGGGTGTTCACGCCGATGGACTGGTACCTGACGGGGAAGTACGACGCCGCGGAGTTCCGCTACGTCGTCCACGACGCGGAGGCCTGGGAGGTCGACCGCGAGGAGTTCTTCGGGATCCAGTCGGGCGGCGGCACCCGCATCTCCAGCGCCTACGAACTCGTCGAAGAGATCCTATCGGAGTACCCCTACAGCGAGTGGAACCGCTACGTGTTCGCCGCCGGCGACTCCGAGAACGCCGGAAGCGACACCGTCGAGTCGGTGATCCCCTTGATGGAGTCGATAGAGGCCAACCTCCACGCCTACGTGGAGACACAGCCCGGCGGCACCGCGGCGAGCGCGCGCCACGCAGACGAGGTCGAGGAGGCGTTCAGCGACGCCAACGACGTCGCCGTCGCGCGCGTCTCGGACGCCGACGACGTGATCGATGCCATCTACGAGATACTCAGCACCGAGGCCGACCGCGAGACGGCGCCCGGCGAGACCGCTCGCACCGACGGGGGTGACCGGCGATGAGAGACGAGCGGATCGAGGCGAAACGCGAGGCCGACACCCTCGACGAGCCCGCGGAGGAGGCTCGCGCGCTCGCAGAGCGGCTGGGGTTAGCGCCGTATCCGGTTCGGTACTGGATCGTCGACCACGACGAGATGAACGAGCTGATAGCCTACGGCGGCTTCCAGCGCCGGTACCCGCACTGGCGGTGGGGAATGAACTACGAGCGGCAGGCGAAGAAGGACCGACACGGGCTCGGAAAGGCGTTCGAGATCGTCAACAACGACGACCCGAGCCACGCGTTCCTCCAGGAGTCGAACTCGCCCGCAGACCAGAAGGCGGTCATCACGCACGTCGAGGCGCACGCGGACTTCTTCGCGAACAACGGGTGGTTCGGGCTGTACGCCGACCGCGGCGAGGACGGGCCGAACGCCGCGGCACGGCTGGAGCGCAACGCGGACCGGATCGCCGCGATCGCCGACCGGCCGGACGTCGACCGCGACGAGGTCGAACGGCTGATCGACGCCGTTTCGTCGCTCGAAGACACGATCGACCAACACAGCACGGTCGACGCCGCGCGCGCCGTCGACGAGCCGGGCATCGCCGACGACGTGAGCGACGGGGCCGAGGACGCGCTGGCGGCGGCCGAAGCGCAGATCGCCGAACTCGATCTGTCCGAATCCGTGCGTCGCGACGTGTTCGACGACGAGTGGCTCGAAGCCAGGGGGGAGGGCGTCGAACCCGAGACGCCCCGCCCGGACGTGCTCGCGTTCCTGCGAGACCACGGGAAGCGGTACGACCCCGAGAGCGGCAAGGCGGTCGACCGCGAGCCGTGGGAGACGACGGTCATCGACGCGATCCGCGAGGAGGCGTACTACTTCGCGGGACAGAAACAGACGAAGGTGATGAACGAGGGGTGGGCGACGTACTGGGAGTCGGTGATGATGGGCGGCGAGGGGTTCGCCGGTCCCGACGAGTTCCTCACGTACGCCGACCACATGTCTCGGGTCCTCGGGTCGCCGGGGCTCAACCCCTACAAACTCGGGTTCGAACTGTGGAAACACGTGGAGCTGCGGGCGGCGAGACAGGACGTGATCGACGCGCTGCTCCGCGTCGAGGGCGTGACGCCGGAGAACTTCCACTCGACCGTCGACCTCGACGAGGTCGCGTCGGGGTTAGCGCCGCACCCGGCGATCGCCGGAGCCGGGCCGGAGACGCTCGACGAGTTGGCCGACCTCGCCGCCGACGGCGACCCGCGCGTCGACGCCGAGGCGGTCGACCGAGCGCTCTCGGTCCGAGGCGACGACGGGACGACACCCTCCGGCGCCGGGCCGGACATCGAGCGCTACCCGTGGAAACTGCTCACTCGCGAGGGGCTCGCGGAGCGCCACTACGTCCTCTCCCGGCCGGAACACCGGGGCGCACTCCGGAACGTCTCGCGGGAGACGCTGAGCGAGCAGGCGCGGTACATGTTCGACGTCGACCGGTACGCGACGGTCGCGGAGGCGCTCGCCGCCGTGGACCGAACCGCCGGCTGGGACCGGATGCTGGAGGTCCGAGAGAGCCACAACGACGTGACGTTCATCGACGCGTTCCTCACCGACGAGTTCGTCCGAGAGCAGAACTACTTCACCTACGAGTACAGCCGGGCGAGCAGCCAGCACCGCGTCGCCAGCGTGGACGCCGCCGACGTGCGCAAAAAGCTCCTCCTGCAGTTCACGAACTTCGGGAAGCCGACCGTCGTCGTCCTCGACGGGAACTTCCGGAATCGGGGTGAACTCCTCTTAGGGCACCGGTACAACGGCGTGGCGCTCGACGAGTCCTCCGCGAAGGCGACCTTACAGCGGGTCTTCGAACTCTGGGGCCGGCCGGTCAACCTCGCGACGATCCGCGTCGAGTACGCGGACGACGCGCTTCGCCGCGCCAAGCGGCGAGGCACCGAACCGGAAGGCGAGAGGGTCGGAGTGCGCTTCCAGTACGACGGCGGCGAGGTGACGGAACACGACCTCGACCCGGAGATCGAAGCCCGGATCGCGGCCGACGACGTCGACTACGACACGAAGCCCGACGACTGGCTGGCGTGAGCGACGGCCGCGCGGTCGGATCCGGTTCCACGAAGCGGGCCGGTCGACGCGGCCGCGTCTACACCCCGACGCCAGCGTCGGCGTCGGGCAGGTCGTACTTGTGTACCGGGATGTCGAGCTCCTCTAGCGCCGCTTCCATGTGCCGGTCCTGTGCGAAGTCGGCGCCGTCCTCTTCGCGGATCCGCTGGGTGGTCGCGAGCACCTCGCCTTTGCGCTCGTCCGGAATCTCGTATTTGTCCGACGAGAGTTCGATGACGAGGCCGTTGTTGTCCTGCGTGTAAATCGAGTGGAACACCCCGCGGTCGAACACGTTGTAGCCTTTTCCGGCCTCGCTCAACGCGGTCATGATCTCTTCGTACTCCTCGGGGTCGACGCTGAAACAGAGGTGATGGACGGCGCCGGTGCCAGCGCGCTGCCCGCGCGCTGACGGCCGGTCGTCGCTCACAAAGAACGTCAGGATGCGCCCGTCGCCGGTGTCGAAGAACAGGTGCGTCTGTGAGGGGTCATCGAGGTTCGGCTGACGCAAGACGAGCGGCATGCCGAGCAGGTCGCGGTAGAACGCGATGGTGTCGGCCTCGTTGCTCCCCCAGACGGTGATGTGGTCGGTTCCGGTGGTGTGAAACGGTGCGTCGGGACGCTCCGAGGAGACCGGAGCAGAGATGTCGTCGCTCATACCAGCCATACGAGACGAGTACCCTTAAAAGCGGAAGTGGCCGGCGAGCAACCGACTGACGCGAGTGTTATCGCGGCGGTTGACGATGCCAACAGAGCAGCCGATTTGCGTGAATCGAACCGCTTAATCCGAACAGGGCGAACCAGAAGTCATGGAGATGCTCTTACACTCCGGACTCGAACATCCGAACACGCTGTGGATCGCCGTCGCCGGCGTCGTCGCCTTCGCGCTCGGCGTCGTGGTGGCCACGTACGGCTACCGCCTCGCGGCCCCGTTCCGCGACGCTACCGAAGAGTAACCGCTGACGCGGGCGTTGGGCGGCGAGTGGGCGAATCGACCGGCTACGATCGCTGCCAGACCGGCGGTGCGACCCCGAGCGCTCGGACGACCAGCGGGTAGCCGAACGCGACGGCGAGCACGAGAGCGATCGACAGCAACAGCGGGGGCGGCCCGAGGATGCGGTCGACGGCCGCCAACATGGCGAACATCAAGACGAACATCACGCCCCAGTGCGGGGCGAGTTGGCGGATCGTTCCGTCTGCCATACCACCTCTAGCGGCCGCGAGAATTATAGTGTATTGGTCGAAGAGAGGCGGCGATAGGCGAAGCCGAACACTCGCCAGTACCGACGGGACGGAAAGAAGCGAACCGAACGCGGGGCGCGTTCAGTACCGCGACGGGAGGAAGGCGGCCGAGAGCAGCAACACGATAGAGAACAGCGTGAGGACGACCACGCGTGTCAGCCCGGAGTTGTACTGCTGGAACTGGTCTATCGCTGCGACCTGCGCCTCGTACCCGTCGATGTCGGACGACATCGTCAGCGTGGAGGCGTCAGGGAAGTTCGCGACGAAGTCCGTCTCGCCGAGGGTCACCATGCTCTCGCGCTGGACCTCGATCGAGTTCGTCTGTGTCGCCTCCCAGACGAGGGTCGCCTGACCCGTGGTGACCTGGTCGACGGTCACGGAGTGTCCGTCGTAGTCGAACGTGTCACCCGTCGCGTACGACTGCTCTTCGGGGGCGGGGAAGTACTCGTCGGCGGGGACGAGGGTCGTCTCGCCGCCCTCGCTGACGACGACGTACTCGCCGTCGTCTCGCGTGACGGTCTCGTTGTCGGCGTTGTCGTCGGCTTCGAGGATCGCCTGTCGGTTGGGAACCTCGACGAGCGTGAACTCGGACGGGTCGTCACCGGCGATCTCAACGCGCCACTCGCGTTCGTCGACGGTGACCGTGGACCCGTTCGCCCACGCCTGTGACTCCTCTACCGTGACCTCTCGTTCGAGCGTCGCGACGATAGATGTCGTGGCGCTACCTCCGTGGCCACCGCCGCCCTCTTCGACTTCGGTGATTTCCGCGACGACGTACTCCGCGCCGTCCACTTCGAACGTGTCACCGGAAGACAGTTCGAGATCGGGGTTCTCGAACGCGACTTCCGGACTCTCAGCCGTCACAGTGAGCACACCGGCCACGCCCGCGACGAGAAGGAAGAGCGTGGCGTACACGGCCACAGCGCGTCGTTGCATAATTCCAGCATGGGTCACCCGGCGTATAACGGTTACTAAGCCGCGCTCCCGAAAGGCGGTGCCGACGGGGTGGACGGCACCCCATCAGCGCGGCGTGGGGCGCGGTTCCGGTGAGAAGTGGAGAGCGCTCTTCGCGGGCGTGTTTCGCGCGAGGACATGTTGAGTAGAAGAGCGGGCACCCGCGACAAAGAGCGCAGGGTCGGTCACACCACAGGGGTCCGAGTTACCGCAACTAGATCCGACCAGCGAACAACTGCGTCGAGTGTAGTGAAACCATAGCGTACCGAGAGGTCAGTGAAAGGGCGAAATTCGTCCGTCTGGACCCGCCGTCTGCAACAATACTTTAATTACGCAACACCGATCCCGAGCAATGACTGACTCGGACCGGGCGACACCGCCGACCGTCCTCGATAGCAAGCGGGACGCGACCCGATACCAGGTCTTGGTAGAGATCGCTGCCCGACAGCCCGCAGTGAGCCAGACGGAGATCGCCGACGCGATTGGTGTCACCTCACAAGCCGTCAGCGACTACGTCAGAGACCTCGTCGAACACGGATACGTCGAGAAAGAGGGTCGTGGCCGGTACGCGGTGACGAAGGAGGGCGTCGACTGGCTGATCTCCCGGACCGACAGCCTCGAAGCGTACCTCGACCGCGTCAGTTCCGACGTGCTCGGGAGCGTCGAAGTCGACGCGGCCATCGCGATGGCAACCGTTCCCGAGGGAAGCGACGTGGGACTCGTCATGCGCGACGGCGTGCTCCACGCGAATCCGGCAGGCGGGACGGCGACCGCCGTGACCGTCACCGCTGCCGAGGCCGGAGAAGCCGTCGGCGTCGCCGACTTCGAGGGCGTACTCGACTACGAGACCGGGTACGTCACCGTGTTCCCGGTGCCGGCGGTGACAGACGGGTCGTCAGTCACCCCCGAGGTACTCACTGCAGCCCGATCGACTGAGAGTCTCCTCGCCGTGGCGGGGACCGAGGCGTACGCACTCGCGACGCGTGCCGACGAGGACCCAGACATCCGGTTCGGCACCGCCGACGCCGTCGCCGAAGCCGCGGTGCGAGGCCTGGACGTACTGTTGGTGGTGACTGCCGACCAGCTGCCACAACACACCGCGCGGCTCCGCGACGAGAACATCCCGCACGAGGTGCTCGACGCGGGGGACCTCTGAACGGCGACGATGCGAAGTGCGAGCGACTAACGAGAGAGCGTTTTGACGGAGTCAAACGGCGTTACAAACGAGCGAACAAAGGTCGTGCAGCATGGCGTGAGATCCGTAGCGTACGCTAAGCGTAGTCGTCGTTCGAGAAATACAGAAAGCCAAGGGCCGGATTTGAACCGGCGTTGGGCGGCTCTGCAGGCCGCTGCGTCTGACCAGACTCTGCCACCTTGGCGCGTATCGAACGTACCGCAGTCGAGCGTTTAAGCCTAGCGGTCGCGTGCGTGTGTGGTGTCGTGTGCGAGCGACGAGCGCGTCGCTCGTCACCAGAAAATTGGGTGGGAGTATGCTCCCGTATGAATGGGCAGGCGGC
>Ga0209946_1000055_pt1 | contig 43652 bp, 26 predicted proteins | sample SalPon2_A_H2O_MG_FD_185704 | JGI IMG/M metagenome (GOLD analysis project Ga0209946, IMG submission 185704) | Salt pond water microbial communities from South San Francisco under conditions of wetland restoration - Salt Pond MetaG R2_A_H2O_MG... | ecosystem: Environmental > Aquatic > Non-marine... | reverse complement strand
CAGGCTCTCTGCCCTCTGTATTCTGTTCAAGAAACATCAGTCCAAGTGCTTCAGCAACTAAATTTTGCCACAGGAAACCTGAGAACTCTGTCTTTTCGTAGTAATATGATTCGCCGTATATCTGATAAACAAGTTTTTCAAGATCTTTCTTCCAGCCATCTTTTTCAGGCCGGATAAATATCTGAGCCTGTTCTGAATTCACCGTGTATCCCGAAGCCCCGAAATCTATCTGATTATCCGACGGCGCAGATCCAATATTAACTTCAATCATCTCATCTTTCTCCAAAATGTATTTACAGGCCTCTAAAACTCCTTGAATAGTTTCACGCGCCTCCCTAAGTTCATGTGCCTCAGGTCTTATCGTATAGCTCATTCCTTAACATCCTCTTTCCATTTGATGCTACATCCAACGCTTGGCTTTTGTTCCTGCGGAGGATTCTTTCTTTTCAGCATTTTATCGATAGCTTTCTCCATGTGAAAATCTGAGGCCTCTTCTCCAGGCTTTTCTACGTCAGTAAGTCTCCCGTGATAGTAAACTCTATGCCTCATATCCAATAGGAAAGGATCTGGAGTGCATTCTGCACCGTATTTTCCGGCGATTTTTTGTTCAGGATCGGATAAGTAATGGAAATCAATACTTTTTTCCTCCACGAATTCCGGCATTTTGTCCTCTGAATCCATTGGATGAGTCTCAGCATTTGGATTGATTCCGATCACAGCGATCGAAGAATATTTTTCATCCAGTCTCTTCAGTTCTTCCAAGTTGGCGTGGACGAAAGGGCAGTGATTGCACATGAAGACGACTAATACGCCGTCGTAATTGTTCAGATCTGAAAGTGCAAGTTTTTCGCCCTCTGTATTCTCCAGTTCGAATTCTGGGGCTTGATCTCCTATCTCAAGTTTTTCTTGGGACTCTGTTTTCATATATGATTTTTCTTTATCAACTTCTTTAACTCCATTGATTCAGTACTTATTTTACGTTCACTGAGCAAATAATTCTTAGAGGCCTTTCAAAATGAATCAGCAAAAATACGGTGTTCCGGCTTTGATATCTCTGATAGTTCCGGGCCTAGGCCAGATCGTAAAAGGAGAGATATTCAAAGGCATAGGTATAATGCTGGCTCTTTTCATCAGTGGAGTCCTCTCAATAATTTTGATCGGATTCATCACGACACCTCTGATATATTTCTGGCAGGTATACGACGCATACAATGCTGAGCCATAATTATTAAAATCAGGAAATGTAATACTTCGTAATATGAAAGAATTTCCTGACTCTCCTATCTTCCGGAACGGCAACTCTCTGATTCTTGCGTACGATCACGGAACTGAACACGGCCCTGTGGATTTCGAGCCGAATCCTGAAAGTGCTGATCCCAGAAATGTGTTTGAAGTCGCAAAACACGATGCAGTAACATGTATAGCAGTACAGAAGGGGATAGCAGAGGCCTATCACACTGAATTTGAAGAAGATGTGAATCTACTTCTCAAGTTAAACGGCAACTCTAATCTAGCTCATAGAGATGATTACTACAGTCCAAAGCAATGCAGTGTTGAATATGCCGTCGAGGAATTAAACGCTGACGCCGTCGGATACACTATGTACGCAGGATCAACACATGAAGATAAGATGTGGCAGGAATTCAGGGAAGTACAGGAAGAGGCCCGAAAGTACGGTGTTCCTGTAGTTATGTGGGCCTATCCGAGAGGGAAAGGGATAGAAGGGGATTCGAGTTACGGTGGCGATACTGATCCGGATGTAATTTCCTATGCAGCAAGGCTAGGCCTAGAGCTTGGAGCTGACATGGTCAAGTGTAAGTATCCGGGAACAAGGCAAGGATGGGTACAAGTAGAAGAATCTACAGCAGATCTGAAAACAGTGATGAGCGGAGGATCAAAGAGAAGCGATAAAGCGTTCCTTGAAGACGTACATACTACTATAGAGGAAGGCTGTAATGGTTTAGCTGTAGGAAGGAATATTTTCCAGAGAAAGAATCCGGAAAACTTGCTTGACAAACTTGAGAAAGTCATATTCGAGGGAGAAGATCCTGAACAGGTACTAGATTAATGAAAGATAAAGAAGAAACGATAAGTGAGATATTCCAGAAAGTCGCAGAATTAACCCCACATATCTCTTCAGGGCTCTTACACAGGAGAGAGTACGTTGGAGAGGAGAATCCGAGTAACGAGAAACAATTAGAGGCGGATGTCTGGGCTAACGAGTTCCTCAAAGAAGAAATCACTTCTATAGAAGGTGTAGGCCAGTTCGCATCAGAAGAAGAACAAAAAATCACTGAATGCGGTGAAGGCCTGTCCGTGACTATCGATCCATTAGATGGATCGTCTAATATTCCCACAAATAATCTTGTCGGAACTATAGTCGGCGTATACGATGAAAAACTTCCCTGTAAAGGCAGAAATCTAATATCGGCTTTTTATGTCGTATATGGGCCTTTAACAACGATTATGAAGGCTCAAAATGGACGGGTAAACGAGTACGTAATCGAGGAAAAATCAGGCGACGAAGTAGAAATTGTACTGGCTTCTGAGGATATCAAAATACCTGAAGCCAGAGTCTATGGATTTGGAGGAAATAAGAACTGGACTGAAGATTTCAGGGATTTCGAGAACGATATTTCAAGGGATTACAAGTTGCGTTATGGAGGAGCTTTTGTCGGCGATATAAATCAGACGATACATCATGGAGGCCTCTTCGCTTATCCGCACAGGACTGATGCTCCGAACGGAAAGTACAGGCTTATTTTCGAAGCCAATCCCGTAGCTTTCATTATAGAAAATGCCGGAGGAGCATCGACAGATAGAAACAAATCAATACTTGAAGTAGAGGCCTCTGAAATCCATCAAAGAGTGCCATTCTTCGCAGGGGATAGTGAATTAGTTGAAAAAGTAGAAGATGAACTTGGGTAAAAACTTACTAAAGCTTTTTTCTATACTATATTGAATGTTTATGGCTGATTACTGGACTCCTCTAAACACTGTAACTGACGCAGAGTTCGATGAGTATCTGGCTACTCTGGAAAGTACTCTGGAGGAACGGTTGGAAAGCATTCCGGATTATGAAGTGCCGGTAACTCACGATGCTATGGGATTGACTTATCCAAGTCAAAGAGATGATCATCATTCTGTGGAGAGAACGGTTTACAGAAATCTTCTGGACGCCCTTGATCATGTTGAAGACAATACCGATTTGATGATGTATGCCCAGGATGAAATTGAAGGCTCTTCTGATTTATCAGGGCCTTTCGGAACTTTCTTAGACTTGCTGGATGCGCCTATCAGAAACAGGAAAAGATTGGTGCTTCAGGACATATTCGATCAGGCTAAGAAGGAACTTGATTGACGGAGATTCCAGTAAAATCTTTTCTGTATAAATTCTTTTACTCAAAATAGTCCATAACGTTCTCTCTATCAAAAATATTTTCTTCTCCTACCTGTTTCTTTAATTTTTCCGCCGTCTTCTTCCCAATCAACTTTTTCAGTTTTTCGAATCCTACTTCTCTGATTTCTTCTTTGTCTCTTATCCCGTGATCGTAGAGTTTTCGGGCCCTCACTCTTCCTATCTGATCATAGCTCACTAAGTTAAGCAAATCCTCTCTTATACCGTGTTTCAGTCTCAGTCTCAGTTTTTCCAGTTCGTTTCCATCTTCTTCATCAACAAGTTTCAGGCCTTTCATCTGTGCCAGCTCTTTAGAAGCGTAGATAAGCCAGTCAGCGTCCTGCATCTTAGCCCTTATCCCTCCTGGGGCGACGTTGTACTTGTCCATTATTTTTTCTTCATCCAGCTCTGAGATCCAGGCCTGCATCAGTAATGCGTTCTTCATACACTCCATGAAGTAGTCGTAATCTGTCTCCCATTCATTTGGCACAGTTTCAAGCAAATACTCCTCTGCATCATGCAAGGCCTGCTCTATGTCACTCCACTCTTTATCACGGACTCTGGGCCGGGGCTTCATCTCTGTAGTTCTTGAAAGCATGAAAAGATAGGAGACAGGCCTCGTATCTTTTTTTTCGGCTTTCTCAAGCTGTTCAAGTATCAAATGAGCAGAGTCGGGATCAATATAAAGCTCTGAGACACGTCTCCCAGTATCAGTCGGAGCCAGTTCATCTTCTTTGATAAATTCGTAGTCTCTAAGCTGTTCGACGATATCTTCAATCTTCTCCTCGACTTCAGATATATCTCCGTACTGGAATCCGTAGAAAGTCTTGCCATAGAACTCCAACAGTTCTTTCATATCCGTACAGAAACGAGAGGCCACAAGGGAGAGTGTATGCATCCTCAAAGTCGGCTCAGCAGATAATTTGGACTGGATTTTTTCCGCCTCTCCAAGTACGTATCTCTCAAGTATCTCATTTTTCATCCCAGGATTCTTCGCAAGACTGATCGCCTCTCCTGTATCATCGTATTTTGGACGTCCAGCTCTTCCTGTCATCTGCTCGTACTCTAAAACAGGTATGAACTCCATCCCATCTCCTGTGTAACGCTTTAAATCACGCATAACAACTCGAAAAGCCGGAAGATTAACTCCAGCAGCCAGAGTAGGAGTAGCAGAAACGGAACGAATTAATCCCTTCTTGAAGGCCTCTTCAACAAGATTTCTCTGTTCTGTAGTATTATGTGCTATTATCCCGTTTGCCAGGAAGTTTTCGGTTGATGTACTGATGTCGTAGAGTTTCTCCGGTTCTTTTTTGTCTATCTGTTTTATCTTGTCCCAGTAGATATCTGAGCCTGCTATTTTCTGTAATTCTTGGTCTCCCAGTTTTTCGGCCAGTTTCTGGAATGTTTCTCTCATCATCGGGTTTTCATGGTTCTCAAATCTAGAAACTGTTGCCCGTGGAATTTCAGGCTCCAGATCTGACAGGCTGAGGCCTCTATCTTTTCTGATTTTTCTTACTCTGGTTCCCAGTGTTTCAGGTATCACGTCGTTCTGTTTTCTGCCTCCTTCTGGGTTAATCTCAATCGCTTCGTCAAGCCTGGATCTTTTCTCTGGATGTGTGAAGCCTATCTTATCTCTGTACTTTCTGAGTTGATCGGAGCCGTATACCTTCAATCTGTGGATATCTCCATTTGTATAGATCTCATGTTCTCCCATCTCTGTTTTCCGGCCCTCCACTTTTTTCCTGTCTCTATAAGCGTTTATACCGAATCTCAGAAGAGAAGTATGTAATTCAGTAGCAAGTTCTTCACTTGATGTATAAAATTCGATACAGGAAGCGCCTTTTGAGTTTTCTCTGCAATTCACTGATCCATCGGTATCGAAAAGACCTCTGATATAAGAGGCCAGTAACTCATCAGGAAGACCTACATCCGGCATCTCTAGGTTCTTAGCTTTTTCATCCCTTGGAATCCCGAAACAGTCATGAAGGATGTCGGAAACTGCTTTAGAATTAAATGAACAGGTTTTAACGCTGTCTTTTTCTCTTTCAGTAACTGAGATATCTCTATCAAACTTTCGATCAACAATATCCTCAAATCGTTCAAGTACTCTTTCCTCACTTCCACTCAACTTGATTGCACCGGATTCAATATATCCATCTCCTGCCACCGCACCTATCAGCCAGGCCAGATCCTCATCCAGTTTTTCAGGTATCCTAACGGGCTTCTGCCCGGCTTTTGACATAACAACATCAAGATACTTTTCAGACTCCTCATCTTTTACCTCACAGATTTCCTGGAGGCCTCCAACTGAAATATTCCTGTCCTCCGTGTATCTCCTGCTGAAATCCTGTTCAAGGCCTTCGGTATCTATATCTTCGATTAAATCATCGACTTCCTCGTACTTTCTGTAAGTTCTGACTTCATCTCTCAGAAGATCCCTTATCTCGGGCCTTTCCACATCCAGATCTATCTCTCTCGGTGTAGCGATCCTTTCATCCTCCGACAAATTTTCTGATTTCCTCCATTCCAGTCCTTCCTCAGCAAGCACAGGCAACTGATGATTTCTGCTCACCGTAATCATCCGGCCTCTACCTGTTTTAATTTCCAGGATAGCCTTCTCTTCCAACTCATATTTCCCCTGAATATCGGTACTGACTAAACTGTAATCTGAGAGGCCTAAAGCGCTTTTCTCACCGTTTTCCACAAGATCCTCCATTCTTGAGAAACTACCGTCGGAGTGCATGACTACAGAATCGCCAGAAAGACAGAGCCCGGCATGATGAAAAGCCGCACCGTTCCTGACATTTTCTGCCAATCGCTCACACTGTGAAGTAGGGTTCCCTAGAACGTTTTCTATCTCATCGCCGATAACTTCCAGCTTCCTTTTTTCCCCACGGCTTAAATCAGGATCAGCTACTTCACAACACCTGTCACTTGACTTCTCAGATCCTTTACGAGAATTACAGAAAATAATACACTGTTTATCTTGACTTAACGTATCTTCAAGGAGATTCATCGTTGCTCTTCCGTGACTGTCCTCTACGAACATTTTTTCAGTACTTGAACCCGCTGAAGACTTATTTTTTATCTCATTTCCTGTCTTGAATCCAGAGGCCTCTTCTTCAGTGTCTTTTTCATAATCGCCTGGGAAAAACTCTACTTCGTTCCCTTGATGGATGCCTTCCTTTAACTCTACAGGCCTGTAATCTGACTCAACAAGCTCTGCGTCCAGCCACTCAGCCATCTCCCCGGAGTTTGATATAGTTGCAGATAATCCGAGCATCTGGAAATCAAGCAAATCGCGTAAACGCGTTAAAGTGACTTCCAATGTAGGCCCTCTATTTGGAGAGGTCAGTAAATGAATCTCGTCCGTCACAACAAGGCCTATCTCATGTATCCAGCTTGGATTATGTCTCAGCATTGAGTCAAGACGTTCAGAAGTCACAATAACGATATCTGCGGTTTCAAGGCCTTCTCCTGCGTTGTCCATATCTCCGACTGACATTCTAACGTTGAGGTTGCTGTAACGCTCTTTGAAATCCTGATACTTTTCAGAGGCCAAAGCTTTCAATGGAACGATATACACAGCTGTTTTCTCGTTGTTTATTACTTGATTAACAATCGCTAGTTCTGCTATAAATGTTTTTCCAGAGGCCGTAGGAGCAGCTATTATCATATCCTTTCCATCCATCAGTCCGGCCTCTAAAGCATCTCTTTGAGGAGGATTAAGATCGGTGATTCCTGAATCTATGTAGCGTTGCTTCAGTTTTTGTGGGATGTCCAGGTTTTCTACTTTCACATTACTGGATTAGGGGCGAAGATTTTTTGATCTATACGCCTGGATTTTGATTTTTATTTTGAGAACTCTGATTTCATTTAAATCCAGATGAATATTTCCGTGTTTTTCACTCTAAAAGCCATGTTTCCGGTTATTTTGATGCATCACCAATAAAAACCGTGAATCAAATAGATTATGTATGGCTGGCTCCCTGTTTTTAAGACGTTTCAAGACTTTTCTGCTGTGTATTTTTTTCGTTGTTTTGATGACGGCTACAGGGGCATCGGCTGAGTCGTGGAAACAGTTTGGAAATGATATGAATAATTCTGCAGAAATTGAAGCTCCAAACATATTAGATGATCCTCAGATTAGTTGGGAGTTCAGTACTGATGACGATATAAGGACTAATCCTGTGGCTCATAACGGTGTTGTGTATTTTGGAGGACAGGATAATGCTTTCTATGCTGTTGATACTGCATCAGGTAATAAGATTTGGAATACGAGTGTGCTTGAACCTAGAAAAGGTTCGGTGTATTATGAAGGCAATCTTTACGTTCCAACTCTTGGAAACGGTTTGAAGGTTCTTGACAATGAGACTGGAGCTGTAGAGAACACTTATTTCAGTTCTTCAAGTTTCTTGATGGCACCTGCTCGTTATAAAGACCTTATACTGGTGGGCGATGAGTCAGGAAGAGTGTTCAAATTGAATATTACTTCTGGAACTACTTCAAAGATTTATGACAACTCCAATCTGAATCGTGTTTCAGGTATAGCAGTAAGAAATGATGTAGCGTATATTTCTGGAAACGTCCCGGATACCGCTTATGACAATATGATAGCTCAGAACCTTGATGGAACGAATAAATGGTCCAAAAATATTGGAGGAACAGAATCAAGTAACGCACCTACTATCTTTCAGGATATGGTTGTGACTATAAATAACGGACCGGGAGATATGTATGCATATGATTTGGAAACCGGAGCAGAACAATGGACGGCGAGCGTAGGTTTCGGTAAGTCATCTGGTGCTGCTACTGATGGTCAATATCTTTACACAACAGATAGTGGAGGAGACTTCTACAAAATTGATAATGGCGGCAATATTGTCGAAATCGGGACTAGGACTACACAATCCTACAGGCGAGGAGCAATATCTAACGGAGTAATTTATATTAAAACTAGCGATGGTGTAGAGGCCCGTTACACTGAAAACTTGAGCAAGATATGGGGAGTAAGTACTGATACGACTACTAGTTATGGAGGCCCTGCATTATCGAATGGAAACGTATATTTTCCCGGAGGGAGCAGTAATACTCTCTATACTATCAGTGGGGCGCCTCCTGACACTGAGGCTCCGGAGTTCGATACTCTTGTGGTCAGTGATAACACTGATAACAATGCTATAATCAAGGATGGAGATCAGCTTCTTGTATGGGCTAATGTAACTGATAACAAAAATTTGGCTTCGGTAGAGGCTAATTTGACTGAATTTGGAGCGGGCACCGTATCGATGAGTTCTGAAACAGGAGCAAAGACGGACTGGAACGGAGATGGAACTGAAGAATCCGATATCTACGGAGCTACAGCCATAGTTGATCAGTCATCTTCGACTGATGGATCCTCTAAATCTGCGACAGTGACGGCTACTGATGACAGTTCCAACTCGAATACTTCTCGAGAGTTCGGCAGTGTTACTCTTGATACGACCGCTCCAATCTACGACTCAATAAATATTTCTCTAGTAGACACTGCGAACCCTATTTTTGAAGCGAATATCTCTGAAACGCTTTCAGGGCTTTCACAGTCTGATACAGAGATAAAACTAAATGATACTTCAGGAGATGTTTTCTCTGGATTTCTTGGATCTTTGAGCGGAGTAACTGCTCCATCAAATGAGAACATCACTTTCGACTTCACACAGAGGCCTGAATCACTTTCGGATGGAAACGTCACAGTAAATATCACTCCTGTAGACGAAGCCGGAAACGTCGGAAATCAAAAACTGAAGAACTTTGAAGTTGACATTAGTCCTCCTGAAAATTTTGTACTTGAAGCACCTGAGAACACAGTTTTCAGACAGACGGCTGATGATTTTACAGTTAATTATAGTTACACGGAGGCGAATCCTGATTTTACTGAGATTAGATTGATTGATTCTACAGGAAGTACGGATGCCTCAATCACTGTTCAAGAGGCATCCAGCGATCCTAATTCAACTGTGGATTTTAATCTGGATAACTCGAGTTACAGTATATCTGCTGGAGAGTATTATGATGTAGAGTTATATGCGGCAGAAGAGTTCTCTCGTTCCAACTCAGGAAGTTTCAGTGATATACTTGGCGTCGATGATACTCCTCCAGAACTGAATGCTTCGGATAATGTTTCTGATACGGAGTTCGAGTTCGATGTTTCGGATGTCTTTGCCTTGAATTCTTCTGTAGAGGCCTCTGACTTCGAGTACGTTACTCCGGAGGCCTCCGGTACTTTTTCAATCAGTCCTTGTAGCGATGGGGATACGAGCTGTACTGTATCCGGTACTCTTGACTCCGCTATCGATCTCTATACTTTGACTGTTGGCTTGACTGCTTCTGGTTCTGTACGGGATCTGGCGGGAAACATCCTTGACACCGCTGAGATAGATATTCAGGGGATGGACGGCGTTCCACCTTCGATAGAGGCCTATACCTTGGATGAGGTCGGCAGTAGTGATGGGGTTGTTACAGGAGGAGACTCTGTAAAAGTATACGCTAACGTTACTGATGGCGTTAAAGTTTCAGATGTGAAGTCAAATATGACGGAGTTTGACAGGGGAGCTATTGATCTTGTAACAGAGGCCTCTGCCGGCAGGGACTGGGATGGAGACGGCTCCCAGAGTTCTGAAGTTTACGGAGCTGAGATAACTGTTCCTGAGTCGGCTTCGGATAATCCTGATGCATCTGCTTGGATCAACGCGACGGATAACTCTTCCAATACGAATACTACTCCGGAGTTCGGGAGCCTGAAGATAGATAACACTCCTCCACAGGTCAACATCTACACTCCGATAGCCAAAGATGGAATAATTAATTATTCAGAGGCCTCTGGCTTCAAAGTTAACGGAACGGTAGACAACGACAATTCAGGAACGATCGATGTGAATGTTTCAGATGCCTCTACGAATAACTCAATCGAAAAAAGCTTCTCCGGTGGAACGTTCAGCGTTAATATAGATGGATCGATGCTTTCGGACGGTCCGATCAGTGTAGAGGCTGTCGCCACTGATGTCACCGGTAAAACAGGAGACTTGGCCTCTGAATCTATTATAAAAGATACTCAGCCTCCTCAACTTCTTCAAGGGCACAGGATCAACTCTACTGCTTTCAACGTCACTTTTTCCGATAGTCTGACAGGCCTTGATGCCTCTAGCTTTACTGTTTCTAGCTTTGATCTTGATCCGGGAGTTTTTGATTCTGTCAGTGATCGTTTCGTCAGTGGAGACACTGAAGGCAATCTGACGGTGGAGATAGGTAAAGTGGATTCCGAAACAGTCAACTTCAGTATATCCGGTAACGTTAGAGACGAGGCCGGTAATCAACTTTCATCGGGCTGGGAAGAGTTCACAGGTATGGACAGTGTTCCTCCATCCTTCGATTATCTGAATCTATCTGATTGGGATAGAGATGGTATTGTAGCTTCAGGGAACAAGGTTAAAGTCTTTGCGAACATTTCAGATGGAACAGGTATAGAATCAGCACAGGCAAATCTTACGGAACTGGACTCAGGGCGTGTCTCCTTGTCAAATGAGACTAAGTCTGGATTCGACTGGAATGATGATGGAGAGCTTGACAGTAATGTATATGGAGCGAATGCTACAGTAGGAGAAAGTGTTTCCAGCGGTAAAGCTTCTGCCACAGTTAATGCCACTGATAACTCTTCAAATTTGAATGAAAACACATCCGAAGAGTTTGGAAGCCTTGATATAGTAACACAGAATCCTCAGATAAATATTCTCTCTCCTCTTGAATCTAATCCAGTCTACTTGAGGGAGACTGAGGCTCTTGATGTAAGATTTAATTACACAGAATCTGATCCTGACAAATTAAATGTTTCTGTAGGGCCTGAAAACGTGGTATTTAACAGTCTATCAGGAGGTACAGATGTAGAATCTGTAAGGACACTCTTTTCCAGTGATCTACCTGGAAACGGAACATATGATATCGAGTTGAACTTGACGAACACTGCAGGACTTCAAGGGAATGATTCAGAGGCTTTATCAGTCATTATCGACAGTTTCGCACCAGATGATCTTACGATCGATTCGCCGACATCTAAGAAGTTCCTTCAGAGCTCGGAGGATCTGAGTGTCGAATACAGTTACACAGAGGCGAATCCTGAGTGGACAGATATCCGTTTGATTAACTCTTCTGATGAAGAAGGTCTGTCAATCAATGTTTCCGAGACGGATTCGGATCCTGACAGCACTGTCGACTTCACAGGCCTTGAGAATCTTGTGGAAGGTGTAAACTACAGTATTGAAGTAGAGGCCTCTGATAAAGTAGGAAGAAAAGCTGTAATCACTGAGTCGAATCTTCTAGTCGTTGATGATACTGCTCCTGTACTGAGGGATCCAAGAAAAATCAGCGACAGAATCTATAGGTTCGACGTTTTCGACGATGCCTCTGGCATATCAGCTTCAGATCTATCGACATCTGATCTGGAGATCAAAGAAGATATTTCTGCATACTTTAATTTGATGAGCTGTGACAACGGCGACTTTAACTGCACGGTAGAAGTAGACATACTCGAAGATACAAACAATGAACAACTGACAGCACAGATAACTGATTCAGGGGAAATAATTGACTTAGCAGGCAACAGTAGAAGTGATGATCAGGTGATACTACAGGATGCTGACACTCTCAAGCCAGCTTTAGATTTCTACGAGCTGAATGTAACGGAGCCTGTGAATAATTCATACAGTCCAAGAAGTATAAACGTTACACTCAAGTTTAACGAGTCTATGGATACTTCTTCAAATCCTTCAGTTGATATAAATAATCTTGACACTTCTTACGCTGTTTCGGGATCTTTCATTAACTCGACTTACTGGAATGGAGTATTTGATATACTTGACGATGATGAACAGTCAGATGCCTACATTAATATTTCGAACGCTGAAGATGAGGCCGGGAACACATTGATGGATCAAAATAATAGTGATGTATTCGATGTTGATACAGAAGAACCTGTAATAAATATTATAAATAGCTTTGCAGACCAGAATCTTTCTGGAACGGTAGATCTGTCAAATTACTTTGAGGAGACAACCCCAAATGGATACCTTGATACTTTTGAGTACAGAGACTCTGGAACATGGAACAATGTTTTATCTACAAACTCTTGGGACTCGACTCAGGCCTCTGACGGAGTTACAGAGTTCAGAGTAAATGCCTCGGATAGTGCAGGCAACAATGCATACATATTAAGTACTTCTAATGTCGATAACGATCCTCCGTACTTCAATCAGTCGAGTATAGATATAGTTGATGACGGCGGAACTACAGGGATTTTGAACATGGACGATAACTTTTCAGTAGAAGTGAATGCCTCGGATATACACAGCGATGTATCTCAAGTTTATGCGAACGTTTCAGCTGTGACTGATCTTTCTGGATTCACCGCACTTGATCAACAGCCTTCAGGCAATTACTCTAAAGTTTTCAGAGCTAATGAGTCAGCACAGATAACTGATTACAGGCCTGAAATCAAGGCTGTTGATAATCCTGGAAACGAGAACGTTTCAACTACAGAAAACTCTATAGAAGTTGATACTAGGCCTTTCGAACTAACTCCAGATTCTATATATACTCTTGTTGGAGACGACAGATACAGTAACGGTATAGTCAATCCTGGAGACGAAATTAACGTCTCATGGAATAGTTCTGAGACAGGCATAAGTGGCATCGAGAATGTAGAAGTAGATTTCGGAGAATTTGGAGGTGTTTTAGAGGCCTACGATCAAGGAGATGGTATTTATAGTGCTGTTACAACTGTTTCAGAAGGAACTAAGAACGGCGAAGGTTACTTTGGCAATATAGAGGTAAGTACTTCATCTGGAACAGACAATGAAACTGATGACTCATCCATACCAATAAATAATGAGTTGCCTGTCCCTCCAACTAGCTTGGACGCCTCATCAACGTCTTCGGGTATAGAACTGTCATGGTTCAGTTCTTCATCTCTCGATGCCAGTAGTTATACTATTTACAGAAACGGTTCGTTCCTTGGGGCTGCTTCATTGCCGACTTATACTGATTCTAGTGTTCAGAGTGGAAAGGAATATGTCTACAAAGTTGCAACCGTGGATAATGCTTCTAATGAAGGAGACAACTCATCTGAAGTCTCTAAAGTAGCTGATCAAGATCCTCCTTTCATACAATCTGCAGCAACTTATAATAAGACTGCGATAAACGTTACTATTGAAGACGATTTAAGTGATGTTAGTGTTTCGGATGTCAATATAATCGATCTTACTCCTGGCTCTTCACCTTATTATACAGGATTCGGAAGTGATGCACCAGTAGTTGAAGGATTGTTCCTCTCAGGGAGTGAGTATGGAACAGGTGCTGAACCAGATATCACGGTCGATTTAGAGGATAGTATTGGAAACTCCCAAGGATCTGATTACACGTTCACTGCTGAGGATGGAGTATCGCCTGAGATAGATACTATAAACATGGATAACGTTACAAAAGATGGAGAGGCCTATCTGGAGATAGTTTATACTGAGACAATGGATCAGTCAATTGATCCGGATATAAGGGTTGAAGGTGTCACTCCTACTTCTACTAACGGTGGCTGGAAGGCTTCTGATACTTACTCTGTTGATTATACGTTTGATGGCTTTGAAGGAAAGGATACAGCTACTGTAGTCGCTGGAAATGCCTCAGATGATTCTGGAAACGTTCAGGAGAATGACGTATCCACAGGATTTGAGATTGACACTATCGTTCCGGGGCCGTCTATACTTGATATTGTGGAAAACGAAGATATCTCCGGAGATATTTCTCTCAACATGTCTGTAATTGATGGCAGAGATGTAGATAACGTGGAATGGAGGTATGAGACAGATTCCAACAACAGTATAGCAGTACTGGATTCTCCGTCAAACAGTACTGTTTGGAACACGCCTTCGATTGAAGAGAAGGTAAAACTTTGGCTGGAAGTATCTGATCCTGTTGGGAATACTGGAACTGACTCAGTGAATATCACAGTCGATAATATCGCTCCAAACTTGATCGGAGATCTACCTAGTTATACTTCCGGAACAACAGATTTGACTTCTCAAATATACTCTGACGAAGAGGCCTCTGTTACATATGAGTATAGGGATTCAGGAACGTGGAACAGTATATCGACTCCGTCTTCCTGGAATTCTGAGGAGGCCTCTGAAGGAACTACTCTGTTCAGAGTGAATGCTACAGATGATGCAGGTAATTTCAGAAGTTCTGATTACTCTACGGTGATTGATAATACTGAGCCAGGTTCATTCAGCTTTGACAATAGTTCAGATAAAATACTATCTGCTGGAGACAAGTTTGATGTCAACTACAGTTACATAGAGGCTAATCCGGCCAATACTACAGTAGAAGTTATTGATTCAGAGGGAAGTGTCGTGGATCACAAATTCATAACTGAATCAGGATCCAATCCATCTGAAAATATTACTTTCGATACTTCAGGCTTTGCATCTGATAATTACAGTGTGGAACTTACTGCAAAAGATTTTGCAGGACTTGAAAATTCTACAGAGGCTTTTAACGTTTTCGTAGATGATGAGAGACCTGAACTGGCCAATGGAACATATTACAATGACACCAAGATTTCTTTTCAGGTTGTAGACGATGTTTCGGGCATAGATGCTTCTACTGTTGGTCCTTCAAGCTTTGAAGTTGTAACTGATTCTGTAGAGGCCTCTTCATTCAACGTGATAGGCTGTGAAGAAGAGGAATTGAAATGTACTGTCAACGTTACTCTATCTGATGAAAGCTCGCTTGCGGAGATAGGCGTTAAAAATACTGTAACTGACAGGGCAGGAAACGAGGTTGACAATACTGTATATATTATTGATCCTGATGTTGACGGGCCTCAGGCAAATATTTCTCTCAACGTGTCTGAGCCGTATAATTTGAATGATGCGACGAAGGAAGTTACTCTGGCTCTGGAGTTCGACAGGAAGATTGATACAGGCCCGAGAGAGGATATAGAGTTCGTAGGGTCAAGCGTTGACTATAATTTGAGGGGAACGTACTACAACAGTACTTACTGGAACGGCACGTTCACACTGAGGAATGATTCTCAGGAGGACGATATAATAGTAAATGCCACAAATATACAGGATCTGGATGGAAACAAACTCCTCAACAATGAGGTAGGAAGCTTTGAAATCGATTTCAGGCCTCCAGAGATCGATCTTTCTGCCTTAGATGAAAACGTTTCAGGTAACGTCAATATCAGTTCAGTTATAGGAGACTACAGTGAAATAGATTCCCTGAATGCTACGTACGGTGGAGATAGTAAATCGATTGTTGATCCTGATAAATGGAGTACAGAAGAAGTGGATGACGGTGAAGTCGCTCTCCGGGTGGACGCCAACGACACTGCCGGAAACAATGCCTATAACTCCAGAGAACTGGTAGTAGATAATAGCAATCCTGTTGTATCGAATATATCTTTGAACGTGTCTTCCGGTGCTGTTCTGGAGTTGGAAGATACAATGAATATATCTGTAAATGCTTCGGATAGTGGTACAGGTATAGAAAGCATCTCCGCCAACGTCTCAAATATATCAAGTCAAGATAACATCGTTTTAGAGGAAATAAATGAAAATGATTACTCGGCTACTGTAACTGTTGACAAAGAGACTGATATAGAGAACTACAGTATCGGTATTGAGACAACTGACTTTGCCGGAAACAGCGTATACAATAGTACGGAAAATATCTCCGTCAATTCAATACAGCAAGAGAAAGAAGATGAGGATCAAGATCAGAACCAAGAAGATGATAGTGATTCATCCTCCGGCGGAGGCGGATCAAGTGGAGGAGGTGGAGGATTCCTTCCTCCTGAAAACGATGATAATCAACAGGACGATCAGGGTCAAGAACAGGATAGGGATAGCAGCGATTCAAATGATTCTACTTTACAGCCCTCTGATCCGCTGTCGATCAGTATAACTCCTCAGAGATCTTTCCTTGAAACCAATGTTGGCGAAAGAGTTGTCTTTTCACCTGAAGTATCTGTTTCGGAGAACTCTGATGTGGAGCTTGATCTTCAGGGATTAGAGGCGGATTTCACACGAAATATTTCTGTCCAAGATTCACGTGAGATAGAGATCGATTTAGGCAGATTCAACTCTGAAGATGTGCTTACAGGCACTTTAGTTGCTTCCGCTGGAGAGGCCTCCAGCACCGCTTCCATATCGGTAGATGTTTCGAAGGAGAGAGAAGAAGTCGACATGGATACACGTGTAGAGGACGGTCAGGTGAAGTACAATTCTTCTGTAGATGTAGGAGGGGAAGTAGAAGTTGAGACCAGTGTCTACAATGAGCAAGATGAAGTTGTGTACAGTACGTCCAATGCTACCATAATAGATAACGGACAGTTCAACTCGGATATCTCTCTGGATAAGCTTTCTCCAGGCCTCTATACTATAGAGACACGTATAGAAGATGATGAAAATATCTATGTATCTACTGATCGGTTCAGGATTGAAGAGCCTCTAAATCCTTTGCCTGTAGTTACTGCTATCTTGGTGCTTGCAGGAGCACTATCATTCATCTATATTAGATATATGGGATCAGGATCTGAAGAGATTAGTAGGCAAGTTTCAGGAAGCCCTGAACTCCAGGTGAACAGGACAGAAGATACACAGGAACCAATCAGAAGAACTGAAACACAGGCAGAGGCATTGACAGGTACTGAGGAAGAGGGGAGTAATCCTTTCGACAGGATAGATGACAAGTTTGGAGATGATGAAATTATAAGAGAACTTGAAGAGGCCTCCGACAGATTCTCTAGGGGAGAAGTTACAGCGGCCGACAGTAAACTTGAGGAAGCGAAGAAGTCAGGATTCTTTGATTCAGAAGGCATAGATGAAGTCAAAGATAAGATGAAAGAAGTTCACAGAAAGTTCGAGAATCATCTTTAGAGGTCTCTAGAGTATTCTTTCACTTTCAATTCTCCTAAATCTATTTCATCGCTTTCTTTCCACTCTTCTCCTAATTCTGGGAAGAAACGATCACAGTCATGTTTTCCTGGTATCTCTGTTAAAATGACTTTATCGGCGTCTTTTAGAGTCTGTTCGTAAACTGAAGATCCGCCTGCCATGAATACTTTATCGCCATGTTTTTCCGCTATTTTATAGGCCTCTTCCAGACTGTTCGCTTTACTTACACTCTCATCGAACTCTCTTTCTGATCCTGTAAGAACAATGTTCTTCCTTTTCGGGAGAGGCCTGTAATCCTCAGGCAATGATTCATACGTCTTTCTTCCCATGATGACAGGGTTTTCCAGAGTTTTCCGTCGGAAAAATTTCATGTCTTCACTGTAGTGCCATGGAATCTCACTGTCTTTTCCTATCCCTCTTTCTTCATCGATAGCAGTGATTATTATCTTATGCATATCAATCACTTTTTACTGTCCATCCATTGATCATGCTTCCGTTGAGAACTCCTTCAGCCTTCAGTTCCCCTTTCAATCGGCCTATTACTTCATACTCGTCTAGATTGCCGTCATAATGTTTTTTCACGGCCTCTCCAAGCACACTGAGAAGTTCAGGATCTGTGTACTGTCTGCTGTCAAGCCTATCCAACACTTCTTCTTTCGCCGCCTCCTCTGCATCGTCAACAAGATCAGCAGGTTCAGGATCAAGTATATCCTCCATTTCGCTGTAATTCAGCCTTTCCTCGACGATAAAGAGCGATGCATACCGAGGATCATCCCGTTCAACATCTATAGGCAGATCATATTTTTCCAGTGTCCTGTGAACAGTATTCCCGACATTCCCGGGCTCCATATTCATGTGCTCACTAATATCTGAAGAGTAGAACTCATCAAACCCTTCCTTGAGTACTGTCTCGTATATGTCCAGAAAACTGCTTTCAAGACTCATTCTGCCACCGAAAATGTCAGGCCTTCGTGAGGATCATAGCCTTCAAGATCAAAGTCTTCGTATTCAAGATCCTCTATATTTTTATCAGCAAGACTCATCTCAGGCCTCTCCCGAGGCTTTCTCGAAACTTGCTCCAGAAGGCCCGGAACATGATCATAATTTTTCTCCTGATCAGGAGCATTACTTTCGATCCAGTCCTTGATATCAAGATAATCGCTTCTCTCAGAGGCCTCTGATATTTTCTCTTTCAGCTTTTCAAGATTTTCTTCGTACCACTGGCCTCTATCATTTTTTCCGCAGTAAATATGGGAATCTACTATAGTGTGGGAGAACTCTCCAGGCTCTAGATCTGTCTGCTTCGCTATAATCTTCGTTATTAATGCATAAGCAGCTATATTAAACGGTATTCCAAGTGCAGTGTCTCCTGAACGCTGTGTCAAATGTGTATTAAGTTTTCCATCCTGAACGTTTAGCACCCATGTAAAGTGGCACGGCGGGAGTTTTGAAACTGCTGCATTGGCGGGATGCCAGGCATTGATGATCAAACGTCTCGAATTTTTGGATCTGTACGGGTGATCGCCGCTTAAAGTGTCTATTACGTACTGTATCTGATCGAACGTCTTTCTGCCATCATCTTCCTCATTGATCCATCTGGAGATTCCTTCTCTGATCTCTTCTTCAGTTAGATCGTACTGATTCTTTGCTTTTTCGATCCATTCATCAGTGTTTGTTGGCCACCATTCTCCTTCAAGAAGATCCTCGTCCTCTGGGATAGGATATCGTCTCCAGAAACGTCCATAAGCAGTAGGAAGGAGGCCTTCTTCGTCAGCCCATGCATCCCAGATCTTGGTATTTTCTCTTAAATTCTTGATATGTTCCTCGCCGGAAAAGTACCACAGAAGTTCATGTATTAGCGAGTTCCATCGGTAGCCGGACATATCTTTAGTTGTTAGTAGAGGGAATCCTTCACTCAGGTCTATTTTGTAGTGCTGTGAAAAAGTAGCTAAAGTATCCACTCCTGTCCTGTTAGGCCTGTAATTTGCGTTTTCAAGAATATTCTTTACCAGGTTCTGATACTGTTTCAAAAATAATTCTCCTCCTAAACCATCACTTTGAGATCAGCTATTTTATATTCGATGATTTACAGTTCCACATCTGAGTTTTCGTAAAGCGGGAACTCTTCAAGAAGCTGTGAAACTCTTTTACAGACTTTTTCTTTCGTTGCTTCGTCTTCAGGCCTCTTGATTACATCCCCGATCATTTTTCCTATTTCTTCAAGCTCTTCCTCCTCCATACCTCTTGTAGTCAATGCAGGAGTTCCAATCCTGACTCCAGAAGTGACAGTCGGAGGCTCAGGATCATGAGGAATAGTGTTCTTATTAACTACTATATTAGAGGCCTCTAATGCTTTTTCGGCTTCCTTTCCAGTAGTTTCCTCTTCTCTGAGATCAACTAGGACAAGATGATTATCAGTTCCTCCTGAAACAAGCTTCAATCCTTTTGATCTCAATCCTTCAGCTAGAGCTTTTGTATTTTTCTTTATCTGTTTAGCATAATCTTTGAACTCATCTTTCTGTGCTTCTTTGAAACAGACTGCTTTTCCAGCGATCTGATGCATCAGAGGCCCGCCTTGACTGTATGGGAAGACTGCTGAATCGATCTTATCTGAGTATTCTTCTTTACACATGATCATCCCGCCTCTTGCTCCTCTTATTGATTTATGTGTTGTCGTTGTGACTATATCGCATTCAGGGAAAGGATTAGCATGTTCTCCTGTCGCAACTAGCCCTGAGATATGTGCTATATCGCACATAAGCAGTGCATCGACTTCTTCTGCAACTTCCCTGAAGTCCTCGAAATCAATCTTCCTAGGATAAGCACTGTATCCGCATACAATTAGATCGGGATCGTGTTCTTTTGCTGCTTCCATTATATCTTCTTTCTCGAATCTTTCTGTCTCCTCGTTTACGCCATAGGTGTGGAAGTCGAAGAGGTCTCCTGAAAAGTTAACTCCGTGGCCGTGCGTCAGATGCCCTCCATGAGAAAGTACAGGCCCCAGGATCTTATCTCCGGCCTCCAGAACTGCGAAGTAAGCTGCGAAATTTGCGGTACTTCCTGAATGAGGCTGGACATTGGCGTGATCAGCATTAAATATCTCACATGCTCTTTCACGAGCCAGATTCTCAACTTTATCATGATACTCGCATCCGGCGTAGTATCTCTTCCCAGGCAATCCTTCAGCGTACTTGTTCGTCATGACGGAGCCTTGAGCCTCCAGGATCTGTTTAGGCACAAAGTTTTCAGACGCTATCATCTCCAGACTCTCGCTTTCCTGTCTATCAATTTCATTTTTCAAAGCTTCGTATACTTCAGGATCGGCCTCAGAAAGATCTTTATGTTCCATAAAATCAAAGTTCTCAGATGACTCTAGTATATCTTTTCATTCAATCAAAAATAATCCTCAATCAATTTCTTGAGAGAACTGTTACTGCTTTTTTTGATCAGTTCTTCGGGCCTCATCCAGACAACGTCAACTATTCCTTCATCAGCAGGATTATCAGTTATATCTACTTCCTGTTGTCCTATATCTCCTTCAAAAACAGTAAGTACAACTTGATCGCCGTTGTCTTTTGGACCTGTAAAGAAATGATACACTCCGACAGGATCCCCGATCTCTATACTGCATGAAATTTCTTCCTTCATTTCCCGCTTCAGGGCCTCTTCTGCTTCTTCCCCGTACTCGATTTTTCCGCCAGGGAGAACATAGTAAACTTCATCTGAGGCCTCTGTCTCCAGCACAAGGATTTCTCCGTCTTTTTCTATCAATGCTTTGACGGCCGGAACGACTTCTTCGCTCATATTTATTCCTCGATGAGCATCTGGACTACAAGTTGAAGTATTTCAACGAAGACTCCCATGAACGCCGTGTAGACTCCAATGCCATTGAGGAAAGGCTTTCCAGGCCTTGTCTTCACCATGTAGATTTCATGGATCAGGTATACTATGAAGCCGATCAATGCGAGTGTGAAAGCTACTATAATCACTGCGGGACTGAAGCTTCCGATAAGTGAGAATCCTAGTACTCCCAAGAAAATGTAGTTAGCATATATTCCCCATGATGAAAAGTCGTGTCCTGTGCCATATACGAGGAGGCCTGCTAATACAGCTATGATTACAGAAATTACTCCTGTGATGGCGATCGCAAGCGCCTGTACTCTCGGCGCCACTATTCCAAGTATCCCTGCTCCGAAAATTCCGTAAGCTAATTGTATCAGGCCTGTTCCCGTTACTGCCAGCCCTGTATTTTCACTTCTTATCCCTTTCCTGGCTATGTAGAGGCCTAAAGAGAGCAGTAGTCCGTAGACTATAACTCCAAGTAGGAAGAACGTGTCGAAAAGTAAGTTGTTTATCGTTGCGAGCGGTGTGAATGCGAATATCCACATAACGGCGATGTTTAAGATTATCAGGCCTGTTGCAACACCCAGACTTTTCAGTTCTCCTTGCTGGAACATACTTCCGATTGTGTTATTGAAGGTTAAAAGTCCGGTGCCGTCAGATTAAAAATTCTGCTGTACGGTGTATGTTTTTGTGAAGGAAAAAGATTATCCTGGGACATTTATCGTTATTGAAGGGGCTGATGGTGCAGGAACAACGACGCAGTCGAAAAAGTTGGCGGAGGAGCTGGATGCGTACTGGACTTATGAGCCTTCAAAGAATAAGATAGGTGAGAAAGTTGATGAGTTAATTTCATCGGATGATTATTCTCCTGAATCAGTGGCTCTTGCTTTTGCAGCGGATAGAATGGTTCATTTGGAGGAAGAGATTGTTTCGCGTCTGGAAAATGGTGAGACTGTTGTCTGTGATCGTTACTATCATTCATCTTTTGTCTATCAGCCGGCTATGGGTCTGAAACTTGATTGGGTTAAAACTCTCAACAAATCTGCTTTAAAGCCTGACATCACTTTTGTACTTGATATTTCTGCAGAGGAAGGTATGGAGCGTGTGGAGGAAAGAGGCCGTGACGGTAATATCTTCGAGGAGCTGGGTTTTCAGCAAGAGGTGGTTGCCAGGTATCTTGAGCTGAATGATGTTATTGATGAAGAAATACGTTTTATCGATGCCTCTCTACCGGTAGAAGAAGTTTTTGATCAGATACTTAACAATCTTGAAGACAGGTAGGTTTTTTAAACGAGTTTGACTGTTAGACTGTTAATAAGAAGATGGATGCAGAGAAAACAAACTCAGGGCTTAAGAAGAAAGGCGATATAGAGGACGTAGCGGATTTTGCCAGAGAACTTGAAGATCATCTCAAGGATGATGTTGAAGACGATTCTATAGAGGAGTTCGATGAGTGGAGACCTAGAAAAGACGATGATAAAGAAACTATTGAGAGGAAAACCGTCAAATCAGCCTCTATACCTGAAACAGAACCGGAGAAAAAATCAGAAGGTGTCAAAAAAGACCTGAATAAGGCTGGAAAATCCGCCAAAGAAGCCGGGAAAAAGATAGGTAGAGGCCAGAATCCGGAGGAAGAAGTCAAAAAGACTTCAAAGAGATTTTTCAGGCCTCTATACTCCAACAGTATAAAGTTCATCAGAGGCCTAGAGGAAAGTATATACTCCAATCTCATGGTCAAGATGAATCCGTACTTCTTCGATGCACGTGATTTCTCAGTTAATCTATCCGAGGACAGAAAAGGACAGTATACTATGGATGTAAACGTTGTAGATGATGACTGTAGAGAGAACTTGAAGGGAAACTTCAGTGATGAATAGATAACAATGAATCCTCTAACAGCATTTGCATTACTTGCGTCGGTTTTTATGGGTATATCCATAGGAGCGTCAAGCGTGGCTCCATCCTTCGCTCCTGTGAATTCTTCAGGGAAATCAAATGTGATGCGCCTAGCTTTAATCGCCGGTTTATTCGCTTTCATAGGTTCTATAGTACAGGGACAGAACGTGGCCGATACTATAGGTTCGGGCATATTAATGTCCTCTATAACTAGTTTTCAGGGTGCTTTGATTCTTTTAGTCGGTGGAGGCCTTGTTATAATCAGTGTTTTAACTGATTATCCGATGCCAACAGCTTTTACAGTAGTTGGAGCGGTAATTGGTACGGGTATCGGTTTTGGTACAGGCCTAAACTTTTCAGAGATATCAAAGGTGGTTGGTTTCTGGATGATGACTCCTGTAGTTGCTTTAATCCTATCCTATATCTTTGCCCGCATACTTCGTAAAACGATAGATAAAGAAAACTCCGAAACAACTATAAACTATCTTTTGCTGATTTCAGGCTCCTACGTTGCTTATACTGCAGGAGCAGCATCTGTAGGTCTGGCTGTAGGACCCCTGCAGAGCTTGGAGATTTCAGCAGGTTCACTACTTTTAGTTGGAGGAACATCGATACTACTTGGTTCCTGGATGATCTCTCCTAGAATAATCAAAGCAGTATCCTATGACTACTCCAATGTAGGCCCAAGAAGATCTGTTGCAGCACTAGCCTCCTCAGGATTGCTCGCCCAAGTAGGGATACAGTTAGGAGCACCGGTATCGTTCAATCTTGCGATAGTCGCCTCAGTCATAGGATCAGGCCTGGTAGAGGGAACAGAGAATAGAAGTGATGAAAAAATATTCAGAACAGTTATCGCATGGATAGGAGCCTTCATACTCTCGATAATCCTTACAGCCTCAGCAGGATTCCTACTCGCCTAGACTCGAAAAGATCTGTATCATGTTTTTTATTCAGATAAGGCGAATAGATAAACATGAGCTCTCGGTTCCACGATAGAACAGTTTTACATGTTATATTCGTTTCACTTATATCCGGAGCTTCTGCATACCTGATGCTTCCTATGATAGTAGGAGGTCTTTTGACTGATTTTACAGCATCTCTAATAGCTACAGCGATATCTATTCCGTTGATAAAACATCTCCTTGATGAGCCAGAAGGCAAGATAAATCTTCATAATTATGTGGGGAGTAAAGGCCTCTCAGGATTTCTAATAGATTTAATACTGATATTGATATCTTCTTTTGCTCTTGCTGTTATAATGATGTATTTCCTACTTTCACTAAGAATTATGCTGCCTGTTCCATTGGCAGTAGCAGCTAGTGTAGGAGTATACATGGGATACGCGGCATTCCTGTACAGGAACAGAGGCCTCTACGAATCAGACAAGCTCGATGTGAATTTCTGATATTATGTGAAAGTTTCAGAATACAATTTTTCTACTTAGAGATATCTGATTCGCCTGGAGGAAGTGCACGGATAATATAATCCAGATCCAGACTGTTATCATCAAAGTGACTCTGAATAGATTTCGCTACGTCAGATTTCTTTCTCCGTCCGGGAACTAGCTCCAGAAAGTCTTCACAGTGCTCTTTAACAGCTTCTTCCGGCCCTACAACAGGAACGAAAACATCTTCCTCTATCTCGTACGGGCCTATCCAGGCCTCTACAGATACGTTGCGCATGTAGTTTCTTTCTCCCCTGATCACGAAAGCACCTTTACTCAAGTACTCTCCTGACTCCGGTTCCTGTGTCACCTGCTCCGGATCGACGCTGTAAACAGTATCAGCACCTATACCTGCCTTCCAGGTCTTCGAGAACGTCACGGCTGACTTGGCGGCCTCTTTTCTTGTCTGTTCTCCGGCATCCTGTCCATCCTTCACAACAACACTAGGGGCTCCATCGAAATCTGCGTGGAAGTACTTGTCGTTGTCTTCCATGTGCTTTTTTACGAGCATATCGTTTGTCTGTGCATCACGTCCGACAAGTACGAGGAATCCCTCAGAGGAATTGAACCATCTGTATTTTTCGTACCACTTTTTACTTCTTTTATCGCTCTTGTCTTCCATGACATCATCAACGTCGATACTCTCCTGTTCAAGGCTTTCAAGCTCTTTCTCGGTGTTTTCGAGAGCTTTCTTTGCGTTTTCGATCTTCTGCTCGGATTCCTTTGCTTTATCGTAGTACTGTGACGCAGTTGCCTCCAGATCCTGGAAAAGATCGATCTTAAGATTCTCGCCGTCAAGATCAACAGAGATAAAATCGTCCTGCTCGTTCAGAGTGTTGATCATCTCAGAGGCCTCTGAATCAGCCTCTTCCAGCTTTTCCATAGTTTTGTCCCAGCCGTCTTCTTCAATTGAACTCTCGATCTGTTCCTTGAGATTTGAAAGCACGCGATAGTTTTCGTAGATCTTCTCGGCGTTGTCTCGCTTCTCTTCAGCTGATGTCTTCAGGCCCTCTATCTTCCTCTTCTGCTGTTCCTTCTTTCTCTCAAGCGTGCCGAGCTTCTCCTCGTAGACCTCCTTCTTCTTTCTCTTCTCCTCAGTCTTCTCCCTTATGTAGTAGTACTCATCTATGGCTTCCGAAAAAATCTCAAGATCTCTTTCACTGCAGTCTGCGTATTTCTCCAGTCTGAAAGGAGATGAGCGCACAGGAAGATCATCTTCAAGATACAGCTTCGGAATCACTTCAGGCTCGATCATCTCATCAATTTTATCTATTATCTCCTCTTTCTCTCTATTATCGAGCGATGAAACGCTCCGATCTTTCTCGATATTTGCTCTGGCAAGTACTTCTTCAGCATAAGTTCCTCCAAAACTCAGTTTAGATGCAATCTCTCTGACTATTTCGCCATCTTTAATTAATTCAAAGTAGTCATCTGTGTTTCTTGGATCTGTAGTAGGCTCTGGATAAACATACTTTCTTCCCGTCCTTATCGTTCTATCAGCCCATTCCTCCTGTCTCAAAGCACCTATAATTTTTTCCCCATCAAGAAGTATGAAGTTTCCTTTTCCGAACATTTCACATATCAGTGTGTGATCTCCACTCTTTATCTCCAGTATCCTATCAAAGCCTCTCTGCTTAATGGAATCTATCTTTCCCATATGCTTCCTCAATTCCATGCAGAAACCAGGAGGCCTCTCAGGATTATCGCGCTTGTATTTTGAGATAAAAGCTCTATCAGGCCCTAAGATCAATCTTTTCTTCTCTTCTCCAGGAACGTATATCTCAAGTGTGAATTCTTGACCTCTCTGATAAACTTTCTGTACATGACCCTCTTCAAGATTCTTGAATTCAGACATCAAAATAGAGAGATCAAGACTTGTAAGCTCCATGAAATCTAAATAAAGAGGCAGTTACTAAAAGACCTTTGCCTCAAAGCAACTCTTTCTGATGCGACTTGTTTTCTTCTTCATCTTCTTCACTGTCCACATCCTGCTTGAACTCATTAACAGATTCAATCTCAAAATAATCAAGAAAGTAATCAGTAACATCTAGAATCGCAGTACGCCCATCCTTCTCTTTTGAGACGAAATCTCGCCCAACAAGCTCCTTAACATGCTGATAGGCCCTGTTACCTCTGATTTCCACGAGATCAGCCTGTTCAAGCGGGGCATTGTACGCTATCAAACTCAAAGTACGCAATTGACCCTCGTTCAGATCTTGATGCGGAGCGAGATGTGAAACATGCTCAAGATGATCACGCTTCACCTTCAACTCATATCCTTGACCTGTCTGAATCAGTTCAAGGCCTCTATGAGACTCATCAAGATCCTCCTTGAATTCGTCAACTAATTCCTCGATAAATCCGATACTTCCTATATCCAGTATATCAGATAACTCGCTTTTCGTCACTGGCTCCTCGGCCAGGAAAAGCGCTGCCTCCATCCTTGACTTTTTATCATCCATCTTATAAGGCACCCTTCCTTCTCAAGTTCACTCAGGTTCCACCTCGCTTTTGCTCAGTGCTTTTCTGTTCAAGTAATTTATTATTCATTTTTATATCAACTGGCCTGTTCTCTCGGCTTAATCCTTAAGTTCCCCAAGAACTCTTCTTGTATAAGGTCTACTTTTTCATCGTTTTCAAGATTTAGCACATGTTTAAATTTCTCTATTTTCTCTTGGCTGTCATCAGTTTCCACTATATGGGAGAAGTCAACGTTCTCTGAAGGACTGCTGACAAAGTTCTTTATCCTTCCGTAGAGCGAGTTCAATTTTGTCTGTAAATCTTCTTCCTGCACCTCGAACTGCTGATCTATCTCCATTCTTTCTTGTTCCCTCTGTTCACGTCTCTCCTTTACTTCCATGGCCTCTTCCAACGAATCCTTCAATTCATCAAGTCTTACACGTCTCTTCGGCTTCTTCCTCACAGGAACATCCAATTCAGGCCCGACATCAAGATCAGGAGTATCGTCCTCAATCATTTCATCTTCAATTATTTCTTCCTCAAAGTCCATAGGATTCTCTTCCTCAAACTCGTCCTCGTCTTCTTCCTCTAAATCTAGTCTCTGCGCCTTCATATTCAGTAAAGCAGAAAGAACACGTATTGCACGGCCTGAAATCTTCAGATCATGCTGGCGAAGCTCTGAAATATACTCTCTGTACCTGTCTGCGAGCACACATATATCTATACTTTCTGGATCCATGTCAGAGGCCAGAAACTCAAGTGTCTGCTCCCAGGGCTGTTGCGCCATCTCTTCTATTCTGTAATCATCCATGATAACGGATCAACTCTCTTGATCCCCTCAAAACCCGTAACTCAGGCCCCCGCCTGTATACACGTTATTATCCCGTATATTTAACTTGTTAGGCCTAACAGAAAAACTCATCTCAGTTTTTTGTTAAAAATAATTTTTATACTTCAAGTTCTATACTCCTCATCTTAGTCACTCCGTCTTTCATCGTCACTCCGTAAGCTCTCTCAGCGTGCCTGACTGTAATATCGTTGTGACTGATCACTATAAACTGATTTCCATCCGAGTACTCCTTCAAGAGATCAGAAAGCCTTTTCGAGTTCTGCTTATCTAGAGCTGCATCTATCTCATCCATGATATAAAAAGGACTTTCTTCGTACTCTAATATAGCAAACACAAAAGCAATAGCAGTCATAGTCTTCTCTCCTCCGGACAGTGCATCGATAATATTCGGATCTTTTCCTGGAGGAGCAGCTCTAATCTTCAGGCCTTTCTCGATATCATCGTCTTCCAAAACAAGTTCTCCGTTCCCTCCATCAAACAACTCTGTGAAAATCCGTGAGAAATCATCCTGAATATCAGTCAAAGTATCCATAAATCTCTTACGTTTCTTCTGATCGATCTCGTCAATAAGATCTTCTATCTCCAGTTTTTCCTGTCTTATCTCGGAGACTCTCTCATTGAATTCTTCGAACTCCTCTTTTTTCTCCTTGTACTCCTCTATAGCCCTCATATTGACAGGCCCCATAGAGTTTTGCTTCTTCAACACTTTCCGCTTCTTCGTCTTCAACTCTTCAGGAGTAGAATCAAGGCCTATTAACTCATCCTCGTCAAACTCGTACTCTTCCAGATCCTGTTTAACCTTTTCAAGCTCTGCCTTTGCCTTGGCTTTTTTACTTCCAACATCATTGATCTTGGACTTCAGTTTCTCTTTCTCAGAATAAAATTCTTGCCTATCCTCTCTTAATTCATCCATCTCCTCTCTAATCTTATTTTTCTCTTCTCTTAACTCGTCATCAGTCTGCTGTTCATTCTCTTTTCTCTTCTTCATCTGCTTCAATTCAGCTATGTCTCTCTGAAGATCTTGAATCTCGCCTTCAACTTTCTCTTTTTCCTTCTTTTTCTTATCAGGATTCAAATTATTGGAAAGATTACTTTTCCCACTCTTCCTCGTTTTCTTCTTACCACCGCTCATGGACCCTCCACGGCTCATGACATCTCCATCCAATGTAACGACGCGCACGCCATCAATATTCTTAACTGAATCAAGATCCTCGGCTATCAAAGTATCTGAGAAAACATTGTTGATGGCCTTCTCGTAACTCGAATCATAATCAACTATATTTGATGCGTAATCAATCACTCCTTTCTTCTTCAAAGCCATCTGGCTCTTGGCAGACTTGTTCCTATCTTTTATCTTATCCAAAGGCAACATACGAGCTCTTCCAATATTCTCCCTCTTAAGATAGTTAATAGCATCTACAGCAGTCTGCTTGTCCTGTACGACGACATCATTCATATGTCCTCCAGCAGCAGTCTCAACAGCTACTGCAAAACGTTCCTCTGCTGAAATCAAGTCTTGAAACGCTCCTTCGATCTTTTCATTGTCCAGAGAAAGAACAGCATCTACAGCCCGAGAACCTGTATTTTTTCGGCTCTGCATCTTCTCAAGCTCTTCTATAGTATCTTTCAAGTCTTCAACTTTGTCTTTCTTGTTTTCTATCTGTCCTCTCTTCTTATCTATACGATTCTCCAGGTGCTGTACATCAGTATCGCCCTGACTTTGCTCATCTTCAATCTCTTCAATCCTGTCCTGCATCTCGTCGATTTCTTCATCGATTTCTTCAAGCTTTTCCTCGAGCTCTTCAACTCTGTCTTCTTTTTCTGCTGTATCAGTATTGATATTAGCAAGTCTGCTAGAAAGAGCTCTCTTCCTTACTTCTAGTATAGAGGCCTCTATCTTCTTCTTCCGCTCCTCAAGCTCCCTGTACTTCAAGGCAATCTCCTTTTCCTCCTTCAGTTTATCCAGGTATTCTTTTTTCTCGTCAAGCAGTATCTGCTGTTCGTTAAGCTTTTCCTCTACTTCATTAAGCTCTTCCAATGCCTCATCTTTCTTTTCATCAAACTCCTGTACGCCGGAAAGCTCATCGATAACTTTACGTCTTTCAACATCGCTCTGTTCAACTATCTCCGTTACTTTTCCCTGTCTTACAAAGTGATATCCTTCAGGATCAATATTGGCCTTTTTTGCCACTCTTTCAAGGAATGAACGCTTGCAGTTAGTTCCCATGAATTTGTACATCGAGGAGCCGGCGCGTGTAACTTTTCTTCCCAAAGTGATTTCATCAGTCTCTTCTTCCTCTTTCTCCTCCAAGAACTCATCGAAAATCCCGTCAGTATTATCCAGGTGTACCGTACAGTGTGCAAAATCAGCTGCTTTTCTTGAGTCTCCGCCATTGAAAATCAGTTGTTCAAGTTTTTCCGCTCTCAAACGTGACGAACGCCTTCCGAACACGAAACTTAGGGCATCAAGAATATTTGATTTGCCGTTCCCGTTTTCCCCGACGATGGCTGTCAAACCTTCATAGAACGGGATAGAAGTTCTGCGCTGGAAGCTCTTGAAGCCTTTACAGCTTACCTTGTTGATCTTCGTACTTCCTGTAGAGGCCTCTACATTTTCTTCTTTTTGCTCCAGCTCCTGTTCCGGCATATGATATTAAATGGGATGGCTCAGGTTAAAAAACACAGGGAACCAAGTTTTCCCCTGTAAGAGGCCAACAGAATGGAAAAAGTATTCATCTTCCACGGCACCGGAGCAGGAAAATACGATCACTGGTTCCCTGAAATAAAGAAGAAACTCGAGCAGGAGGATATAGAAGTATGTAGGCCTGAGTTCCCGACACCTGAAGGCCAAACATTAGAGAACTGGAAAAAAGTACTTGACGAACAGGACAAAGAGATAGACGAAGACACAGTCCTGATCGGACACAGCACCGGAGCCGTATTCATACTATCGTTACTCGAAGAAATAGATACTACAGTAGAGGCCTCTTTCCTCATATCAGGATTTACAGGAAAACTAGGGATAGAGTTCGACGATGTAAACGAAACATTCGCGGAGAAAGACTTCGACTTCGAAAATATAAAGGCCTCTAGCAAAGAATTCTACGTTTTCCACTCCGACTCGGATCCGTACGTTCCACTGGAGAAAGGAGCAGAACTGGCCTCTAATTTGAGCGCTAATCTGGAACTAGTCGCTGAAGCAGGTCACTTCAACACTGAATCAGGATACACAGATTTCCCAGAACTGTGGAGAGAACTCCAGAGATTTCTCTAGATAATTAAAATGAAGAAAATTATGTGGAGGCCAGAAGGCCTCTGAAGAAGTTTTTTAAGGCGTCAGCCTGTCTGGATCTCTTGGGAATAGAATGGCTTCTTTGATGTTGTCGACTTCTGCGATCTTCTGGATCATTCTGTCGATTCCCAGTCCGTATCCTCCGTGCGGAGGCATGCCGAACTTGAAGGCCTCAAGGTAGAACTTGAAGTTGGACTTGTCGACGTCCTGTCGCTCCATCCATTCTTCAAGTGTGTCGAGGTCGTGCTGTCTCTGTCCTCCGCTTGATAGTTCCTGGCCTTTGTAGATTAGATCGAATTTTCTGCTTGCTACTTCGTCGCCTTCCACTTCTTGCATATAGTAGAACTTCTCTCCAGGGTATCCTACTACGAAGAATGCTGGATGGCCTTTTTCCTCGAAGTGCTCTCCGAGAAGTTTTTCTCCCTTCGTATCCAGATCGCCTATATCGTCAGGCACGTGGTTAAATTCTTCTTTCAGAATTTCTCTAGCTTTATCGAATGTGATTCTTGGGAAGTCTTCCTCAGGAACGTCTAAATCTACGCCTAGAAGCTCCAGCTCTCGTGAAGCATTTTTCTTCACCTGTTCAAGCGTATATCTTAGGCTCTCCTCTTGTACGTCCATGACGTCATGATGGTCTTCAATGAAGGCCAGCTCTACGTCGAACATGTTTATCTCTGAGACGTGTCTAGATGTTGCGAACTCTTCTGCACGGAATGCGGTGCCTGTCTCGTAGACTTTGTCGAAGCCTGCAGCCATTAACATCTGCTTGTAAAGTTGCGGGCTTTGACTTAGAAAGGCCTCGTCATCGTAATAGATTACAGGGAAAAGTTCTGCTCCTCCTTCTGCTCCTCCTTTGGAGATCAGCGGAGTGTCAATGTTGATGTATCCTTCATTGTCGAACCATTCCTCCATCGCTGAAAGCGCCTTGCTTCTGAGTGAAAACACTGCATGTGTCTCAGGCTTTCTCAAATCTATGAAACGATTGTCAAGTCTTGTCGATAGATCCGAATCAATGTTTTTTGAGATGTCCATAGGAAGTGGAGAGTTTGCATTTGAGATTATCTCCAGGCTTTCAGGCTTTATCTCTCTGTCTCCAGGCGCCTGATCATTCTCCTCAACTTTTCCCTTTACGTGGACTATATCTTCTTTTCCAATTTCCTGAGATTTTTCGAACAGTTCTTCGTTGTCGTCTTCCTTGAAAGTGGCCTGTATCTGTCCTTCCCTATCTCTAATGATGACAAATGTCAGGCCTCCAAGATCCCGGATTTCGTGAGCCCATCCTGCTACTGCGACTGTCTCCCCGTCATCCTTGGATGTAATGTCTGCCGTGTATTTTCTATCAATCATATAATTTACCTCTTTTACACTGAAGTTATACGTGCTGTAAGTTTTTATTTACTGGATTCGAAAAACATAGTCCTATCTCCAATTAAAGGAAGAATAGCATTCCACACAAAAATCCTGTTAATGCCCCGTAGATCACTTCATCCCGAGTATGTCTCTCCAGGTGTATCCTGGATAATCCAACCAAAAAGCCGGCCAGGAGAATAACTGCCCCGATAAAAGGCCTCTGAGTAAGGAAGGCGGTTCCCGTACTTGTCAATGCTCCGGTGTGGACACTGATCTTGCTGTAATTGTTTACAGTTCCAAATAAAATCACAGAGAACACACCTATCAAAAGACCTTCAATAATAACTTTAGGCCCGGAATAAAATCTCAAGATACTGTAGTAAATTACTAGAGAAACCAGAGCCAGTATGTAGACAGGCTTCCGTAGTTCTTTTCTCATGATATTCAATCCTTTCTCTCCAGTGAAATACGTGTAAACTGCAATAGGAAGAACAGATACAGTAATCCAGACACTTATCCACTGAATGGAATCGATCAAAGGAAGGCCTCTAAATCTCAAGTAAGCAAGGGAAGCCAAAGGCACAACAAAAAGCGGATGCAGTATTATAGAAATATTTCTGACAGTAAAGTCCTTCATCAGTACTCAGCAAACGTAGTTTCTGATAATTTTACTTTAATTTCCAAGCTGAGAAAGTTCTTTCTGAAGATTCTGCAGTTCGTTGTGAATCTCATCAACTGAATTGTCAGATTTCACATCTACACTGTCCGCAGAAGGAATAGATGCCTTCTCCTGTCCTTTTATCTCCGGCATCTCAACATCAATATTCTCCAAGTTCTCATTCAATTCCTGAACATTGGAGTACATCATGTCAATTGCCTGTTCCTTGATATCACGCACATCCTTCAGAACTTTCGAGGCCTCATTTATATTCTTGATAACTCTCTCAATAGATGAAAGATTGTTCAATATCTCCTCATGTCCGTCGACACGCACATACATCTGATCGTCTTCATGCCCCATACACAGACTATTGATTCCATCCCTATTAAAAATAACGTAAAAAACTATCAGGATTCTTCTTGATAACGGCCTCTGTAAGTATTCTCAGTCTCACTAATCCTCTCAAAAACAATATGATTGACACGAGCATCCTCTTGAATACGCACACCGTCTTCATTCTCCACAATCAAAAGGAATTCACTTTTCCCACGATAACCTGCATCCCATACACCGTTTTCAATAGTACATCCCATACGCAACAAAGAACTACGAGGATAGGCAAAACCTATAACATCAGAAGGCAAGTCCACTATCTCATTCGTCTTTATCTTGTAACTTCCCGGACTAAGATTCCACCATCCATCAGAGGCCTCTAACTTATTTGTCTCAGGGATATCTCTCTCCTCATTTGAGAAATCAAGACTCCCTTTTCCTTTAAACTCATGTATCTCATCTACAGTCAAGTCAAAGCCGTTAGGGGTCAACTGTCTCTCAAGATCAATATAATTCTCCACAAGGCCTCTCTCAACTTCTTCACGCAACTCTTCATTATTCAGCTTCATATAATATTCAATGAATCAGTAAACCAAAAGAATCTTTCGAAAATGTCGGGGCGGAGATTTGAACTCGAAGCTCGCTAAAAGGAGCTTCTGCCATCAATCTTCTCGAAGTTAATTTTAATTTATTGCCGGGGCGGAGATTTGAACTCCGGAACCCCTACGGGAACGGATCTTAAGTCCGTCGCCTTTGACCACTTGGCTACCCCGGCAAACTAGAATAGAGGCCTCTAGTTCAAACAGATAGCTCCAAATTTATTAAATAACAGATATGAAAGAAAGATAAAGGCCTGTTCATTGAATTTGAACACTCAATGCGTTTTATTCTAGTTCCATGTATATTTTGTATGGTACTATGTAGTCGCCTCCTGTTGGTACTATCATTTGATAGTTGGCGATTTCTCCTGTGTAGGCTGTACTGTCGTTGTTGAAGGCTTTTCCGGCCATTATAGGTGTTTCGCCGTCGTTGAGTGCTCCGGTGATCCATAGTGGTGTTTGTGTTCCGTTGTATGTTCTTGCTGATGGTGCGTTTTCTATGTTTGTGCCTCCTACTGTGAAGTCGGTTGTTTCGTTGAGTGTGTCTGAGGCGCTGTCTGAGTATCCTGCTATTCCGTAGTAGTTGTCTATTTGTTCGAGTGTTGATGTTTGTAGTGTGTTCCAGTTTACTGTTTCGTTTGCTGCGAATATTGTTGTAGGTTTTGCTTCCCATTCGTAGAACAGGTTTTCTGTTCCTAATGTGATTTGGCCTGTAGCGTTTCCGTAGATTCCTGCCCAGTGGTCTGTGGCTTGTTCTGTGTATAGGTCTGCTGTTGTTATGTTTCCTCCGTCTAGGTCTAGGTCTCCTTCTGCTGGTAGTGATCTGCTCCATTCGTCTAGTACTTCCTGTTCAGTAACATTAGCTCTATTAGGTGCCTGGATGCCACTGTCTACGCTTAGTTCTTGTGCTCCTGTTCCTGAGATTCCTTCTATTTGGTAGTATTTTTCTCCGTTGATTGTTACTTCTGTATTGGATATCCCTTTCTCTGTCTCCCCGGATGAAACATTCAAAGCCCCTGTACATCCCAAGACGATCTGATCTAGATTATCTGCGCTAGGACATACAAGTACTTTCCCTGAATCCTCTACACGAGGAACAAGCAATGAGTGACTCTGAATCTGGTTGTATACGCTCTCAAACGAAATAACGGATTTTCTACTTGATTTGTCTGTGTTGAATGAGATATTTTCTGCGTTCAGGTCTTTATTAAATCTTGCTGTGAACTGAGCTGCGAGGCCTTTTCCAAGACTCTCTCCAAGTATAATCTTTCTGGTGTTCACTATTCCGTTCCTTGGTATGGTTGGACTGAATCCAGGATCATTCCTTAGACTTGCATTTCCTTTCTGCAAGTTGAATATCTGGTATCCGAAGTCAGATATCTGGGATTCTGTCAAGTTCACATCGATGAATAACCAATCTGTATCTTGTACTGTTGTGCCGTCTTCAGTTGTTCCTGTGAAATATCCACGTATAGTGTATGTTCCGTTCTCATAGAATCTTTGCTGGAATTTTGTACTTACTGCATCTCTGGAGGAAGCCAAACTAGTTCCTCCACTTTCTGTGTAAAATTCTTCTCCTCGCTTGAAAGTAAACTGTGAACTTCCTCTCACTCCGTTACTGAATTCTGAAGAGATGTTGACTATTGGAGAAGTATCTAACGAAACATTCTGTATTTCTCCATCCAACTGCAGTTCCATTGAGGTTTCTTCACTAGCTGCGGTGTAATTTTCTGTCTCTGTCGTCTCGCAGTTATTAGCCGCATCACAGATTGTGTAATTGTAATCGTAGTCTCCTGGAGGTACAGTAGTTTGGTAAGTACATAATCCATCTGAATCACAGTCCATAGGATGAGTTGAAAGCCAATCTGCCGTGATGTTCACTTCGCTGACCTCAAAATTGTCCCCGGGTTCAATGTAGAAGGTAGTTGGATCACTAGTTGCTATCAGTCCGGATTTACGTGTGACGCCTTCCCTACCATAGTAAGGCAGAGTAGAGTCAACTGTGAATGTAGTCTCCTTGAACAGACTCCCTCCAGCACAAGATGCATTCCAACGATAAACACCGTCAGCTAAACCTGTATATTCTACTCCTGTTTGAGAATTGTTACTAACACTGTTTATAGTCGTCGCACCGACCGCAGAGGCGTTTATATCTGTCGTGCAGGAGAAAGTCGATAAATCATCAGATGCTGCCTTGAAACTTAAGTTCACATCTCTCTCATTTACCCAACGTCTTCCGTCTGCAACATTCTTACTAGATGGTGACATGTTGTAGATGAGTGAGCTGGGTATTTCTAGATCTACTAATTCTCCGTTTCCGAAGTCGTTGTTTGTTGTGTTGCCTATTAATCCGGCTTGATCTGTTCCTTCGGCGTAGATTTCGTATGTTCCGGGACTTAGTGAGCTGATTTGTATACCTTCTTGTCCGGTAACTGTTTTTTCTGCTATTTTGCCTTCTTTGACTGTGAATATTTCTGTGTTTATGTCGTTGCTTACTCCGTCAAATGTACTTAGTTCGATGATTGGTGTGGATGTATCGGTTGCTTGTCCGTTGTTTACTTTTCCTCCGTTTACGTTTGGGAAGTTTATTCTAGGAGGAGTCGTATCCACTACTAGTTCTTTATTAACTGATTTCGTATTACCAGAACTATCCTCACAGGAAACCCTTACATCCTTTCCACCATCGTTCAAGTTAAGTCCTGCAGTCTTAGCTATCCTAGCCTGATCTCCATTACTTCCTACAAGCCTATCATCATCTGGCTCTCCCCACGCAGTCTGATTCGATGAAAAAGAAGATCCTCTTGGACTGAATCCGCTGCCGTCTGCAGCATTGATGTTCTTTACTGCACCATCATAGTAGAGTGAACATGTATATGCTGAGAAGTCCTGTGTATTTACTCTGATCTCTGGTGTACTTGTGTTCACAGTTTCTCCATCACTCATATTCAGTTCAATCCTTGGTGCTGTAGTATCATCTACAGTCACTGTAAACGTTTCAGATGAATAATATGTATCATCTGTGTAGTGATGTACTCCTCTTATCCTGTACTCTCCTGGCACAATCTTGGAAGGCTGTGTCCTGCCGTCTCCAAGGTCTGACAATCTTGCATTGTATATTGAACCGTTTGGATCTCTATAAGCAGGGTAATCCGAATTGTCTTCCCGGTAAGTACCGTTAGGATCGTCATGTTCATCAAATTCTTCATCCCCATTCGAATCTCTGTAGTCAGGATCTGACAACTCCCAAAGTTCTATACTATTTGTCAAATTCAACTCAGTTGATATATTTAGATTATAGGCCTCTGTCTGAGATACTGTTACGTTGTCATCAATTCCATCAAAGTAAAGTGAAGTCTCAGTCACGTTGCTTACGCTTAATACTTTCTCCTCCTGCCTTACATCAAATATAGGTGTTTTATCCGATGTACAAGTGAACGTGTGGTCGCCTAAACTTGAATACGTAGTAGTAAATGGAGCTGTTTCTTCCACACCATCGACTTCAAGTGTAGTTCCTACCTCTTGTATCGTGTTACAGATTACTGTGATTTCTGTATCAGGCCTTATTATGTATGCATCTTGTCCGTTCCTGAAGATATCTCTTGCCATACCTATGTATCTAGTTTCATCAGTAGGCCTAATCTCAAAGTTCATATCAGGCTTGTTAGTCTGAATGTCTATCTGCCTTGTTATACTTTTCTCTGTGAAGTTCTGTGATTCACTGGAGTTACATTCTGCTGTGTATGTTCCTCTTCCGATGTCTGATGCGTTCAGTACGTTCCCAACTTGGTCTGTGGCTGTCTCACTGTCAATACTGCTACCATCGAAATACAGTTCCATGTCGCTCTGTGATGTTGTGGAGCTACATGTTAGGTTGAAGAACTCTCCTACTTCTGGAGCGAAGGATGCATTTGACCCAAAATTGAGTCTTGGTGTGTCTTTCTTCACTCTCATCGTCTTTGTTATTCCTTCTGGTAGGAATCTTGGGAATCCGGAGCTGTTCGCTTTTATCGTGTATTCCCCAGGTGTGAAACTTCTGTCGTAACTAGTTCCGACATCTACACCATCAACAAATAGGTTATGATTACCTGATCGTGAAGTTGTATCGAGTGTCTGTACATTTCCATATGTGATATTCCAATCATCATTTGTTTTAGGTGCTACAAATGATGTTCCTTCCATAAAGGTCTCTCTAGGAGCTGTCACCGTCCTTGGTGATTCTAGACTTAGATTCACACCTGCTTCTACATAGTTGTTTGAATCAGGATCATTGAATTTCTTGGTTCCGTTAGCATACCAAGCCCAGCCCCTAACACCAAGATTAAAGACACTGGTTCCATCTTTGTAGTTGCCGGTACCTCCTATACTACAGTTGTAGTTGTAAGTGTCAGGAACATCAAGCTGTGAAAGATCATTCACCTCTGTTGTAGTAGATGAATCAATCTCAACTCCGTTTCTATCAAGCACAAGCGAACTCTCCTGATACTTAACGCTGCATCTGAGTCGAGGACTTGTTCCATTGATGATATATCCTTTCTGTGCACGATCCTTTACATTTAGATTTACACCGGCCTCTTCCTTATCAATTACAAATCTTCTCGTATCTGTCTGGCGAACATTACCAACATCATCCCTTACCCAGATCTTATAATCATAAACACCAGCATCCAGGCCTCTCATTCCTCCTATACTGTCATTATTGATAGTATACGAGTCCCTACATTCTGTCCCTGATGGAGGAGGATCATCTGTACTCCATCTTTCTGTGTTGCATTGGATTGATGTATTCTGCATAGGCCCAGTGAAATTATGTCTGATCATGATATGCCCGTACTGATCATCTATTTCCAGATAAGGATGACTATCTGCTTCTGTCCAGCAATCACCATACCAATCACATTTTACATACCGATTTGTTTGATGATTGTCTTCTGTGAACAATTTCAACTGATACTTGGCACCTTCTGTATAATCTGTATTGTTTTCCCAGGCACCTTGCTTCAGGATCGTGAAGTTAGGCTTAGTTCTATCGATTGATATCTTCATTTCTTTCGAGATGTTTGTACCTGCCTCAGTATTACATTTTACCTTAACAGGTACATCATAGGCCTCATCTATATTGAATGCTGAAATCTCTTCTGTTTGGTTCACGTTTATGTTTGTCGTATTGTAAGTCTTTCCATCTACTTCTAGATGACATTTAGAGTTGCTTCTGGCCTCTGTAGTATAGTTGTATGTGAAAGTTTCATTTCCATCTAAACTTTCGATCCTCTCAGCAGAGACTTTTGTGTAAGGATTTCCGAACATCCCAGTACTTGGCTCGCTTGTATCAGGCTCAGGAGCCGAAATATTCACGTAAGGCTTTGTCAAATCAAGAGTAATGTATTCTGTACTACTGAATCCGTTTTTGTCAGTCCCTGTAATTCCTATAGTTTTCTCTCCGTATTTATTCGGTGCCTTCATCAGGACTTCTGAAAGTGTATTATTCTGAATAGTTCCAGTCTTCGTAATAGAGGAATCTGAATAGCTAATTGAGTAATCCAGTTCTTGTGATGATTGATCTGTCATATTAATCTCAAGACGAGGCCTGACTCTCAACTGACTTCCTCCGTCTCTTGGAGTTTCTACTTCTATCTGAGGCCCGCTCAAGTCTACATCATCTGCGAAGAACTCTGATTCAGAGTTCCCTGTCTGATCACTACATCTTACTCCTATCCCGCTGTCCCCTTCGTTAAGGCTGCTTAAGCTTAGTTCTGCACTTCTATTCTTAGTTGTATCAGAGTTAGGAACTCTCTTTTTACTACGTGCAACTCCATCTACAAGAGCTTCACACTCTATATCTCCGAGATAATTGTCGTTCACATCGAATTTTATATCGATCGAGTTGTCAGCCTGAGTCACTCCAGTCACACTCAAGTTCGGAGCCTGATTGTCATCGCCAACGATAATGTCCCTTATCAATGATCTAGAGAAGCCTTCAACTTCAAATCTTACTTCATGATATCTCTTCTCTGAAAAGTTTTCATTAAATGTAGCAGTTTGTGTATCTACTCCTGAAAATTCCTGTTCATCGTTGATGTAACCTGTATAATCAGATGTTCTTCCTCCGTTTGAACTCAGCTCTATTTCAATGTCTACACCTGAGAAAACTTGTACGTCTCCATCATCATACCTTGTTTCTACAGGTCCATTTATGTTCAAAGTCCATGCTTTCTTAAGAGACTTTATGCTGTTTCTTACAGTGCCATTAGTGTATTTAGCTGTGAACCATCTTTCGATTGTCTGATCTGACGGGGTTCCACTTGTTTCAAGTATTCTAGCTCTGAAAGGATACTGTTCTTCACCTGTGACTGATTTACTGATTGTCGCGGAATCAATGTTGCCCGAATACCTTGATTCTACGCTTTGCTCGTTTTCTGTGATATTGGTATCTATATCTAGTTCTTCGTCCGGAAGTTGAAGTGCTTTATTTGTACTGCTATAGTCGCTGTAGAACACATTCTCTGTCGTATTTAGACCTAGTGAGTCGTCAGTGCTGTTAACAAGTGTGTTTACTGATGAATTCTCTGCGTTACCTGACGGCGTGAATGTTGTCATAAATCTGTAAGGAGGATCTCTAGTCGTATCGGTGTACTTGATAGATGCTTCGTTACCATTGTCCGACCTTAAATTAACTCTTCCTGAACGCTGTACTACATCTCCTGTAGTAGAGTATCCGGAGAGGCCTGAGTTGAATTCATCAAAGTCTAGGAATGTTGATCTTCCGGAAGATACGTCTGAAAGATCTTCTTTTCCTGAGTAAATGTAAATTGATCTAGTAGAATTGGCCGGGATGTAAGGTACTTCGATCCATACTTCTGCGTCTTCCTTCCCACATTCTCCTGGTTTTAGCCAGTGATCTATAGTTTCTGCTTGACTTGTGCTTGTAAATCTAATATTGCTGCAGTCACTTGCCAGTGCATCATTCACTAACATCTCGCTTGTGTTAAGAGCCAGTTGAACCTGGTAATTTTTCAGATCCCTTTCAGATCCCTCAATATTGACAACTTTTCTAATATCCCATACTTCTCTCCAGAAACTACTGTCAGCCAGAGCGAAACCTCCTTCCAAACTAGATGTCTTTAAAGTCATAATGTTTTTATCCGCATCTAAATCATAGTTTGGCTCACTATATGAGTCAATACATTCCTTAGAGATAATCGAGGAATTGAAATTGTTACAGTACCAACCACTGACTTCCTTCTCTACGCTCTCAATATAGTCTAAGTTAACCTCAGCAGCATCATACGTAAATCCTGAAGTCTCATACGCTATATGATACAGATTATCACGGATGAACGACTTATTTACTTCACTATCCAGATTATCGTCAACCTCCAACAACAAGTCCTGCGCTGAATTCAACTCCATACCTCTCAGTACGGCTTCACTCCCTAGTGCTGAAATCTTCACATCATGTGTTCCTCTTGGAACATATCCAAGGTATTCTCCATCTGCTCCTGTATCTACAACTTTCAGTTCTTTCCCTGTTTCTGAGTCAGTAATATTGAAAGTTGCCTGAACAGGATCCTCACCGAAATCTCTTGTCTCTACTTCGAAAGCTACAGGCCCCGATACCATAGTCGACCTTCCTTTATCTCCATGAGTATCATTGAAGTTTACACGGGCCTCTATCAGTTCTCCTCTTGAAATACTGCTGTTTCCTGTATCGAAAGAGGCCTCACAGTAGGCTTCCTCAGGTCCACCGTAACTCTTGCCCAAAGTCCCTTCTACTTGCCTTGAAAGCCTATCATCTCCTATGTATGTGATATAACAGTTGTTTATTTCGTTGCTCCCGGGTATATCTCCATCTCTTGCTGATGCATTTACAGTGTACCTGAATGTAGACTCGGTAAATTTAAGGGAGATTTCTGTATCTTCGATTATTTCCGGCGCGTTGTTTGGAAGCTGTCTTGAAGCAGTTGAACTCGTCTTTACTGAGTTCCTTGTTAGTGTTATATCTGTTGTTAAGTCTTCTAGATGATCCCATCCCGTGTTGTTTGTTGAGGCTACGTAAGGCTGTGTACATGTGGCTTGTTGACCATCCCCGAATGACTCGTTTATACCTTGTGTGTATATTTCGTAGTTTCCGTCTCCATCAGAAACATTGAACTCACAACTGTAGTCGCCGGGATTATTTATGCCTGTACTATCGCTGATGAATCCTGTCACATTGTATCCGTGTAGATCGCTTATGTCGGAGAATCCGATCGAATACAATTCCATGTTTGTCACAGAATAGGTCTTATCTGCCTCTCCCTCAATCCCGTTACTGTTCTCAATCGAGGCATTCAGCTTACGCACGCCGGCCTCTGGAGTGAAACTGTAACTCGTGGAGAAATCACCGCTTCCATCAGTTGTAGCAGTATAACTATCTAGAATATTACCTGAAGTAGTATTCACAACATCGATATTCACAGTCTCTCCGGAAACCGCTGTATCATTATCCTTCAAGATAGCTGAGCCAGAAACGTCAACTTGTTGACCTGAACCGATACCGTAGCTTTCCCTGTCTGTATTCAAATCCAGACTGATGTTCTGAACCACAAAACTAGCCTCTACACTCTCAAACTCTGAAATAGTATCACCGTTTAGTTGAGATTCTGCGAAGAACTCTACACTGAATTCTCCAAGACCCCAATCAAGCACCTCATGATACCATCTCTGAGTCTCAGTCTTTACAGCAGTGTTCTCTGCATCGCCAGTATTCAATACACCGCTTAAAGGCGAATTAACTCTAAAGTCAACTTCTACAGGATTCTGATTGTTCTTATAAGCCTTTACAGAAGCGTTAGGAGTATCATCAACATCAATAAAGTTATTTCCAGAAACTTTAGCATCTTCCAAGAAAATAGTCCCAACACTATAAGTAGTAGAGGCATCAGCCGATATACCAGCTTTTTCGGCCTCCGCTCTTATCTCAAACTCTCCAGCCTCTTCCCCAACATCTAAACTCTGGAAAACAGTGGCCTCTTGATTAGGCCCTGCGTAGATTCCCTGTGCTTCAAGCTGTTTTTCCCGACTCAAGTCTTGTAGGATCGGATATCCATCTGTTGTTGCGTCTCCTTCAGAGGCCTCTACTGTGTTCCATTTATTGTTGAAATCTAAGGCGTTCATGTTTGTTGTGGCTGATGTTCCCTGCATTTCGGAAGTCGTCAATCCTGTTCCTCCAGCACTACTTGTTTGTCCTGAACTCTCTGTATCCCAGTAACTATCAGACACTGAACCGCCGTCATTGTTGCCGATTAAACCACCGACTTCAAAGTTTCCGGTTACAGTGCCGGTGCTGTAACTGTTGTCAACACTACCTTGGTCGTTGTCGCCGATTAAACCACCAACTTGGCCGCTATTGCCGGTTACAGTGCCGGTGCTGTAACTGTCGGAAACACTACCTTCGAAGTTGTCGCCGATTAAACCACCAACAACGCCATTGCCGGTTACAGTGCCGGTGCTGTAACTGTCGGAAACACTACCGTCGTTGGTGCCGATTAACCCACCAACAAATC